>ADJT01001690.1_pt1 | contig 11297 bp, 8 predicted proteins | sample 268108 | NCBI WGS metagenome assembly ADJT01 (sample SAMN00007487, study PRJNA43253) | human gut metagenome | isolation source: feces sample TS29
AAAAATAACAGTACCTGACTCCAAGGCAATAATACTATGCCATGTATTAGAAGGAATCTCCAGACCATATTTACCTTCCGAAGGATTGAGGCATACCTTATCTGTTACATTACCGGCATCATCATAAAAAAATGCCAGCAGACTTCCACGCAAAACCAGATAAGTTTCTTCCTTATCTGTATGACGGTGAGGAGGAAGATAAGTTCCCGGTTCCAAAGCATTCAGCAACCGATGAATAGGAGCATCCATAGACGCATGAAAATTATAATTCATACGTAAACGGGAGTTCTCCTTAGCTCGTGAAGTAACGGTATCCAGCAGCTCTTCTGTTATCAGCTTCATCATAACTTCAGCAATTGGGCAAACTTGGCAGGAAGTTCTGCTTTGCACGCCTCAATAGACAAACTTTTTCCTTCATTATTTACTAATATAGCAGCCTTCTGCAAGGAAGCCAATAAGGTAACTTCCGACACATTACCGGCAACAAACAAACATCCGGAAAAAAGAGGAGTAATCACCTTCCGGGTATGCCCTTTCCATTTTACAAACACAGCCTGCATCGGGCAATATGTAGTATATCCCGCAGCATTCAAACGCTGCATCAACTTATGTTCAGACTTGGGTGCTGTGTACAATGCATGCCAGCACATCATATCATTATCCGTCATCATATTGTTTGCTTTTTCCATCCCTTTAATAAATCTTTTACAAATAATATCCATCCCACACTGCCGACACCTGCCAAGAACATGAAGCCGATCAAAATCATCAATTTATTGGGCTTTGCAGGCTTCAAAGGTACCGTAGCCGGCTGGACAACCGTATATACCGGTGTAATCTCCTGCACCTTAGCTCTTGCCATCTGCAATTGTTGAGACACTTGTGTATATACTTGATAGGCTAAATTCATTTCATTCTGTAAACGCTCTTGCTCTGCGCGATAACTCAGCAATATTATATTCTGGTTTGCATCTACAAAATTTGCGTATTTCTTCTGGGCAGACTCATAACTGGCCTTTGCTTCTCCATAAAGTTTTTCGGTAAATGCCAAATCATGACGAGCTTTATTAGTTCGATAATCTGTGATGTAGTTCTGCAGGCAATGCATCACGGTATCCGTCAGCGAAGCAGATATCAAAGGATCCTGCATAGTAACAGACAAGGTTGTCACACCTGTCTTTTTGTCTACGGAAACAGAGATACGTTTACTTAAAGCATCTGCAATGGCAGACTCATCTCTAGTAAGACGAAAAGGATCCAGCTTTGCATCCCCCTCTTCCGGTTCATCCTTAAACAAAGACAATGTCCATCCTAACACCTTAAAAGGAGCGGAGAAAATTGCACTCCACCAAGGAGAACGCTGTTCTTCTTTCAAATAAGCATATAAAGTCGTGTCTACTTTTGCTTTCTGATCCTTGACTTTAACATCGAACAGTTCAATCAGAAAAGGAGTAGAACTTACAATATCAGGATAAAGTTCGGGTGACAAAGCATCTTCACCAGAAGAAGTACCCAAATTGATACCCGCCATGGCTGCAAGGGCTCCCATACTTCCGCCACCAGATTTACCACCACTCTCCGGAGCCAACGTCACACTTGTAGAATACTCCTTAGGAATACTAAATGCAACAACCAGTCCAACAAGGGCAGCGATACCACACGCCTTAAAAACCAATTTGCGACTAGCCCATACTTTCTGGGCCAGTTCTATCAAATCTATTTCTTGTTCCTCTGGTTGTGGAGAAGTTATGTTTTGTATTCTTTCTTCGCTCATAATTCAAATTACTTAAAGAGATTAACCATAGTCGCAATCATCGCTGCAATAGAAGCTGTCGTACTTCCCATTCCCAGAATTTCAGTAGTAGTCATCTTCCTTTTCTGTTCTTTACTTGGAACAATTATTTCACAACCTGGTTCAATGGCTTTCTTGTTTCCTGCTCTTAAACGAGAAACTGTACCATTCATGTATATTACATAGACCTTGCGTTTCTTGGCGTCATTACCAAAGCCACCAGCCTGGTTGATGTAATATTTCAAGCTTTCACCCTTTTTATATAAAACTGTATTCGGATACATTACAGCACCGTTGATTTTCACTGTACTTACGTACTCCGGAACAAATAATACATCTCCCTCGCGAAGCACCATATCAGCATCTGAACCAGGATTTTTCAAGGCCTCTCCCAGATTTATACCTACAGAATAGGTATCGGACAAATCCAATCTTTTTACAGATATGGAATCTCCGCCTCCCGCTTGCGCCATACGCAGAGCATCTTCCTTACGGCGGAATTCTTCTTCGGTCATCCTACGTATAAGACGCGCTCCTTTTATATAAGCATCGGGAGTTACTCCACCAGCCTTAGCTATCAAGTCACTCAAACGTTCATTCTTTTTCGATAGTGCATAATTACCGCTAAAAAGGACTTCTCCGCCCACCATAACATTCTGTTGTTTAAAATAGGACGGACTCTTACGAACATAAATTTCATCAAAAGGCTCAAGATGGAAATCCTGGCTTCCTTCTCCCACCAATAAGCCATCTTTCAAATCAAAAGAGAAATTCTGGCCTACTGTAGTACTGAAAGATGTACTCTTCGGATCTTTCATGCGCCGTGCAACTTCAACCTTTGTTGTAGCCGCCGCCTCCAACAAGCCACCAGCCTGCAACACCAAATCCTCTACTGTCATTTTATCAGAATAAAGATATGTACCCGGATTGGCAACTTCACCATGAATGGTAAGTGTAGCTTCTTCCTTCAAGTCATGAATACTTGGAATATATAAAATGTCATTCTTCTGCAAAGGAATATCTGCAGCCGTCCCGTTCAGCAAACCTTTCACATCTACTTGTATAACCTCATGCGACAAGTCTTCAAGTTCACGATCGATTATAGCACGGTTTAAGAATGCATCTCCGCGAAGTCCTTCCGCTTTCTTAATCAGCTGCTTCACTGTATTCATCGTACCGTCCAACTGATACAAACCTTCACGATATACAGCACCGCGGATTTCCACACGATTCTCAAAACGCTGTAAAACGGAATCAACCGTTATCTTATCACCGTCATCTACGCGGAATACGGAATAATCCATCTCATCCACATTATAAATTTGATGCTCACGTCCACTTTTACGGATTATACGTAATGCTTTCTTATAAGCATCACCCGTAAAACCACCTGAATACTTCAATAATGTACCTACGGTTTCAGTGGGTTTCATTTCATAAAACATCGGACGTTTTACCTTACCTAATATCTGTACCAGTGACTGGTAAGGATCCACAAGAATTACATCACCATCCTGCAGACGGATGTCATCCTTCATTTTTCCTTTCATAAGTAAATCGTAAACATCCAAATCCGCTATTGTATTTCCATTGCGAATCACTTTAATACTGCGCAAACTACCAATCGGATTCACACCACCTGCACGATATAAAGCATGAAATACGGAAGCAAATGATGAGAGGGTATAAGTTCCGGGCACCACAACTTCACCCATAACGTTTACTTGAATAGAACGTATTTCTCCTAATGTCAGTTTAACTTGGGTAGACGGAACATTTCCGGTTACTCCAGAATATATTCTGGCAAATTCTTGTTTCAAATAATTATTGGCTTCCTTTACTGTTTTGCCACTCAGATAAACCGGTCCTAAATTATTCACAAGAATACTTCCTTCCGGAGAGATTGTTTGTCGAATCGTTGTTTCAGAAGCTCCCCACACATCAATAATCACCTCGTCACCAGGTCCCAGACGATAATTCTCGGGAGTAGCAACATTCACATTGGGTTCGAAAGTCAAATTATCGTTAGTAAAAATATTATGACCATAAATTTGCGAAGTCGGATCCTCTGTTTCCTTCTCTTGAGACAAGGAACGATTATCCATCATTTGTAAAGAATCTCCTGCAACATCCGTTTGTCTGGCAGAATAAGTTTCCGAGGTTGTACGCAGCCCTTTGACTACGCCACTCATTTCACCACGTTGACGAGAACGCTTCTCATCTTGGGTATTGCTCTGCGGACTTCCAGATTTAGAGTTTTCATACTTTTTCTGAATTCTTTCAACTTGTTCCTTTGTCACTCCCCGCCGCATTAATTCAGTAGTAATCTGCTTTTGATTTTTGCCCATCTGCTGAGCGCTTTTTACATACTGAACAACCTGATCATCTGACATCTGCTGAGCAAAAGCTACCCCTGACAAAGTAAATACCAAAAAGAATAGTGTTATTAATCTACGCATAAGATATTCTGATTAATCTTTTGAGTTCTTGTAATAAATATAAATCGGGCACAAAGGTAATATATTATTTTTATAATATACATTTATTCCACCTCTAAGTTTCAGAAAAAGCATTAAAAAGCTGTCACTTTCACGTCTTTTCATTGGGTAGAAGAAAGCGGGAAAATTGGCACTATTTTTTTCATTAGTCCAGTCAAAATAGCCTTTTTTTCAGTATAACTATGTTGCACCAAGGCCAGCACTTCTTCCCGCACATGTTCATAATCATCAACAGATGCCTTTTCACGCTTTATCTTTTCACTGATTACAGAATCCAAAAGTCCATCCCCAGGCCCTCCCACAATGTACACTTCTCCCCCATCCCCCATGACTCCCACTTCCAGGGTGAGCATACAAGCTTCAGACAAGGTAATCAAACAATGAGTATTCGTCGGATACACCTCACCCAAACGTACTATGAACATATCAGTTTCCCCTTTGTCGCGTTTCAACCTGCAATCAGATGACTGCACATATATTTCCGCCACACGCTTACTATATTCCATAGCATTTTCCGGATGACGTGCATTAGCAGCAGATATCATAACCATACGGGACACTCTATACTTTACCGCCAGGTCTGCAATATTCACTGTCCCCGATATATTCGTTTGAATTGCCTCCGACACAAAATCATCCATCAGTTGTACATGCTTATAAGCAGCAGAATGAAAAACAAGTTGAGGACGTGTTTCTTCAAATATAGCCTCCATACGCGTACGGTTAGCAACATCTGCAACCAATACACGGACCTCCAGATTCTTCCAATGATCAGACAATTCCAACTGTACATCATACAATGGGGATTCTGCCTGATCTACCAGAATCAACTGATAAGGATTCAGTGTAGCCAACTGGCGGACGATTTCCCTTCCTACAGCTCCCGCCGCTCCCGTAACCATTACTCTACGCCCCTCGATATGGGCCGTAATTTTACGCACGTCAACTTGTACCGGTTCTCTACGGAGCCAATCTTCTATTTGAATGTCCTTTATCAGTCCATCGTCCATACAATCGCTTAAGGGAGGAACGGTCATTACATGAATATCATGAGAGAACAGTTTATCCAGCATTCCGGAATTTTCCAAATCCGACACCTTGCTTGGAGAGATAATGATTGTATCCACTTTCTTTTTCTTTAGACGGTCAAACAGCTGCTCATCATTGGGATATACCCTGCATCCCATCGTATGTTTACCTATCATATCAGGTTCGTCCGAAATAAAGCCACGCAGGCGATAATGATTATTACGACTAACTCTCAAGGATTTTGCAACATTGACTCCAGTCCCATGGAATCCATAAATAAAAACATTCACGCAATGACGTGCATCAAAAGCAATAGCTTCATAAAGCATCTTCACAGCAATGCGCATACAAGCCATCAGAGAGAAGGTGAACATATATGCCATAAACAGAATGCTGTTCGGCAAAGTTTCTCCAAGCCCCGAAACAGACCAACAGCAATTCCCTAAAAACAGTACAACATAGCTTATCGTAAGACTCCAAAACACACGATAAATATCTACAAAAGAGGAAAAACGGATAACACCCACATAAGTACGGAGAATATGAAAGAAACAGATATTACACAAGACAGCCCAAATGGTCAGCCATACATACAAAGAAATTTCATAAGATACGGACGAAAGCCTATATTGCAAAAAACATGCAGAAAGCATGGAAATCACAACGATAATTACATCTACCAACAGCACCGTCCATTTGGACGCTATGCGTGAAGAAAGATATTTATAATAGATTCTTAAATTCATAATCAGTATCAGACTTATTTGCTATAGGACCTACGACAAAGATGCTTCTTTTCGTTTTATTATCCAATTTTTATGGCAATAAAGTTCAGGACATTCAAATAGAAAATTATCCCACTAAAATATTTCTAAAAAAACAGAGATTCTTTTTGCCTTTTCAAATAAAGATGTACCTTTGCACCCCGTAAACAAAAGCTTATTGCCGCTATAGCTCAGTTGGTAGAGCAACGCATTCGTAACGCGTAGGTCGCCAGTTCAAGTCTGGCTAGCGGCTCGATATTCAAGCACTGATTATCTGGAATAATCAGTGCTTTTTCTTTTCAAGAATCGTTAGAATAAAAACGCTCTTCTACGAATATATTTGCATAAAACACAATGCCCTTCCAAACAGTTTAATCCATAGCCGCATAATTATCCCAAAGCAAGTAAAGCTAGTTTAAAACAGCACCATCTGATTACAATGATAACTTGAAACATATAGGTACATTATTAAAAGCATAATACACCTTATATTATACATAGTAATCCCCAATATTTGCGGCAACTTTTCAATAACCCAATTTTTCAATCTTAAATAAAGGATTGAGGTGATTGAAGAACACAAGCCAAAATCAAAAGGCTACCATAGGTTTCTATAACATACTATAAACAAATGAAAAGAATCAAATTATTTACAGCGGCTTTGCTGCTGGCGGCTATATCCGCAGGAAACGATGTGTGGGCGCTTTCCGATTCAGGAAAGAAAGACACGCGTCCGATAGAATCACCCAAATTCTTCAGTGGAAACGCCCACCCGCTGCTTCCACCTCCTTCAATTCAGACTCTTTGCAGACTGTCTCTACAAAGATAGACACAGACAAAGACGGCATTCACGACCTTTATTTCGTGTTTAAAGGCAAGGAGCTGAAGGTAGATGAATGGATGTTTGAGAGATTTTGAGTTAGCCTTACTGTGCTTTATTTCCACATTTACTAAGAATTATTCGTCCGACATCTGTTGCATTATCGTCCGACAGCTGTCGGACGATAATGCAACAGATGTCGGACGAATAAGCAACAACCGTCGGACGAATAATTCTCTGCAAGGAAAAACATAATCTATCGTAGTCCTCAAAGGTATTCAGCGCAATACCGGAAACTATTCATATGATAAGCACTACGCATTCGACCATCACTACAGATTCTCTCTGAAAAAAGCATGCTCCGACTATGTAGTTTCCAATAAAAAATGTATCTTGCGGAGATTTATTAAATACGATATGAACATGAAACCCTATCTAATCCCCTTCTTTGCAACTGTTGCACTGACCGCAACCGCTCAACAAAAAAACGAGATTACCAGCGTCCTCGAAATACTGGATGTAACCAACGGTAACCGGACCGTCGTAAAAGAATTTCCCTACCGGATTGAAGCTCCCAATTGGACGCCCGACGGGCAATGGCTGCTATACAACAGCGAAGGAAAGCTTTACCGCCTTTCCCCCACCTCGCCTGCCGAACCGGAACTGATAAACGCCGGATTTGCCCAAAACTGCAACAACGACCACGTCCTCTCGACCGACGGACAGCAGATAGCCATCAGCCACGGGACGAAAGAAGACTATAAATCGCGCATTTATACACTTCCCATCACGGGCGGCACTCCCCGTTTAATAACACCTATGGCTCCCAGCTACCTCCACGGTTGGAGCCCCGACGGCAAAGAGCTTGCCTATTGCGCCGAACGAAACGGCAACTATGACGTCTATACCATCCCGGCGGAAGGAGGTGAAGAAACCCGCCTGACCACTGCCGAAGGTCTGGATGACGGACCGGAATATTCCCCCTGCGGACAATACATCTGGTTCAATTCCGTACGCACCGGACTTATGCAAGTCTGGCGCATGAAGGCAGACGGCTCCGAACAGACCCAGATGACCTTTGACGAAACCCGTAACTCCTGGTTCCCCCACATCTCCCCTGACGGAAATCCGTTGTATTCATCACCTACTACAAAGGTGACCTGGAACCGGGAGAGCACCTGGCAAACAAGAACGTAGAGCTGCGCCTAATGCCCGCAAACGGTGGAGAACCCAAGACATTGTTAAAGCTTTTCGGTGGACAAGGCACCATCAATGTCAACTCATGGGCACCGGACAGCAAACGCATAGCCTTTGTCAGCTATCGAATTAACTGATATGACTTGATGGTTTTCACTCCATTTTTTACTAACTTTGCCCGACTAAAGATGCAGTAAAACAAAATGGAAAAGAAGAAAATCATTATCGGAACATTCGTCGCACTGATTCTTATTGGAGCAGCTTGTGCAGGAACAGTATACTACTATCTGTTTGCCCCGCAATTCCATCCGAAAAAGACAGTCTATATCTATATAGACCGCGACGACACCGCCGACTCTATATATAATAAGGTGGAACAACAAGGCCATCCTCGAAGCTTCACCGGCTTCCGCTGGATGGCCCAATACAAGAAATATTCCGAAAATATACACACCGGACGCTACGCCATCCGGCCGGGGGAAAACGTATATCACGTATTCAGCCGTCTGTACCGCGGATATCAAGAACCTACGAACCTCACCGTCGGCAGCGTACGCACACTGGACCGGCTGGCACGCAGCGTAGGCAAACAGCTCATGATAGACTCCACCGAAATAGCCGGATTGATGAACGACTCCGCATTCCAACAAAAACTGGGATACAACAAAGAGACCCTGCCCTGCCTCTTCATCCCCGAAACCTACCAAGTCTATTGGGACATGAGTGCAGAAGAGTTCTTCGAAAGAATGCAAAAAGAGCACCAGAAGTTCTGGAACCAGGAACGCTTAGACAAAGCCACCGCCATCGGAATGACCCCGACGGAAGTCTGCACCCTCGCCTCCATCGTCGAGGAAGAGACAAACAACAATCCCGAAAAACCAATGGTGGCAGGGCTCTACATCAACCGCCTGCACACCGGCATGCCCCTGCAAGCCGACCCTACCATCAAATTTGCCTTGCAGGACTTCGGCTTGCGGAGAATTACGAATGCCCATCTGGCAGTAAAGTCACCCTACAACACCTACATCAATGCCGGACTACCTCCCGGTCCCATACGCATCCCCTCACCCATCGGGCTGGATGCTGTGCTGAATTATACGAAACACAACTACCTCTATATGTGTGCCAAAGAGGACTTCTCGGGCACCCATAACTTTGCATCCAATTATGCCGAGCACATGAAAAATGCAAGAAAATATTGGAATGCATTAAACGAAAGAAAGATTTTCAAGTAATCTGCTGATAAAATAAAAGCAAAATCCTATATTTGCGTCAAATATTAATCCATGACTAACACTTAAATATTCAGATATGAGCAAGCAACTCTTACTTGGCGATGAAGCCATTGCACAAGCTGCATTAGACGCCGGACTTTCGGGTGTATATGCCTATCCCGGCACTCCTTCTACGGAAATCACCGAATATATTCAGATGGCACCGATTACTGCCGAAAAGAACATCCATAACCGCTGGTGCTCCAACGAGAAAACTGCAATGGAAGCTGCCCTGGGCATGTCCTTTGCAGGCAAGCGTTCATTGGTGTGCATGAAGCACGTGGGTATGAACGTAGCTGCCGACTGTTTCATCAACTCTGCCATTACCGGCATAAAAGGTGGTCTGATAGTCATTGCTGCCGACGACCCCAGCATGCATTCCTCTCAGAACGAGCAGGACAGCCGTTTCTATGGCGACTTCTCCCTCATCCCGATGTACGAACCAAGCAACCAGCAGGAAGCATACGACATGGTGTACAACGGATTCAACTTCTCCGAACAGACCGGCGAACCCATCCTGATGCGCATGGTTACGCGCCTGGCACACTCCCGTTCCGGCGTAGAGCGCAAGGAGCAACAACCGCAGAATGAGATTTCCTTCAGCGAAGACCCGCGTCAGTTCATCCTCCTGCCGGGTAATGCACGCAAACGCTACAAAGCATTGCTGCAACGCCAGGACGAATTTATCAAAGCTTCTGAAAACTCCGCTTACAACAAATATACCGACGGCCCCAACAAAAAGCTGGGTATCGTGGCATGCGGCATCGGCTACAACTACCTAATGGAAAACTATCCCGAAGGTTGCGAATATCCGGTACTGAAAATCGGACAATACCCGTTGCCCAAGAAACAGCTGATGCAGCTGGTAGAAGCATGTGACGAGATTCTGGTACTGGAAGACGGACAACCGTTCGTAGAAAAACAACTGAAAGGCTATCTGGGCATCGGCATCAAAGTAAAAGGCCGTTTGGACGGCACTCTTTCACAAGACGGAGAGCTGAACCCGGACAGCGTGGCACGTGCCGTAGGCAAGGAGAACAAGGCTGAATTCAGCGTTCCTTCTCTGGTAGAGATGCGCCCGCCCGCTTTGTGCGAGGGTTGCGGCCATCGCGACATGTACACGGTGCTGACCCAAGTATTGAAAGAAGAATATCCCACTTATAAGGTGTTCAGCGACATTGGTTGCTACACGCTGGGAGCCAATGCCCCATTCAACGCCATTAACTCTTGTGTGGATATGGGCGCCTCCATCACCATGGCGAAGGGTGCTTCAGATGCCGGCCTGCATCCTGCCGTAGCCGTCATCGGCGACTCCACCTTCACCCACTCGGGCATGACGGGACTGCTGGATTGCGTCAACGAAAACGCCGACGTCACCATCGTCATCTCCGACAACGAAACCACCGCCATGACCGGAGGACAAGATTCTGCCGGCACCGGACGTCTGGAAGCCATCTGCGCCGGCATCGGTGTAGCTCCCGAACACATCCGCGTCGTAGTGCCCTTGAAGAAAAACTACGAAGAGATGAAGCAAATCATCCGGGAAGAAATCGAGCACCACGGCGTATCCGTCATCATCCCCCGCAGAGAATGTATCCAAACATTAGCACGCAAAAAAAGAAACAAGTAAAGCCATGAAAAAAGACATCATACTTTCCGGCGTAGGAGGACAAGGTATCCTCTCCATCGCCACCGTAATCGGCAAAGCAGCCCTCAAGGACGGACTCTACATGAAGCAGGCAGAAGTACACGGCATGAGCCAGCGAGGCGGCGACGTGCAGTCCAACCTGCGCATCAGCGACCAACCCATCGCTTCGGACCTCATTCCCACAGGAAAATGCGACCTCATCATCTCCCTGGAACCGATGGAAGCACTGCGCTACCTCCCCTACCTCAGCCCCGAAGGTTGGCTGGTGACCAATG
>ADJT01000711.1_pt1 | contig 11278 bp, 10 predicted proteins | sample 268108 | NCBI WGS metagenome assembly ADJT01 (sample SAMN00007487, study PRJNA43253) | human gut metagenome | isolation source: feces sample TS29
CAATCTGATATGCACCTCTACCATTATGCTTTGCATGATTCCGGAGTTACGCGGGTTTGCTTATGTGCTGGATAAAAACTGTTGAAGCGGATGCTTGCTTACAGTCTGCCGTTACTGGTACTTGGCTTGGCGGGTATCTTGAATCAGGTGGCCGATAAGATTATTTTCCTTTTGTCTATCCGGATGAGGCGGAAGCTACCGTGCAGTTGGGCATTTATGGAGCTGCCAGCAAAATTGCTATGGTGATGGCGATGCTTACACAAGCTTTCCGCTATGCATACGAGCCTTTTGTCTTCGGAAAGAGCCGGGACAAAGACAATAAGCAGGTATATGCGCAGGCCATGAAGTTTTTCATCATCTTTACACTGCTGGCATTCCTGGCTGTCATGTTCTATCTGGATATTTTGCGCTATATCATCGGCCCTGATTACTGGCCGGGATTGCGGGTAGTGCCTATCGTGATGGCTGCCGAAATCTTTATGGGTATCTATTTCAATCTTTCCTTCTGGTACAAGCTGATTGACGAAACGCGTTGGGGAGCCTACTTCTCCCTGATAGGTTGCACGGTGCTGGTAGTGATGAACATACTTCTGATTCCCCGATACAGTTATATGGCTTGTGCCTGGGCAGGATTTTGTGGCTATGGCATCGCCATGCTTCTGTCCTATTTCGTAGGGCAGAAGAAGTATCCCATTCAGTATGACCTGAAGGCTATCGGTAGTTATGTGCTGCTTGCGGCAGTACTCTATCTGGCTGCCGAATATGTCCCGATAGAAAATATTTACCTGCGTATGGCGTACCGTACCGTTTTGTTGCTGCTCTTTGTGACCTATATCGTGAAGTGCGACTTGCCGTTGAGGCAGATTCCGTTCATTGGTAGGCTGGTGAAGTGAGGTTAGAGAAGTTAGATTGATAAACATTGCGTATTTAACAGTTTTGTCAAGAAAAGCATTACTTTTGTACTGTTATTAAAACTGAAGTGATACAATGGACAGAAAAATCAATCGCATAAAGATTGTTTTGAAATCAAGGATTGTGCAGAAGAGCAAACAATAAATTCAGAATCAAGTATGATTAAATCAGAAGCAATTCAGAATCTCCTCGCAAGATTCGAATCCATTGCGTGTGAATACGAAGGCGTGGAGTGCTGGAGTGCTCGCGAATTATATCCCATTCTGGGCTATGCCAAATGGCAAACGTTTGAGAATGTTTTAGGAAAAGCTAAGGAGGCTTGCCTAAACGCTGGTGTAGAGACGAGTAATCATTTTACCGGCATCAGTAAAACGATACTTATGCCTAAAGGTGCATCAAAGGACATTGAAGACTTTATGCTCACTCGCTATGCCTGCTACCTTGTGGCACAAAATGGTGACCCTCGTAAGTCGGAGATTGCTTTTGCCCAAAATTACTTTGCTGTACAAACACGTGTGGCAGAGGTAATAGAGCAACGACTTCTTGACTACGACCGTGTCCAGGCTCGCCATAAGTTGGCAGAGACAGAGAAACGCCTCTCTGGTGTTCTTTACGAGCGTGGTGTGGATGACAAGGGGTTCGGAATCATACGTAGTAAGGGCACCAAGCTCTTTTTCGCATGAACACTGCTATGCTTAAACGTAAACTTGGGGCACCGGAAAAACGTGCTTTGGCAGATTTCTTGCCAACTCTTGGCATTAAGGCAAAGGACTTTGCTGCCGAGATGACCAGCAGTGTTTTACGAGGCGTTTCATTGAAAGAAAATTGAAAACTGATAATTGATAATGGAAGAAAAGACGACCGACAACAGAAATACCTTTGCTATCAAGACTTTTCTGAAAGACTATCTTGATTTGCGCAAAGACAAGGACAATGAACTGGAAACTGTAGATTCCATCCGTAAGGGAGTAGAATTCAAAGGAGCCAATCTTTGGATTCTGATATTCGCCATATTCATGGCCTCGTTGGGATTGAATGTAAACTCCACAGCCGTGATTATCGGTGCCATGCTCATCTCGCCGCTGATGGGGCCTATCATGGGCGTGGGGCTTTCTGTGGGGTTGAATGATTTTGAATTGATGAAGCGGTCTTTGAAGAGCTTCTTGATAACTACCTTGTTCAGTGTGACCACTGCTACCATTTTCTTTCTGGTGAGTCCCGTTGCCGAGGGGCAGTCGGAATTGCTGGCACGTACGTCACCCACCATTTATGACGTATTCATCGCCTTGATGGGTGGCTTGGCAGGTGTGACGGCGCTCTCTACCAAAGAGAAAGGAAATGTGATTCCGGGTGTTGCCATTGCCACGGCTTTGATGCCGCCTCTCTGTACGGCAGGCTACGGGCTGGCAACGGGTAACTTGATTTATTTCCTCGGTGCATTCTATCTTTATTTCATCAATTCCGTGTTTATCAGTCTTGCCACTTTCCTGGGCGTGCGCGTGATGCACTTCCAGCGCAAGGAGTTTGTGGATAAGAACCGGGAGAAGAAAGTACGTAAATATATCGTCCTGATTGCTATCCTGACCATGTGTCCCGCTGTCTATCTGACGGTAGGTATCGTCCAGGATACCTTCTTTGAGAGTGCTGCCAACCGTTTTGTCAACGAGCAGCTCTCCTTTGAGAATACGCAGGTGCTGGACAAGAAAATCCATCACGAGGGCAAGGGCCACGAAATACGTGTCGTGCTGATTGGGCAGGAAGTGCCCGAAGCTTCCATCGCCATTGCCCGCAGCAAGATGAAAGACTATAAGCTAGACAATACCAAGCTGATAGTCCTCCAAGGTATGAACAATGAAGCGGTGGATATTTCTTCCATCCGTGCCATGGTGATGGAAGACTTCTACAAGAACAGTGAGCAGCGTCTGGTGGAACAGAAACAGAAGATTGCCACACTGGAGCAGAATTTGGAAAGATACAAAACCTTCGATGAATTGGGCAAGAAGATTATCCCAGAACTGAAAGTGCTCTACCCGTCGGTAAAGACCGTATCAATATCTCATGCGATTGAACTGGCGGTAGATTCTGTACGGGTGGATACTGTGACCCTTGCCGTCTTGAAATTCGGCAAGCATCCGGGTGCGCACGAGAAGGAAAAGATTGCGGAGTGGCTCAAGGCGCGTACGGGTGCCAAGCAATTGAGGCTGATTACTGAATAATACAAGAATTGACGGAATGAAAATAAGATTTATACTGATAGCTGTCTGCTTCCTTTTTTCTCTGCCGGGACAAGCGGATGAAGGGATGTGGATGCTGGGAAATCTGAACAAGCAGACACGCCAGACCATGAAAGAGTTGGGCTTGCAGATGTCTGTCAACAAGCTATACAATACGAAACGCCCGTCGCTGAAGGATGCGGTAGTCAGCTTCGGAGGCTTTTGTTCCGGAGTGGTGGTGTCCGGGGACGGGCTGGTGTTTACCAATCATCACTGCGGCTTCAGCAGCATACAGCAACACTCGTCTGTGGAGCACGACTATCTGAAAGACGGCTTTGTGGCACGTAATCTTAGTGAAGAACTGCCTAATCCGGAACTTTACGTCCGCTTCCTCTTGCACCAGCAAGACGTGACCCGTCGGGTACTTGGAGCAGTAAAACCGGATATGAACGAATCTGAGCGTACAAGTGTAGTAGATTCGGTGATGCTGGTCATTGGCGAAGAGGTTTCTCGTAAAGACTCCACGCTGATAGGCATTGTGGATGCTTACTATGGAGGCAATGAATTCTGGCTTTCCGTTTATCGCGACTACAATGATGTGCGTCTGGTATTTGCACCCCCTTCTTCAGTGGGCAAGTTCGGCTGGGACACTGACAACTGGGTATGGCCACGCCATACGGGCGACTTCGCCGTATTCCGTATCTATGCCGGCAAAGACAACCGTCCTGCCGACTACTCTCCCGACAATGTTCCCTACCATCCCGAATACGTGGCTCCGATATCCCTGGACGGCTATCGTGAGGGTTCCTTCTGTATGACGATGGGCTATCCGGGCAGTACGGAACGCTATCTTTCCTCTTTTGGCATCGAAGAGATGATGACCACCACCAACCAGGCTCAGATAGATGTCCGTGGTGTGAAGCAGGCCATCTGGAAGCGTGAAATGGATAGCCGTGACAGCATCCGCATCAAGTACGCTTCCAAATACGACGAAAGTTCCAATTATTGGAAGAACAGCATAGGAGTGAACCGCACCATCAAGAAACTGCATGTGCTGGACAAGAAGCGTGCCATGGAGACCGAACTCCGTCGCTGGATACAGCAGACACCGGAGGAGCGGGAACATCTGCTGCATCTTTTTTCCGACCTGGAGTTGAACTACAAGAGCCGCCGTGATGCTTATCGTGCCAGAGCTTACTTTGCCGAATCTTTCCTGAACGGTCCGGAACTGGTGCAGCTTGCTTTGTCCATCCTCAACTTCGACTTTGAGGGGGAAGAGAAAACGGTGGTTGCCAATCTGAAAGCTATCGTTGAGAAATATGCCAATCTGGACTTGGGCATTGACAAGGAAGTGTTTACAGCACTGTTGAAAGAATACCGCTCCCAAGTGGATTCCACCTATCTGCCCGAGCTCTACCAGACGATTGCGACAGAATACGGAGGTAACGAGCGTACCTATGTGGATAGTCTTTATGCCCGCTCGGAGCTGACCACCCCCCGTGGATTGAAGCGTTTTCTGGAGCAGGACACCACCTATCAGATATATAATGACCCTGCCATCAACTTGGGCATCGACCTCATCACGAAGCTATTCGAGATGAATATGCAGGTACAGCAGGCTTCCGGTGAAATCGAGCGGAATGAACGTTTGTTCAACTCTGCCGTGCGACGTATGTACGCATCCCGTAACTTCTATCCCGACGCCAACTCCACCATGCGTTTGAGTTTTGGCACTGTCTGCGGTTATGCCCCCTTCGACGGAGCGGAATATGATTATTATACCACCGCGAAAGGTATTCTGGAGAAAGTCAGAGCCCATGCAGGCGATGTGGATTTTGAAGTGCAGCCTGAGTTGCTATCCCTTCTTTCCTCCGGTGATTTCGGTAGATATGCCGATGAGAAGGGAGAAATGAATGTCTGCTTTATCTCCAATAATGACATTACGGGAGGCAATTCCGGCAGTGCCATGTTCAATGCCAAAGGAGAACTTCTGGGGCTTGCCTTCGATGGGAACTGGGAAGCCATGAGCAGCGACATCCTTTATGAGCCGAAGATGCAGCGCACCATCGGGGTAGATGTACGCTACATACTGTTTATGATTGAGAAGTATGGGAAGGCAGGAAATCTGATTCAGGAACTGAAGCTTGCCAATCCTTAACGTGTGCCCCCTGCCTATACTTTTATGGGTGATATTTTCTAAATCACTCCACGGATACGGTCATCGAATGCCGAGAGTGCTGCCTTTGCCCCTTCGCCCATGGCAATGACTATCTGCTTGTAGGGAACATTCGATACATCCCCTGCCGCATATACCCCCGGAAGTGTGGTACGGCAGAAAGCGTCAATCTTAATCTCCCCGGTCGGAGTCGTTTCCAGCTTGTTGCGGAAAGGAGCGCTGTTGGCTGCCAAACCGATTTGCACGAAGATGCCGTCTAACGGGAAGTCGCGTTCTTCGCCGGTAAGGCGGTCCTTGATGCGGATAGAAGTTACTTTTCCCCGTTTCCATCAACTTTAATGGTCTGTGACGAGGTAAAGATTTCCACATTCGGCAGGCTCCGGGCTTTCTCTTGCAGCACTTGGTCGGCTTTCAGTGTATCGGCAAATTCGAATACCGTTACCTTCCGGCAGATGCCTGCCAGGTCGATGGCAGCTTCAATCCCCGAGTTACCTCCACCGATAACCGCTACATGCTTGCCTTGATAGAACGGACCGTCGCAATGCGGACAGAATGCCACGCCGCGTCCTATGTATTCCGCTTCGCCCTCCACATTCAGTTTGCGCCAGCTTGCCCCTGTGGCAATGATTACCGCCGATGCATGGAACACCTCGCCGCCTACGGTGGAGACACTTTTTTCCGTTCCCTGCAACTTTACTTTCTCTATCTTACGCTCCTCGAAAATCTCTATCGGATAGTGCTCTATATGTGTGCGGAGTGCGTTGGCAAGTTCTGCACCAGTAGTCTGCGGCACGGAGATAAGGTTTTCTATGCCTACCGTCTCCTTTACCTGTCCGCCTATGCGCTCGGCAACAATCGCCACCCGTAGGCCCTTGCGTGCAGAGTAGATGGCTGCGGAAGCTCCGGCTGGTCCACCGCCCAATACCAGCACGTCGAAATCTCTCTCTATCGGTGCTTCGTCCTCTTGCGGAGCACTGCCGAAGGCTTCTTCCAGCTTCTGCAAAAGCTCTCCTAAAGAACCGCGACCTACGTGAAGCAGCTTGCCATTAGCGTAGACTGACGGCACGGCTTGTATCTTCAGCGCATCCACTTCCTCTTGATTAAGCGCCCCGTCCACCATCTCGTGGGTGACGTGCGGATTCAGCAATGCGATGATGTTCAGTGCCTGCACCACATCCGGACAGTTGGTGCAAGTAAGCGATACATACGTTTGCAGGCTGATGTCGCCTTGCAACGCCCGGATGCGGCGACGAATTGCTTCGTCCGGCAGATTTTTCCCCTTTCCATCGGCATTCAGCACGGCAAGTAGGAGGGAAGTGAACTCGTGTCCGCCGGGGATGCCGCGGAACTTGATGCCGGTTTCCACATCGTCTTTCAGCAATGTGAACTCCAACACGGGGTTCTCTATCTCACTCATCCGGCAGGAGAGCTTGTCGGAACAGCTTGCCACATCCTTCAAGAATCCGATAAGCTCTTGTGCCTGCTCGTGACCCGGATGATAGGTGATGTGAAAGACGTAGCGGGCTTCCAAATGCTGGAATACGCTCCGCACCTGGTCTAATATAGTTGTTTCTAACATGATTAATAGGGTGTTTGGGGTGAGAAAATAGTCTTTTAATATGTTTGATATAGAGTAGTTGCAGAACTTGTGAGGAAGTACTCCAATACTCCTTCGAAAGTACTGCGGTACTCCTTTGAAAGTACTACAGTACTTCTGTACAAGTACTGCGGACGTCTTAAAGGAAAGCGGACGTCTTTCTATGGTGAAAGCGCCCGCTCCTCCTATTACTTATCAAATCTTTCCTACAAGGTCGATGCTCGGCTTCAAAGTTTCCGCTCCTTTCTTCCACTTGGCAGGGCATACTTCTCCATCGTGTGTGGCAACAAACTGTGCAGCTTCTACCTTGCGCAGCAGCTCGTCGGCATTGCGTCCGATGTTGTTGTCCTGTATCTCGGCAATCTTGATTTTACCCTCGGGATTTACGAGGAATGTGCCGCGATATGCCATGCCTTCCTCTTCAATCATCACGCCGAATGCGCGGCTCAGTACGCCTGTGGGGTCGGCAAGCATGGGGTACTTAATCTTGCGGATGCTTTCGGAAGCATCGTGCCATGCCTTGTGCACAAAGTGCGAGTCTGTGCTTACAGAATATACTTCTACGCCCATTGCTTGGAATTGGTCATATTTCTCTGCGATGTCTACCAGCTCGGTAGGGCATACGAAGGTAAAGTCTGCCGGATAGAAGAAGAAAATGGCCCATTTACCTTTTACGTCTTCGTGGGATACTGTTTTGAAACTTCCGTTTTGGAAAGCCTGAACCTTGAATTCAGGGAGTTGTGAGTTGATGATCGGTTCCATAATTTTTCTCTTTTAATAGGTTTAGTTTTTTGTTTTACCAATGCGAAGATTGTGCAGACAGAATGTAGAAGCCAGTTTGCTTGATGATGCTGAGGTGCAACCGACCTTCGCTTTTTCTGTTTGCAAAAATATAGCATTTTTCCCCGATAGAACAAAAAATCCGATTGAAAGATTTTATGGAGCGATAGATGAAATCTATACGACTGCTTGGGTTGCTTTCAGTGAGAGCATTTCCTTGGGTACGGAAAGTTTTATCTCCTTAACCAGCACTTCGAGCAGCGTGTGGCGGATAAAGTTCTTATTGGTCAGCAGCACGACCTGGCGGGTGGGGCAGGGGATGGCGAAGGAACGTACCAGCTCTTTCTGGGCATCGCCCAGTTGCAGAACGGCCAGTTCGGGGATGAAGGTCACGCCTTTGCCGCTTTCTACCATGCGCATAAAGGTCTCCATGCTGCCCAAGTGATAGGCAAGCTGGCTGGCACGTGCCGACTTCATCTGGCAGAAGCGCACCAGCTGGTCGCGGAAGCAATGGCCCTCGTCAAGCAGCCAAAGCTGTTCGCCGTTCAGGTCGGAAGTACGGATTACCTCGTTGTTGAAGAGGGCGTCTTCGCGCGACACGTAGGCAAAGAACTGTTCATAGAACAACGGCGTCTGCTGCAACTCTTCCATACCTGCCAGACTCGCTACGATACCTGCATCTATCTCTCCCGTCTGCAGGGCTTTCTTGATGTCGTTTGTTTTCATTTCGACTACCCGGATGTCGAGGTCGGGGTATTTCTTCATCAGCTGCGGAAAGAAACGGGGCAGGAGGTAAGGAGCTACGGTGGGAAGTATGCCCAGCTTGAAGGTGCCGGTCAGTGAGTGTTTTTCTTCTTCTATAATATTCTTTATACGGTTGGCTTGAACCAATATATTCTGTGCTTGTTCTATGATGTGGATACCGACGGGAGTGGGGCATACCGGCTGCTGGCTGCGGTCAAAATCCGGGTGTCCAGTTCCTCTTCCAGTTTCTGAATCATGGCACTGAGGGTGGGCTGTGTCACGCGGCAATATTCGGCTGCTTTGGCAAAGTGGCGGAACTGGTTGACGGCAAGGATGTATTCCAATTGTTGTAAAGTCATGATGAACAAGGCATTTGAAGGTTATGTATAGAGTTCGTCTATGCAAAGATAGAAATTATCTGTTTGACAAGCCTTGATTTACCCCTTATCTTTGCAATACCCAAAAGAAAAATAGTATAAATATTTAAAACAATAGAATTATGAAAACTTTAGATTACTTGCATTTGAATGAAAAGAAAGTGGCTGGCGTAGCATCAGCATTGCACCAATTATTGGCCGACTTCCAGGTACATTACACCAGTTTGCGCGGTATGCACTGGAACATCAAGGGACACGGCTTCTTTGTGCTGCACGAGAAGTTCGAGAGTATGTATGACGATACCGCCGAGAAGATTGACGAGATTGCAGAGCGCATCTTGATGCTGGGTGGCGTGCCCGAGAATAAGTTCAGTGAATACCTGAAGGTTGCCAACGTGAAGGAAGTGTCCGACATCTCTTGCGGCAGTGAGGCTGTGGACCATATCCTCGAGACTTACGGCTACCTGATTGGTGAAGAGAGAAAGGTAATTGAACTGGCAAATGAAGCTGGCGATGACGTGACGGCAGATTTGATGACCGGCTACCTGAAAGAGCAGGAGAAAATGGTTTGGATGCTCGTTGCATTCAGTACGAAAAGCTGCACGAAATAAAGGATAAAGAGTCGTGAAAAAGGATAGGGTGATAAAACGGTAGCGGATGCTGCCGGTTTTATCACCCTATTATCTTTCTATAGTTTATATCACTTCTTCTTCGGTGTCCGTCTTGCCCACCCTTCTTCACTGAAGTCGGGCTCTGCATCCTTAAAGTCATTGTTGCCCTGGAAGAACTGTTTCCAGTCATCCTTTTTGCCACGGGCTTTGGTGTAACCCCGCTCTTCGCGGCTGGGCTTGCCTTTCTTCTTGTCGTTTGCAGGACTTTCGGCCTTTTCGCTGCGTTTGCCGGTGGCATCGTTCCGTTTGCCGTCTTCCTTGTAACTGCGCTTCTTGCTGTCAAACTCTTTTTTCCCATGGCTTCCGGCTGTACCCGGACGTTTGCCCCTCGGAGCCTCCTTACCCTCGTCTCCAGCAACCTCTACGGATACTTTACGGCCGTTCCAGCTGGCGCGGTTCAGGGCCTTCACTACATTGGTGGCTTCCTTTTCCTCCACTTCGAAGAAGGAGAACTTCTGCATCAGGTCAATTCGTCCCAGCTCTACACGTCCACGTGTATTGTTGTTCAGCAGGCTGATTAATTCGTTGGGGAAGAAGTTGTCCATTTTACCCAGGTTGATGAACAAGCGGGTAAAGCCGGGTTCTGCTTTGCGGCTGCTTCTACGGTCGTTGCGGTCGCCCCTCTCGCCACTTCTTGCACCACGCTCACTACCGGTTGCTGTCTCTATCTCGTCACGGCCGCGATAGTAATCCAGGAAACGGTTGAATTCATGCGAAACCATGCGTTTAATCAGGTCCTCTTTGCTCAGCCAATCCAGCTTGCGGTAGATGTCGGTCATAAAGTCGGCGATTTCCTCCTCGTTCACTTTCACCTTTTCAAGATCGTCTATCACTTTGAGCAGTTGCTTTTCGCATATCTGTTTGCCGGTGGGCATTTCGCCTGCAATGAATTTCTTGCCGATGATGCGCTCAATCTCGCGCATTTTGCCTTTCTCTCGCAGGTTGATGATGGCGATGGAAGTCCCGGTTTTGCCGGCACGTCCCGTACGGCCGCTGCGGTGGGTATAACTCTCGGTGTCATCGGGCAATCCGTAGTTGATGACGTGTGTCAGGTCGTCCACATCGAGGCCGCGTGCGGCAACGTCCGTGGCAACCAGCAGTTGTAGGTTGCGGATGCGGAACTTTTGCATCACGGTGTCACGCTGCGCTTGACTCAGTTCGCCGTGCAGCGAGTCGGCATTATAGCCTTCCTGCATCAACTTGTCAGCTATTTCCTGCGTTTCTTTGCGGGTACGGCAGAAGATGATGCCGTATATCTGCGGATAGTAGTCCACAATACGTTTCAGGGCAGCATACTTGTCTTTGGCATGTACACAGAAGGCTACGTGTTTCACGTTGCTGGTGCTTTCATTTTTGCGTCCGATGGTGATTTCCTTGGCATCGCGCAGGTACTTCTTGGAGATGCGTGCGATTTCCGGGCTCATGGTAGCGGAGAACAGCAAGGTGTTGCGCTCCTGCGGCACATCGGCGAGAATGGCGTTGATGCTGTCTGTGAATCCCATGTTCAGCATTTCGTCCGCTTCGTCCATAACCACGTTCTGTATGGTGGCGAGGGACACGGTTTTGCGTTCCATCAGGTCCAGCAGTCGTCCCGGTGTGGCTACGATGATGTGTACACCCCGTTTCAGGGCGCGTATCTGGCTTTCGATGGACGAGCCTCCATATACGGGCAACACTCGCAAGCCATCGGTATATTTAGAATAATCGTTCAAGTCGCCTGCTATCTGCAAACAAAGTTCGCGGGTGGGGCAGAGAATAAGTGATTGGGGAATTCGGTTGTTGACGTTAATCTTCTGTATGAGCGGCAG
>ADJT01000953.1_pt1 | contig 11269 bp, 10 predicted proteins | sample 268108 | NCBI WGS metagenome assembly ADJT01 (sample SAMN00007487, study PRJNA43253) | human gut metagenome | isolation source: feces sample TS29
GGTAAATGTAAATCAGGCGTTCACGGTCACGCGAATCGCATTTCAAGCATCTTGCATTCCTTCTTCCGGCTCCGATGATATGATGTTTTCTGACAGCTTCATTTTCTTGACCAAACGGAAGCAGCATATCAGAAGAATATCCGCAAAAAGGACATGTATACTTGTTTCCTCTATGTTTGAATAACCAAAGCTGCTTTTTTATGCTACAAAAAAGATTTTTCATATTTCATATTTTTTGTGTAAAGATATGAGTTTTAATAGAATTTAAATAACATATGGACTAATAATTAAATGGAAAAAGAAAATGGGGCTGAATGAATGGTTGGCTCTAATTGCAGCTTTAGGTGGATGGGAAGCCATGAAATGGGGAATAACAGCTTGGACGAATCGTAAGACGAATGCCAGGAAAGAAGATGCCGCTGCCGATAGTATGGAGTATGAAAATGAATGGAAACAGATTGATTGCGGAAGAAGGAAAAGTACTTTGCCGTATGTCAGATGGATGGATAGCCGGTCCGGAAATCTATCTCGGCTACACTTATTATCTTGGTGGTATCAAACAGGAAAACCACTATTGGAACTCCCGGAACACTATGGGGAAGTGGATATTCCAGAGGAATTTGCAAAGGAAATACCTCCGGAATATCCTGGAATGAACGACGGAGGATACGTTTCTCCGTTTTTTAGGCACACATGCCTCCTAAGATTTATACAAAGATAAATATTCCGAATGATTTGAGAAACATTTAAAGGTCATTTGAAAGATGTTTGAACTATGTCGAAAAACAAATGAAAAATCGCATTTCGTTTTGTGTTAACGGTTGCAAAACACTCACAAAACGATTTGAGAAAGTATCACAAAACGTTTTGCGGTTTATAAAAACTTCAATTTGAACGAGTCCCTTGTGTGTCTTTGTCGCAACCTTTTTACGGTCAAAGACGAATCTCATTGTCGGATATTTCATATTCTTTTGAGTTTTGGTATCTACTGATTATCGCTACAATAAAAAAATGGTATCAAAGGCGGTATCATTATAGGTGAAAATATCGGTAAAAATCGGGAAATACTGGTAAGTTTCCGGTAAATATGCACCCAATTTTTATATGTTCTCCATCTACTCCCAACGCCTTAATTGCTTGATACACAACAAAAAAGGGAGTAACTAATGTTACTCCCTTTCGCGGTGCGTACGGGACTCGAACCCGTGACCCCATGCGTGACAGGCATGTATTCTAACCAACTGAACTAACGCACCATTATTTCATTCTTTCGTTGCTATCTCTCTCGATTGCGGTTGCAAAGGTAGACAAAATTCTTATATCTGCAATAGCTTGAAAGAAAAAAAATCATCTTTTTTTAACATAGCTTGATTATAAGAGATTTATGTTACCTTTGCAAAACTAAATTAATATTGAAATCATGAGAAATACTCCTATTGAACGTAAGTTGATAGATGAAACTATCGCAGATTTTCATATCACAGACTTTGCCAAAGCAACCATCCGTGAAGTAAAAGCCATTGCAGCCAATGCCGAAGCGGCATCGGGTGTGGAATTCATAAAAATGGAAATGGGTGTACCCGGACTCCCCCCCTCAGCCGTCGGCGTAAAGGCAGAGGTGGAGGCATTGCAGAATGGTATTGCCAGCCTCTACCCGGACATTAACGGACTTCCCGCCTTGAAAGAGGAAGCATCACGTTTTATCAAAGCCTTTATCAATGTAGATGTAGCCCCCGAAGGTTGTGTACCAGTTACCGGCTCCATGCAAGGAACTTTCGCTTCATTCCTCACATGTAGCCAGTGCGATGAGAAAAAGGATACCATTCTCTTCATCGATCCCGGTTTCCCGGTACAGAAGCAGCAGCTGGTCGTGATGGGACAGAAATATGAAACCTTTGACGTATATGACTACCGTGGCGACAAGTTGAAAGCGAAGCTGGAAAGTTACCTCAGCAAAGGCAATATCTCCGCCATCGTCTATTCCAATCCCAACAACCCCAGCTGGATTTGCCTGAAAGAAGAAGAGTTGCGCATCATCGGCGAACTGGCAACCCAATATGACGTCATTGTGTTGGAAGACCTCGCCTACTTTGCCATGGACTTCCGCCAAGACTTGAGCAAACCGTTCCAAGCGCCTTACCAACCTTCTGTGGCACACTATACGGACTATTACGTGCTGCTCATTTCCGGTTCCAAAGCTTTCAGCTATGCCGGTCAACGTATCGGTGTCAGCTGCATTTCGGACAAACTGTATCATCGGGCCTATCCCGGGTTGACACAACGCTACGGCGGCGGCACCTTCGGCACAGTATTCATCCACCGCGTACTCTATGCGCTCTCCTCCGGCACCAGCCACTCTGCGCAGTATGCTCTTGCCGCCATGCTTAAAGCAGCCAATGAAGGTCAATACAACTTCCTTGATGAAGTGAAAGTATACGGTGAGCGTGCCCGCCGCCTGAAAGAAATCTTCTTGCGCCACGGTTTCCACTTGGTATACGACAATGATTTGGGTGATCCCGTTGCCGACGGTTTCTATTTCACCATCGGTTATCCGGGCATGAGTAGCGGAGAACTTGCGCGGGAACTAATGTACTACGGTGTAAGCGCCATTTCGCTGGTGACCACCGGAAGCCATCAAGAAGGATTGCGTGCCTGCACTTCCTTTATCCAAGACCATCAGTACGACCAGTTGGACGAACGTATGGCGATTTTTGCCGAGAATCACCCCATCCAATAAAAAATATCCCTATATAAATAAGGTATCTCTACCAGTTGATGCCGGTATCCCACCACAATCGGGTACCGGCATTGTCATCCCCACCCAGTGCCTCTACCAAAGCGGCATACTGCTCGGCATTCTCCGTCTTCAGTCCGCCGGGAAAGTTCAGACGGCGAATCATTGTCTCAGTATCTATGCACCCGTCTTTACTGTGATTAAAGCGTACGGGGAATAGCCGGGGATACCCCGTCCGGCGCTGTTCAGCCCAAGCCTCACACCCTTCGGGAAACATGGCAATCCATTTTTGGGTAATAATCTTCTCCAGTTTCGTATCCCTATCCGCTGACTCCAGCCAGCGTGGCGAAACTTGGCAACGGGCAGTAATATCATTCTCCATATCGTAGGTATCCACAAAATCGGCAGGCAACAAGTCGCTCTCCAGATAAGCGTCGGACTGCAAGATGCCATACTGACGGAAAGAAACCATTACCCCTTCTTCATAGCAGGTTTTCGCCGACTCATCGGTCCATCCCCGTAGGGCAGCCTCGGCACGCAGGAACCAGACTTCTGCTGCCGGCATCAACACTGCATCAGTCTGCTGGGTGACTTTCAATTTTGAGAGTGTATTATAATAGTTATGTGCAAAGCATGTACCCTGACGAATGCCGCGATACTCGCCTGCAAACTGTTCATTCTGGCAAGTGGCAAAATAGATTTCACGACGGGGATCTTCATATCCGTTCAGTATGGACTCCATCGGCGCTCCCATATAAGCTTCATTCCAAACAAGGTTTATCTCGCCCAACGGATTGGTATATCCACTCGCCGTGGAAACCGCCACCGACTCGTCCGCCTCCCGAATGACTCCGTATTCATTATCCATCGCTTTACGGAATTCCGTTTTTGCCTTCTCCGGACTGGCTACCGCAATGCGCATGGCAAGCCGCATCCGCAACGAATTGGCAAACTTTATCCAAGAGTCATAATCACCGTCCAACAACATATCGAAACGCGCAAACTCCGAAGCTCCCGGATGCTCGACAATATAATCGGAAAGTACAGCAACAGCCGTATCGAGTTCACAGAAAAAGGCACTATAGACCTCTTTCTGCGTGTCAGGCATATAACGGGCTTCGGGATCGGCAAAATGACTATACACAATAGGGCCGTAATAGTCCGTGACACGGTGCATCACTTCCACCTTCAGTATCTTGGTAATGCCGAAAAAGGCAGGCATACGGTCACGTGTGGCATTCTCCGACTGATATATCTGCGGGAAAACATACTCATAGGTATGTCCCCACATGGCGCTGTTCCATCCATCCTGCAAGTTGTAGTCCGAATTATGCGAACCTCCATTCAGAGGCTTGGCATCGTGCATGTAACCGCTGAACATGTCGGCATTCAAATTCTGGGTCAATTGAAAAGGCCAGTTCTTCCCCTTTCCGTAGTCGTAATTGAAATAGATGCCTTGCTGGATGATTCCAAGACGGATGCCATGTTCGTTATAGTCGGCCTGCAAGTCCTCGTCCGTCACGCCGGACTTGTCCGTATTGATTTCCTTAAAGTCTCCCGTACAAGCCAGAAACACGAAAACCATGCCAATCAGTACTATAATCCTCTTCATATCAAGTCTCCCTCCCCTCTTAAAATTCACACTTCAAAGAAAATCCCCAACTACGCGTGGTAGGCATACCGTAGACTTCAATTCCCTGGTTATCGTTGCCCGTAGAGAGTACCAGGTCAGGGTCGAAAGGCGCCTTTTTGTAGAAGAAGAACAAGTTGCGTCCCGAAAAGGACAGTTGTGCCCGCTTGAGGACTTTGGTCTTTTCCATCCAGGCAGCAGGCAGTTGGTAGCCCACGGACAGCTCACGCAGCCTGATGTTCGTGGCATCATACATATAATATTCCGTCACCCCGGCCCGTCCGCCTACAACATTCTTATAAAATCCTTTCACATTATCTATCCGGTTACCTTCAAGCATTACATAACCTTTGTCCCTGGCCCGGGCCGTGACTTCAGAAACGCCATACATATCCATATCCGCCTGCGTCTGGGACAAAATATCGCCTCCAAAGCGACAATCCACCAGAAAATAGAAAGAAAAATTCTTGTAAGACAGCATATGATTCCAGCCCAGCATCAGTTTTGGATTGGCATTGCCCACTTTCACCGTATTGCCATCACCTTCCACCAAAGGCATGCCGGTATTGTCTCCTTCCGTGCCGTAAACGATATTGCCCGCATCGTCACGTACAAAAGCTTTTCCGTAGATGTCACCGATAGAGCCCCCTTTCACCAATTTCATGGCATAACTGGACGAGAAGCTGGTAGGACCGTAAAGAAACTCCTTCAGCGCTTCGTGCAGTGAAATTATCTTGTTGCGGTTGGTGGAGAAGTTCACCTCTGTTTTCCACTTGAAATGGTTTGTCAGCAAAGGAACGGCATCCAATGAAATCTCCCACCCCACATTCTGTATATCACCCGCATTGACATAACGGTAGGCATATTTATCGCCCGACAGAGTAGGAAGCTTGAAGAACTGGTTCCGGGTATTCGTCTTATAGAAAGTGGCATTCAAACCAATGCGGTTCTTTAAAAAACGCGCTTCTATACCCGCCTCAAAGGAGTGCGTCATCTCCGGTTCCATATCCTTGAACGGCGCGGCATCACTTGCCAGGAACTCTCCGCCCGCCGTGATATGCGAGGAAGGATTTGTGATGAACATGGGAATATCATTGCCCACCATGCTGTATGCCCCCCTTATCTTTGCCAGTGACACCCATTGGGGTAAAGTCATCAGCTTATTGAATATCAGCGAAAATCCCACGGAGGGATAGAAGAACCCGCTTTTCTCATGAGATGTATAAGCCAGCGTGGAAGACCAGTCATTACGGGCCGACAAATCAAGATAGACAAACTCGTTGTAGCCCAGTTGTGCCGTCGCAAACAAGGACTGCAATTGGCGCCGCGCATCAATCTTCTGGTCCAGCCCGGCAGAACCATTCATGATGATATTGGCCAGATTGAACACATTGGCATATTTCAGCGAAGCTGTTTTAGAGTCATAGCGGGTGGAGTTCACAGTCTTGTCATTGATACTGACACCGAGCGCCGCGTTGAGAGAGAATGCATCCCACTGCTTTTTCATCATCAGTATGGCGTCTCCGTAATATTGGGTTTCCTGATAGTCCATCTCGATATAACGCCCATTGGCTCCCGCCAACGCCGGAGCGGTAGAGGCATAGAACTGCTGGCGCACCTTGTCGTTAATATAGTCTACATTGCCACGGGCCTGCAGGCTTAACCAATCGTTTATCTTCAGATTGGCGGATAAGGAGACTATGACATGCATGCGGTTCTCCTTGCTCAATATGCGATTGGTAATCCAGTAGGGATTCTGCTCAAAATCCTCGTAGGAGGTATGCCAATTCTGTATGTTCAAGTTTCTACCCTCATCATAAACCTCGAAGTTCTCCTTATAATAAGCAATATCCTCACCCCGTGGAAAACGGTAGAGCCCCACCAAAGGATTCATGTAGAAACCACCCACGGTAGGCTTGTTCTTCACCACCTGGCGCATCAGGTTCATACTGCCATCTAACTTCAGACGGGAATTCAATAGAACGGAAGTCTCTCTGAAAGTGAGGTTGTGCTTCGAAAGGTTATGTTTCCCAATGATGCCATGCCCCGTAGTATTAGCATAGGAGAAATAGTTCTGCAACTTCTCATTGCCGTGACTCAAGGAGATGGAAGTTATGGAGGTGACACCAGTAGAGAAGAAGTCTCTCAGATTATCGTATTCGGGAAGGTTTGCCCGTTCTCCCCAACTGTCCACACCGTCACTTACTCCATAGCGGTTCTGCATCTTGGGTAGCGCAAAAGCATTGTCGAACATTAGGCTCGTCGAGAAAGAAACACTGCGCTGCCCGTGCGACTGCCCCTTCTTTGTAGTAATCAGTATCACCCCATTGGCAGCCTGGCTACCATACAAAGCTGCCGCGGGAGCTCCTTTCAGGATACTGATACTCTCTATATCTTCAGGATTCAGATTGGAAATGCCGTCTCCTCCGTCACGGTTGCCGGCATTGGCCGTTCCGCCTATGGCAGAGTATGCTTGCTCGGAAGTGGAGTTCAGAATGGGAACACCGTCTATCACATACAGCGGTTGGTTGTCACTCGCCACCGAACGGATTCCACGGATACTGACTTTGGCTGAGGCTCCCAGACCGGAAGAAACCTGATTGACACGCACACCTGCCGACTTGCCGGTCAACGAAGTAATTAAGTTGGGCATTTTTACTCGCGTCAACTCCTCGTTTTTTATTAAATCTGTGGCGTAAGAAAGAGAATTTTCTTTCTTTTCGATACCCAAAGCGGTAACAATAACGTTATCCAGCTCTATCATATCTTCTCTTAGTGTGATATGAAAGGTCGAATGTCCTTCCACCTCAATATCCTGGGACATGTAGCCGATAAACGAAACACGAAGCACTGCATTATCGGCAACCACCAGAGTGAATTTTCCTTCCGAATCCGCTATCGCACCATTGGCAGTTTCTTTCTCTTGAATAGTGGCACCGGCCAACGGAAACCCGCTTTCATCCAGCACACGGCCACTTATCGTCACTTTAGAAAGCTGTATTTCAGAATGTCCCGGACGCTGCATACGCTCCATAAAATCCTCCGGGCAATCCGTCCATCCTATAGAAAACAGCCCTAAAATTAACGTATATAATGTAGTATATTTCATTGCATTAAATTGCCAATTACTTGCAAACTTAAGTATTTTCTCCGAATAAAAAAAGCCATAAAATCTGAGAAAAGAAACTTTTAAAATGAAAAACAGCGAAGAACTTTGGTTTATTGTGGAATATTATGTATATTAGGGGCATGTATAGCAATATAAATCTATTCAAGATAGAAACAAACCATGTGGTTCCTGCCCAGGGAAAGGTCTTGATTTCCGAACCCTTTTTGTGTGACCATATGTTTGGACGATCCGTCATTCTACTGGTGGACCATACACATGACGGCACAATGGGACTGGTTCTGAACAAACCGCTCCCCCTATTCTTGAATGATGTGCTGAAAGACTTCGACTGCCCGGAAAGTATACCTATCTATAAAGGAGGACCACTCAGCACAGATACATTGTTCTATCTGCACACGCTCGAGGGTATTACCGGAGCGCTGTCCATCGGCAAAGGCTTCTACCTGAACGGTGACTTTGAAGCCATTAAAAACTACATCATGCAGGGAAATCCCGTTCAAGGCAGAATCAGATTCTTCTTGGGATACTCCGGCTGGGAGTACGAACAACTGGGCCGGGAAATTGAAGAAAACACCTGGCTGGTAGGCAAAGAAAACATCAGTTCGCTAATGAACGAGGCGGCCAGCGGCACACTCTGGAAGAAGGCATTGTGCAAGCTGGGAGCAAAATATGAAATATGGTCGCGTTTCCCTCAGATTCCAACGCTCAATTAGTGCTTCGGAGAAGTTGCAACAGCACGACATCCTTATAGCATCCTCCTACGCGCCACCACTCCTTCAAAAGCCCGCAACGCACAAAACCGCAGGATTCAAAAAGGCGGATACTTGCCTCATTATCCACCGAGATATGGACTATCAACTGTTTCAGATACAAGAAACTGAAAACATAGTCGCACAGCAAACGCAGCGCTTCCTTGGCATAACCATTGCCCTGATACTCCTTCCGTATGGCAATGCCCACCTCTCCCCGGGCATGCATGGGAGAAAACTCTGTAATATCGATGGTACCTATCAGCGCATCATCCTCTGCACGTACAATCATCATACGCAGCTGGCGGTCGGCAAACATATCGCATTCGGAATTCTCAATATATTGTTTCAAGACAAATCTGGAATAGGGTACGGTGAAGTTCGTCACATCCCAAGTCTGGGAATCATTCTCCATAGCATACATCACTTCCAGGTCTTCCGGCTCCATAGCACGGAGACGCACCCTTTCACTGCAGAAATAAGATTTATTCATATCTTCCAGTCGGTTACATTTCTTCTTCTTTATTGATATGCAGTTCTTTACGCAGGCGTCCCTCACCCGGTAGGCAGAACAGAGAAGCCGTCAGTCCTATCAGTGCACACAGTGCACCCGTACTGCTCAACATGATATAATAGGTGAAAAAGCCTGCAAGCACCGGTATGGCAAGCAATGCCAGCCGCACGCCACTCCACAGCGCATAGAGACGGAGGGCTTCGGGAAGCGTCACTACATCTATTTTCCGGATTAATACCCATGAAAAGAGTTTCAAGGCTATGGGTACGCAAGAGGCAGCCAGCAGAATGGTTACTGTCTCAGCCATATAGGTGGCACGTACATCTCCGGCATACATACCTACCCATCCGCCTCCGGTTTCTCCAAGTAGAACGAGCAGGATGGGAAGCATCCAGAAATAGGCAAAAGTTGTTCGGACACGCGCTGCGGTCTTCTTTATTTGTTCTTCCATTTAGTAAATTGATAGTGGATAATGAATAATTGATAATGGCCCAAACAATCAGGCAGTTCCGGAAAATGGAGTGCGGTTCACAATACTGCGTCCCAGAGTCACTTCATCCGTATACTCCAATTCGTCGCCGATGGAAATGCCACGGGCTATGACAGAGAGCTTCACGCCCAGTTTTTCCAGCTTGCGGTAGATATAAAAGTTGGTGGTATCTCCCTCCATCGTCGTGCTCAGCGCAAGAATCACTTCATTGATGCCGCCGGCGGCTACCCGCTGCACAAGGCTTTCTATCTGCAAGTCTCCGGGGCCAATGCCATCCATCGGCGAGATGACACCTCCCAGCACGTGATACAAACCACGGAACTGTTGTGTGGCTTCCACAGCCATCACATCGCGGATGTTCTCTACCACACAAACCACAGAAGCGTCCCGTTGCGGACTGGAACAGATGCGGCACGTCTCCGTATCTGATATATTATGGCATACCTTGCAATATTTCACTTCATGCTTCAGCGTCACGATGGCATTGCCGAACGCTTCCACCACTGCCGTATCCTGGCGGAGCAGGTGAAGAACCAGCCTCATAGCCGTCTTGCGTCCCACTCCGGGCAACTTGGCAAACTCATTTACCGCCTTCTCCAATAATGTAGAGGGAAACTGTCCATTCATACTTAAAATTCTCCTATTGGCCACAAAGATAGTGCAAACCGAATGCAGAATAAAATGAACTCGTTCATTTTTTATGCTGAGGTGCAGCCTATCTTCGCTTTCTGGGCAAAGATAGTGCAAACTTATGAAATTAGTGCTACCTTTGCCACACGTAAAACCCCAAAAAGGCAACAAAATGGATATTACAAACGCTGAATTCGTCATCAGTAACACAGACGTGCGGAAATGCCCCGCAGGCACATTTCCCGAATATGCTTTCATCGGACGCTCCAACGTAGGAAAATCCAGTCTCATCAATATGCTGACCGGGAGAAAAGGGCTTGCCATGACCTCTGCCACACCGGGAAAGACCATGCTCATCAACCATTTCCTCATCAACAAGAGCTGGTACATTGTAGACCTTCCGGGATACGGCTATGCCAAACGGGGACAGAAAGGGCAGGAACAAATCAAACGTATTATAGAAAGTTATATACTGCAACGCGAACAGATGACTTGTCTGTTTGTTCTTATAGATAGCCGGCTGGCTCCCCAAGCCATCGACCTCGAGTTTACGGAATGGCTGGGCGAGAACGGCGTACCCTTTGCCATCGTCTTCACAAAGGCCGACAAACTGAAAGGCGGCAGACTGAACACCCACATCAACGAATACCTGGAACAGTTGAAGGAACAGTGGGAAGAGCTGCCTCCCTACTTCATCACCTCTTCTGAAAACCGCATGGGACGGAAAGAGCTGCTGGACTATATCGAAAGTATCAACAAAAGCCTGAATAGCAAACAATAGACATAAGTAAAATGAAAAGATTAGTTTTTTGGCAACTGTTTGTTGCCGCACTACTGCTGACCGGCAATAGTCACGCACAATCCATCAAGGATTTGTTCAACAAAGAAAATATAGAGAAGGCGGTAAATGCCGTGACCGGCAAGTCAACAGCGGATATGACCGGCACTTGGTCGTATACCGGCTCCGCCATTGAATTCGAATCGGACAACCTGCTGCAGAAAGCCGGCGGTGCCGTTGCCGCCACAGCCGCAGAAAAGAAACTGGACGAACAGCTTGCCAAAGTAGGCATCAAAGCCGGGCAAATGTCATTCACATTCAACGCCGACAGCACATTCAGCGCCAAAGTAGGGCAAAAGAGCATGAAGGGAAGCTACTCCTACAATGCATCCACCCAAAAGGTCAACTTGAAATTCGCCAAGCTGATAGGTATGAATGCCAAGGTCAACGCTACCTCCACAACTATGGACCTGCTGTTCGAATCGGACAAGCTACTGAAACTGATAACCTTCCTCTCCAGCAAAAGCAGCAACTCCACTCTGAAGAGTATCGGCTCGCTGGCCAACAGCTACGACGGAATGATGCTCGGATTCTCATTACAGAAACTGTAACAA
>ADJT01009438.1_pt1 | contig 11184 bp, 16 predicted proteins | sample 268108 | NCBI WGS metagenome assembly ADJT01 (sample SAMN00007487, study PRJNA43253) | human gut metagenome | isolation source: feces sample TS29
CCTGTTCGGCAGAGAAATTGAAGGTTCCATTCCCCTTAAGTTTACTAAGAAAGAAATTGAAGTTTTGTTGAAAAACAACAATAAAGGAAGCCAGGTAATGCTGGAACTGGATGGTAAAACCTATGATGCGCTGATCAAGGAAGTTGATTATAATCCACTTGCACATACAGTAGAGGAAGTTGATTTCCAGGCACTGGTAAGCAATGAGATGGTTCATTCCACTGCTGAGATCATTCTGGAAAATGAAGAGAAGGTTATGTCCGGTGTTCTGCAGGATGAGTTGAAAGAGGTTGCATACAAAGCACTTCCGGCAGATCTGGTTGACAAGATCAAGGTTGATGTCGCTGGTATGAAGATTGGTGATACGCTTCGTGTGAAAGACCTTGAAATCGCCAAGAATAAGAATATCCACATCACAACTGATCCGGAAGCAGTTGTCGCAACTGTAACACCAGTTCACAACGTAGTTCCGGAGACTGAGACAGAGGCTGAAGAGACTGCTGAGGAGAAATAAGCTGGCGGCAGTTGCTGAAATTGAATTTTGAATATGTGGGAATGAAATGGGAAGCTGTTCACTGGGAAATTGGTGGGCAGCTTCCTTTTGTCTGGTATTTCTAAAAGGCGGTTATTAGAGTGTGTTTGAAAAATCTCCCATAAATTGTGACGCACATCGTGCAGAAAGCCTTTTTTAAACACGCTCTAATAAAAATTTGTTACGAATTTTAAAAACTGCTTCACATGTGGCTTCAGAATCCGGTTCTTACTGTACACAATGTAGAAGGTTCGCATGGCGGATTCGTGATTCAGGGGAAACATGAGAATCTGGTGGGTGTCGGCCAGATCTTTGGCAGAGCAGGCAGAGAGGATGGAGATTCCAAGGCCGCCGGCTACAGACTTGCGGATGGCCTCCAGATCGTTCATGCGGGCTACAATGTGCAGGGAAGAAGCCGGGATATTTCGTTTTTCCAGATAGCGGTCAATTTCCTTTTTGGTTCCAGAACCAGTTTCGCGCATAATAAAGGGTTCTCTTAGAAAATCAGAGAAATCAAGGGTACCGGAATCCATTTTTTGCTGATATTGCAGGTAATGCTGGTTGACCGGGGTGGCAATTACAAGTTTATCTTTGCAAAAAGGGATAAAACAGCAGTCTGGTTCGTCAAAGGTATTTCCCACCAGAGCCAGATCCACGCTGCCATCTAGAACTCTTGCCACAGCGCCGAGACTGTCGGATTGCCAGGAGTGAAAATATACGTCTGGAATCTGGCAGGTGAAGGCACTGAGAATACCTGGCAGAAGGTAGGAGGAAGGAATGGTGGAAACAGCCAGGTCAATGATTCTTTTTATTTTGTCCGGTGAACTCTTCTATAATGTTGCTGCGCATGTTCAGCATATTGGAGGCGCAGTCATAGAGCAGAAGACCGCGCTGGGTGATGTTCAGCTTCTTGGTGGTGCGGATCAGCAGCCGCGAGTTCAATTCCTGTTCCAGAGAATTGATGTGGGCACTGATGGTGGGCTGGGTCAGGTTCAGCTGGCGGGCGGCTTCGGAGAAGCTTTTATTTTCGACTACGGCTACGAAGGCCTCTAATTGTTTAAATTCCATAGGATAAAAATACTGGTTCCTTTCTCAAAGACTAATTAAGTGTTACTAATGCTGAATTTATAAGTCTAAAATTTTCTTTAATCCCTGGATGGCAAAATCCAGCTCATTCTTTGTATTTTCCGGTCCAAAGGAGAACCGGATAGTTCCGGCAGGATAAGTACCAAGCGTCTTGTGGGCGTTTGGAGCGCAGTGGAGTCCGACTCTGGTCATAACACCATACTCATTGTCCAGCTGCCACGCCACCTGTGACATGTCGATTTCTGGTGTCTGGATCGAAACAACTGCATTTCGGTCAGTGAGATCTTTTTTTCCAATAATACGGATATGTCTGCCAGTATCGTCCAGTGCCTGCAGCTGTTCCAGAAAATAACCAGTGAGAGACAATTCTTTTTCATTTATCGCCTGCAAAGAATGCGTTTTCAAGTACAAAAGTGCTTCATGCAGTCCATAAATTCCAGGCAGATTAGGTGTCCCGGATTCAAAGCGATCCGGCATAAAATCCGGAATTTCTTCCGTATGAGATACACTTCCGGTACCGCCGGAAATCAGTGGTTCCATTTGTTCTGCCAATTCCTGGGAAACCAGGAAACCACCTGTCCCTTGTGGTCCCCGAAGTCCTTTATGTCCGGTAAAAGCTAACGCGTCAATATGCATTTTGTCCATATTAATTGGTACGATCCCAGCCGTCTGTGCAGAATCCACAACAAAATAAAGCTGGTGCCTCTGACAGATTTCCCCAAGGGCATCAAGGGGCATCCTGGTTCCGCATACATTGGAAGCATGTAAAGTGACAATAGCTTTCGTCTCAGGGCGGATCAGTTCTTCTACTTTTTCCAGAATCATAGAGCCGTCCGTTCTGCAAGGAATCCGGTCAAAGGAAATCCCTAGGAAGCCAGCTGTACTACAGGTCTCATAACTGCATTGTGCTCCATGGCGGATACCAGAATATGGTCTCCTGGTTTTAAGAATCCTTTTAAAATAAAATTGAGACTGGTGGTGACATTCGGTGTAAAAATTACATTTTTGCATTTGGAAAAGTGGAAAAGTTCTGCCAGCAGCTGGCGTGTCTCATAAATAACTTCTTCTGCTGAGTAAGCACTGGAGTAGCAGCCGCGGTTCACGTTAACTCCGTTCATAGTCAGGTAATCCATCATAGCTTGTGCCACACCTGGAGCCTTTGGAAAAGAGGTGCTGGCCTGGTCGAGGTAAATTCGGTTCATGATTATATCCTTTCGCTTGGAAAATGGTTATTTAATATATCTATAATACCACGATTTATCGACAATATCTATAAATACTTAAAATAATCCCACATAATCAATTAGAGTTTTCTGACAAAAAATGCTAAAATAGAGGAAAGATTTGACAGTTATCTAAGGAGGAAAGAGTATGAAAGAAACATTGTCAAAGAAAGAAACACCCATAATCATCGGAGCCGGTGTCATCATCGGAATCATTGCAGTGGCTCTGGTATATTTCGGAAACCCTGCAAATATGGGCTTCTGCATTGCCTGCTTCCTGCGTGATACTTCAGGAGCACTGGGATTCCACAGTGCAGCTGCGGTTCAGTACATCCGCCCGGAAATTGTAGGACTGGTACTTGGCTCCTGCATTCTTGCTCTTGCAACCAAAGAATTTAAGCCAAGAGGCGGCTCCGCACCTGTTACCCGTTTTGTGATCGGAATGTTCGTTATGATCGGCTGCCTGATGTTCCTTGGCTGCCCATTCCGCATGATCCTTCGTCTGGCTGGCGGTGATTTCAACGCCATCTTTGGTTTGATCGGATTTATTGCTGGAATCCTTGCCGGAGTATTTTTCCTGAAAAAAGGCTATACTCTGAAACGTTCCTATAAAATGCAGCCGGTTGAAGGCGGCATTTTCCCAGTAGTGGAAATCGGAATTCTTCTGCTTCTCATTGCAGCACCTGCATTCATCCACTTCACAGAAGCTGACGGTGGTCCTGGAGCAAAGCATGCTGCAATTGCAATCTCCCTGATCGCAGGGCTTCTGGTAGGTGCACTTGCACAGAGAACCCGCCTGTGTATGGTTGGAGGAATCCGTGACGTGGTACTGTTTGGAGAGTGGAAGCTGCTTCTTGGATTTATTGCAATTCTGGTAAGTGCGTTGATCGGAAACATGATCCTGGGATATTTTAATCCAGGATTTGCAGGACAACCTGTCGCACATACAGATGGTCTTTGGAATGCACTTGGAATGGCGCTTGCAGGATTTGGCTGTGTCCTTCTTGGAGGCTGCCCGCTTCGTCAGCTGGTTCTGGCTGGTGAAGGAAACACAGACTCCGCCATCACAGTATTTGGTCTGATGGCTGGTGCAGCTGTAGCACATAATTTCGGACTGGCATCTTCTGGAGAAGGCCCGACTGCAAATGGCAAGATCGCTGTTGTGATCGGTTTTGTGGTTCTGATCGTGATTGCGACAGTAAATTCCATGCGTAAGAATGAAGCGTGAAGTTGATTAAGGACGCTCATTTATAGTATATCTGTGTAAACAGACAATTCCGTTTAGTTGAAATAATGAAAAATCTAAGGAGATTAAGTGTATGAAAACAATAGATGCAAGAGGGCTTTCCTGCCCGGAACCTGTGATCCGTACCAAGAATGCGCTGGCATCCGGTGAGAAGGCGTATACGGTAATGGTAGATAACGTAACAGCCAAAGAAAACGTATCCCGTTTCGCCCTGCATCAGGGATATAAGGTGTCTGTAAAAGAGGATGGGGAAGACTTTGTCCTCACTCTTGAGAAATAATGGGAGATTACATAGCCACATTTTTTTTCCCATTTTGGAGCTATGTCTTTCAAGAAAAAATGTGAGAAAGAGGGATATCCGGCTACGATCATGCCGGTGCCAAGGAATTTAAGCTCTTCCTGCGGAACCTGCGTGAAATTCACAGGGGAAGCACAGACTGCGCAAAACTGGAACTCCGATGAAGTGGAGCAGCTGGTAAAAATACTTGAAACAGGAAGCTTTCAAGTTATATGGCATAGCTAAAGGTAAATAGCGGATAAGAGGAGAATGTATTATGCCAGAAAACAGGCAGTCTAATTATGACCAGGTAATCGAGAACTGGAGATTGAAATTCCTGGAAATGGATCAGGAGGAACTGATTCGCAAATTTCAGCTGGAAGCTGATGAGGAGTTTCTTTATATCATTACTTTTCAAAAAGATTTCGAATTGACCGAAAAACGGATTCATTACAGAAGATGGGAAAAGCCCTGGATTTGATACGGTGATGAATATTTATAATACGTTTTACTATTCAGCAGCTCATCCTGTGGCATCGGGCAATCTGGTGGCTTTTCGCCAGGTGAAGAGAGTGTATCCTTTTGAGGCTGCTTACAGAAGGACGATTATTTCCAGGCTGCAGGAGCTTTTCTCCGGGAAGACAGAAGAATTAAGAAAAGCCTGTGAGGCTCTGGGGGGAACTTTGCTTCCTCAGGGAGATGTGGGGTATGTGCTTCCGGTATTTCCTTTTTTGAATATTGCAGTTTTGTTCTGGGATAAGGATGAGGAATTTGAAGCACAGGCAAACATGCTTTTTGATTCGGAAATCACAGAGTTCATGCATGAGGAAAACGTAGTGTGTGTGGCGGCGGACGCGGTGTATTATCTTACATTGGCTGCCGGAATGACGCCAGAGAAGATATATGCCCAATAGGGGATTATAATATAAAAAAGGTCGTATATGTCAGCGGCCTTTTTATATTGCAAAAAATACTGACCAAATCTTCTATATCATAAAGAGTTTTGCCAGATGAAATTTTTTTCTTGCAAACTTTATGTGACAACCTTACAACATTGTAAGATTCTGCCTGCATTTTGTAATCTGATTCGATGGCAGCAAGTGACTTTTTTAAGTATACTGTTTTTTGCAAGGAAGCGTATGAAAAAGCTCATTGATAAAGGAGAGGAGTAAAAAATGTCATTACTTGAAGTTACAAATCTGAAAAAATATATACCACCGTTTTGGCGGAAATAAGGTGCAGGCATTGACCAATGTGAATTTTTCTGTGGAAAAAGGTGAATTTGTTGCAATTATGGGAGAAAGCGGTTCCGGAAAAACTACACTTCTGAATATTCTTGCAACACTGGATAAACCTACTTCCGGAGACGTACTTCTGGATGGAAAAAGCCTGGGACACCTTTCTGATAAGGAGATTTCTACATTTCGAAGAAAAAATCTGGGCTTTGTGTTCCAGGATTTTAATCTTCTTGATACCTTCAGCCTGAGGGATAATATTTATCTGCCGCTGGTGCTGGCTGGTGAAGATTACCGGGAAATGGGGCAGAAAATCCGCCCTATTGCACAGGCTCTTCATATTTATGAGCTGCTGGAAAAATATCCTTATGAGGTCTCTGGAGGACAGAAACAAAGATGTGCAGTTGCCAGGGCTCTGATTACACAGCCGCGCCTGGTCCTTGCGGATGAACCCACAGGGGCTCTCGATTCCAAGGCTGCAAATGCTCTTCTGGACGTTTTCGGAGAGATAAACAGACAGGGACAGACCATTCTCATGGTTACTCACAGCGCCCAGGCAGCTAGCCGGGCATCCAGGGTTCTGTTCATAAAAGATGGTGAAGTTTTCCACCAGATCTATCGCGGCGAGAAAACAAAAGAGGAGATGTATCAGATGATTTCCGATACCTTAACTATTTTGATGACGGGCGGTGAGTATCATGCGTAAGGGATTTTTTGCCAGGCTGGCAGTTGTAAACATCCGAAAAAACAAACAGATCTATGTGCCCTATATTCTGGCGTGTCTGTTCAATGTGGCAATGCTGTATATGATGCTTTTTATCAATCATAATGCAGGAATGAAAACGATCCGTCACAGTGGTGACGTGTTGATGATCACGACTATGGGAGTTGGCGTTATTGTTATTTTCTCCTTTATTTTCCTGTTGTACAGCAACAGTTTCCTCATGAAAAGAAGACAAAAGGAACGGGACTTTACAACATTCTCGGTTTGGAAAAGAAGCATATCAGCAGGGTTATGATGCTGGAGAATCTGTTTAGTGCCTTGATCAGTTTTGTTGGCGGAATCCTTGTGGGAATTCTGGGAAGCAAGCTGGCGCTTCTGCTGCTCTTGAAACTGATCAAGGTTCCGGCGTCCTTTGGGTTCGAAGTCAGCGTTCCGGCAATCAGAATATGCCTGGAAGTGTTTGGAGCTATTTTTGTTTTGATCCTTCTGGTAAATATCAGGAAGGTTTACAAAACAAACCCGATTCAGCTTCTTCAGGCACAAAATGCAGGGGAAAAGGAACCAAAAGCAAAATGGCTGATGGCGGTTGCTGGTTTTATCTGTCTGTTTATCGGATATTATATTGCCATTACCACAGAGTCACCTCTTTCGGCGCTGGCGCTGTTCTTTGTGGCAGTGGTTCTGGTAATGGCAGGAACGATCTTCTTTTTACAGCAGGAAGCATTGTGGTGCTCAAAGTTCTGCGCTGGAATAAGAAATTTTATTATAAAACCAAGAATTTTACTGCTGTTTCCGGTATGCTGTACCGCATGAAACAAAATGCAGTTGGACTTGCAAGTATCTGCATTCTGAGCACAGGCGTACTTCTGATGATCTCTTCTACGGTGTGCCTGAATTCCGGACTGGATGATATTATGAACAAACGCTGTCCGGCGGATGTGAATGTGCTGTACCGGGGAAATTCTTATGAAGATCTGGAAAAAATGAGAGAGAAATTACTGGGAAAAATTGAAAACCAGGTTTCTTATGAGAAAATTAACACCGAAATTGCTTTTTCCTCTACGCTTGTGGGAAGCGAAGATGGGAGCTGGAAATTTGCAAATGTTGATGGGAGTTCCCTTATGGCAATGCCAGCCTCATTGGAAACCCTTACCGTGGTTCCACAGGAAGAGTATGCCAGGGTTACGGGAGAAGAGATTTCCCTTGCGCCAGGTGAAGTTCTTGCTTACCACAATGGAAAAACAGACGGTGAGACTCTGGAGATTCATAACAAGGTTTACCAGGTGAAAGAATGGCTGAAAAATTATCAGTATGTGGGAGATAATTTTTCTTCTATGGATTCTTTGAAGCTGGTTGTAAATGACGAAGACTTTTTTGCTTTGTTTTTGCAGCAGGAGGAAGTTTATCAAAGTGCAATGTCTCTGATGGAACTGGAAACGGATGTGTATCTGTCTGGAAGTGAAGAAGAAAAATATGCATCTGCCATCAAAGTAAGCGATCTTGCATCGGAGCTTCTGGATTCCGAAAAAGCAGCTGGAACTATAGAAGTGGGAATGAACTACAGTACTATAAAACAGGAACTGTATAACAGTTTTTACAGTATGTTCGGTGGAATTTTGTTCCTTGGAATTTTCCTTGGACTGCTGTTTCTGATGGGGGCGGCTATGATCATTTACTACAAGCAGGTTTCAGAGGGCTATGAGGATAAGGAACGGTTCGAGATCATGCAGAAGGTGGGCATGACTCATAAAGAGGTGAAATCTTCCATTCACAGACAGATCCTTATGGTATTTTTCCTTCCTCTTGGAATGGCAGCACTGCATATTGCTATGGCATTTCCTATGGTAAAGAGACTGCTGGCGCTGTTTAGCATGACAAACAGCGGTTTGTTTGCCAGATGCACGGTGGTGACATTATTGGTATTTGCTTTGGTTTATGGCGTGATTTATGGGCTGACAGCGAAGGTTTATTACAAGATTGTAGAGAGAAAGTGAGAATACAAGGGATAATAGTTGAATTTATTAGTGTAAAGTGCTACAATGAGAGAGCCTGGGAGGCCAAAACTGTTTCCCAGGCTCTTTGCGTGACTACAGAAGAAACCGGAGGAAATCTCTCATGAAAAAAGAGAGCTTTAAACAAGGAATTACAGATGGAATCCCCATTGCCCTGGGGTATCTGGCTGTTTCCTTTACGTTTGGTATGATGGCGGTGCAGGGCGGACTGTCTATCTGGCAGGCGGTCTTGATTTCTTGACGAATCTTACGTCAGCGGGACAATTTGCAGGTCTTGATATTATCATAGCAGGAGGTTCCTTATGGGAAATGGCACTTACTCAGCTGATTATCAATCTGAGATACTGTCTGATGTCGTTTTCCCTTTCACAGAAGCTAAGACGTGATGAAACTTGGGGGCATCGTTACGGAGTTGCATTTGGCGTAACAGATGAGATATTCGGAGTCAGTGCCAGTAAACCGGGGAAAGTCAGTGCGTTTTATAATTATGGTGTAATGAGTGTAGCAATCCCGGGATGGACCATTGGAACCCTGCTTGGAGCTATTTCAGGAAGTATTCTTCCTAATTTTATTATGAGTGCACTTGGAGTTGCCATTTATGGAATGTTTTTGGCTGTCATTATTCCGCCATCCAAGAAAAACAAAGCAGTGCTTCTGGTTGTTCTTGGAGCAATGGCAGTGAGCGCATTATTTGCCTGGGTTCCTGTATTATCGAAAGTCTCATCCGGATTTGTGATTATTATTACTACAATTCTGGTAGCCGGACTGGCAGCATGGCTTTGCCCGGTTGATGAAGAAAATGCCAAGGAGGAAGCTCATGAAGCCTAATGTTTATATTTATATCCTGGTTATGGCTGGCGTTACATATTTGATCCGTATGCTGCCATTGGCACTGGCGAAGAAGGAGATTACCAATCCTTTTATAAAATCATTTCTGTTTTATGTGCCCTATGCCTGTCTGGCAGCTATGACGTTTCCGGCGATTTTGTCGGCAACGGCAAGTGTAATTTCAGCTGTAGTGGGATTTGTAGTGGCGCTGATTGCAGCGTACAAAGAGAAGAGTCTGCTGACTGTGGCGCTTCTTGCCTGTGGTGCAGTATTTATTGTAGAAAGAATAATGGCCTTTGCGGTGTAAGCATTACAAAATGCCTACAGTCCGCAAGGGCCTTTTTATTGAGTCATTCTCCAAGAAATCCCAGATCAATTTCCCCATCAAATACAGTAGTCGCCGGACCAGTCATATAAACCTGATCGTCATTTTCGTCCCAGAAAATATTAAGATCGCCACCAAGAAGCTTCACGGTAACCGGCTGATCACGGTCAACCAGCCCGTTCAAAATAGAAGCAACTGCAACTGCGCAGGCACCTGTTCCACAAGCCAGAGTCTCACCGGAACCGCGCTCCCAGACTCTCATCTGGACAGTGTGTCGGTCGATGACTTTTACGAATTCGGTATTGACGCGGTCAGGGAAATTTATATGGTTTTCAAAAGATGGACCGATCTTTTCGATTTCCAGCCCGTCTACGTCATTCATGTATACGATGGCGTGAGGATTTCCCATGGAAACAGCTGTAAAGTGATAAATCTGTCCGTCTACTTCAATAGGGGCATTTACGACCTGCTCAGACTCAGATACAACTGGAATCAGAGAAGCCTGAAGAATAGGGGCGCCCATATTGACCTTTACCATACTGACTTTTCCGTCACGGATAGAAAGATCCAGATATTTCACGCCGCTTTTGGTCGCTACGCTGATACTGGTCTTGTTTACAATGCCGTAATCGTAAGCATACTTGGCTACACAGCGGATGCCATTGCCGCACATAGCACCCTGGGAACCATCCAGGTTGTACATATCCATCTCACAGTCTGCAATGTCAGACGGCTTAATCAAAATCAGTCCGTCTGAGCCAATTCCAAAATGTCTGTCACTCACAAATTTGGCAACTGCTGATGGATCTTTCACAGTTTCTTTAAAACAGTTCACATATACATAATCGTTGCCGATACCATGCATTTTTGTAAATTTCATAACAAATACCTCCTGTTTAGGCGGTTAACGCCTTGGTCATTCAATTATTTAATTACTCCACACGAATCATATCATAACACAGATCTGTTATCAAAAAAGTGAATTTTTCCAAATAATGACAAAGAAGTTGGGGAAATTTATGGAAACTCTTGCATTTTTCCCAAAAGCTGATAAAATGAGGAAAAGATAGATGAATGAATATGCAGAAAGCATGAATAATTATGTCCCCATCTTGTGAAGTCGGTTGTTGTGGAAGAAATAAATAGCAACAGCTTACTATGTGGATGAAGATATAAGGAACTGGTTCTGTATATGAGATTAAGAGGAGGAAAAGAATATGAAAAAATTAGTAGCTCTTGCACTTGGCACAGTAATGGCAGTTTCCATGACTGCTGGCGTATCTGCTGCAACTGTTGAGTCAAAGGATGATCTTAAGAATGCAACAATCGGTGTACAGCTTGGTACAACCGGTGATATTGAAGCTAGTGAATATGAGGCTGACGGAGCAACTGTTAAGCGTTACAGCAAAGGAAGCGAAGCAATCCAGGCACTTATGGCCGGTCAGATTGACTGTGTGATCATCGACTCACAGCCAGCTCAGAAATTTGTTGAGAATGCAGACGGACTGAAGATCCTGGACGAGCCATTCGTTGAAGAAGAGTATGCAATCTGCCTGAAGAAAGGCAATGATGAGCTTCTTGACAAGATTAACGGCGCATTAAAAGAACTGAAAGAGGACGGAACTGTTGATGATATTATGAACAACTACATCGGTGATAACATTGGCGAGACACCATATGAGTCTCCGGAAGATGT
>ADJT01001145.1_pt1 | contig 11160 bp, 7 predicted proteins | sample 268108 | NCBI WGS metagenome assembly ADJT01 (sample SAMN00007487, study PRJNA43253) | human gut metagenome | isolation source: feces sample TS29
GACTATTGGAAGCTACTGTTTAGTTCATTTCCGTACCGGAATGAATCTATTTTTAAGGGTGTGATTGCCCTGAATCAAATCCCCAAAATTTTCAGATTGAGCCGGGTTCTGGTGGAATCACTCATATGTGAGGTGGATGTTGCTCATTCTTTTTCAGGTAAAGACACTAATTTATGCATTAAATGAGAAAATACGATATCCCCCCTTTATATTTTCTTTTAAAAACGATACCTTTGAAGTGTTTTCTTTCTTTTTTATCAAGTATGGATTGATTTCCGGCAAGTTCTCCTATATTTCCCGAATTAATATTCATTAACTTATTTGCCGTAATACTTTTTAATGCCTCTTGTGTATTAGCTAATAGATATTGAACTATTAACTTTAAAGACTAATATTATGGAAAAAGATTCTCCTTTTTCATCCACCGGCAGAAGGTGTATTGTAACCCTAATGTGCATATTTGTCACTGCTTTTGTTTATGCACAACAGCAAAAAATATCGGTTAGTATCAAAGAGCTTCCTCTTAAAGAGGCTATCAGTCAGATAGCAGAGAAGGCATTGATGAATGTAGCCTATAGCAAAGAATTTGTGGATACGAGTAGGAAAGTGTCATTGGAGGTAAAAGACACAGATGTAAGCAAAGCACTAACTCTTTTGCTAAAAGGGACTAACATTGGGTTCCGTTTCCTGGATGACAGTATTTTATTTTATAATAAAGAATATCAAAATAAAACTGAACCTGTTGATTCGCAAGGAGAGAAAAAGGAACTGTATGTGAAAGGTAAAGTTACTGACGAGAATGCGGAACCGATCATCGGAGCCACCGTATCGGTAAAAGGCTCGACTACAGGTACAATCACCGATATCAATGGTCAGTATTCCATCAAGGTACCCTATGGAAGTACACTTCGGTACTCATACGTCGGCTACCGTGAAGAAAGCGTCATAGCGAAAGCAACGGCAGTAAACGTAGTGATGAAAGAGAATGCTGTCAGCCTAGAAGATGTAGTAGTTGTAGGTTATGGCGTGCAAAAGAAAGTGAATGTAACAGGTGCCGTATCTATGGTTAAAGCGGAGGCTATTGAGAACAGGCCTATAACTAACGTAACTACGGGGCTGCAAGGATTGTTGCCTGGAGTTAGTATCGTTTCTTCTTCGGGGCAGCCGGGTGCTGTGCCCAGCATCAACATTCGTGGTACGGGAACTATTAACAGTAGTACAGCACCTTTGATCTTGATTGATGGAGTAGCCGGGGGAGACATCAACTTATTGAATCCTTCGGACATCGAAAGCGTATCCGTACTGAAAGATGCCGCCTCATCAGCTATTTATGGGGCACGTGCCGCTAACGGTGTTATTCTTGTAACGACTAAAAAGGGAGAAAAGAAAGAGCGTGTAGTATTTCAATATAACGGATATGCCGGATTCCAGACTCCCACAGCATTGCCCGAACTTGTTAACGGAAGGGAATACATGGAACTCTCCAACGAAGCCATGAGTGCTGCCGGATTTTCCAAGCCCTATACGCAAGAGGCTTTCGATAAATATGATTCGGGACTGTATCCCAACGAATATTCCAATACTGACTGGATTGACGAAATATACAAAAGCCGGGCTTTTCAAACGGGGCATAATGTGAGTGCACGGGGTGGAAGCGAGAAAACCGGATTTTTTATGTCGTATGGTTTTCTGGATCAGGATGGACTGGTTGTAGGTGACGGATATAGTTCCAAAAGACATAATGCGCGTATCAGTGTAAACACGGAGGTGTATGATCGTCTGAAACTGACCGGACAGATGAGCTATGTCGATTTCTATAAAAAGGACTTAGGTTATAGCGGCACATCAGGAGTATTCCGCCTGTCACAGCGTATGTCTCCGTTACTTCCCGTCATGTGGCAAATTCCTGACGAGAATGGCCGAATGGTGGATAGTGAGAACTGGTCGTACGGTTCGGTGCGTAACCCCTTGCAAGTAGCCTATGAGTCGGGAATGGAAGAACGGAAAACACGTGTGCTCAATGGTATTTTCAATGCAGATCTCAAAATTATAGACGGACTGAACGTAGGTATGCAGTACTCTGCAAATATATATACCCGCCAGGTGGATGAGTTTAACCCGAAGATGTTGTCTTATTACTCGGACGGTAGCCCGTTGAAAGCAAATGAAGATGCCAAGGACTATATCTCACAAAGCCATCTCGACGTTATGACCCAAACGTTGCAATTCACAATGAACTTTAATAGGACCATAGGACGCCACGAGTTGGGAGCATTGATGGGATTTTCGCAAGAGTGGGAAAACAGAAGCACACTGGGTGCTACGCGTGATAATGTGATGGTTGAGGATATTCACGTTATTAGTGCCGGAATGATTAATTTTATGAATAGCGGAACAAAAGACGAGTGGGCTTTGCGTTCTTACTTTGGTCGTGTCAACTATGCTTTTGACGGTAAATACCTGTTTGAAGCTAACCTGCGTGCCGATGGAACTTCAAGATTTGCCAAGGGCAATCGTTGGGGATATTTTCCATCGTTTTCGGCAGGATGGAACTTTTCACGTGAAAAATTTATGGAGTTCGCTACTTCGGTATTGAGCTCGGGCAAGCTGCGTGCTTCCTGGGGTGAGTTGGGAAATCAAAACATTCCCGGTAATTACTACCCCTACTTGTCACCTATCATAACCGAAGAGTCTTATCCTATCGGAGCTTCTAATACACCTGTTATGGGACTTTGGCAAAACAAAATCGGTAATCCCGACATCAAGTGGGAAACCATCCGCATGCTTAATTTCGGGGTAGACCTTAGTTTTTTGAACAATAGACTGAATGTGGACTTTGATTGGTATAAGAAAGAAAATATTGATGCATTGGTTCGTCCCGATGTTCCGGCTATTGTCGGGGTTTCCAGTAGTAACGTAGGTTATGTCAATCTTGGTAAGATTGATGTCAAAGGATGGGAACTTAATCTGTCATGGCGTGATAAGATCGGAAGTGTAAATTACAATCTCGGGTTCAATCTGTCGGACGCCCGTAATAAGATTACCGATTTGGGTGGAACTCCGGAGTCGCTGACCAGTACGGCTTCCGGTTCGTATCGTCGGGTAGGTGATCCGATAGGTGCTTTCTATGGTTATCTGACTGATGGGCTGGCGCAAGTGTATGACTTCGAATCGGTGAATACAACTACAGGTAAGTACCAGAAACCAAAATTTCCTCTTGTTGCATCACAAAACGGCATTGTACAGCCCGGAGATATTAAGTATCGGGACATCAGTGGTCCTGACGGCGCTCCCGACGGGGTAATTGATGACTACGACAAAGTGGTGTTTGGCGAGAAAGAGCCCCATTACACCTATGCAATCAAGGGTGGTTTGGAATGGAAAGGCATTGATTTCAGTTTCTATTTGCAAGGCGTAGGCAAAGTTGCCGGTTACCTTGAGGATGAGGCTCGACATGCGTTTATCAATGACTACTCAATTCCTAAAAAAGAGCATCTTGACAGATGGACGCCTATGAATCCAAATGCTTCTTATCCCAGACTTTATCAGTCGCAGGAGCACAACAGGCTCTTCAGTGATTACTGGAAAGAGGATGCATCGTACTTGCGCCTGAAGAATATTCAGATAGGTTATCGTTTTCCTGCCCGGATGGTGGCACCTCTTGGCATTAATAGTCTTAGAGTATATGCTTCGGCAGATAACTTGTTTACTAAAACCGATTACTTCGGAGCTTATGACCCTGAAGTGAGGACCACCAGCGGAGATGTCTATCCGCAAGTAAAAACCTATGTTTTTGGATTATCAATAACATTCTAACCTATTAAACGACTATAAAGATGAAATACTCAAAATACTTTTTAATCATTGCTTTCTTTGGTATAGTTACCTCATGTAGTGATTTTCTGGATAGAACGAACCCTAACGAGCCGGACAATGTAACATTCTGGGTGAATGAAGATCAGCTTAAAAATGCCTTGCCTCCCTGTTACGAAGCTTTACAAAAAGACTATCTCGTGAATTGGAGTGAATCGACGGCCGAAACTGTCATGTGGGGGAATATTACTAGTGGACTAAGTAAGGTTTCGGGAGGCAAGCACTCTTATACTGACGGCTTCCCCTTCACTACCTATTGGACAGGAGCGTATAGCTATATTTATCGCTGCAATAATTTTCTGGACAACTATAATAAAGCGCAGGTAGCTCAAAATAAGAAGGACGTTTATGCCGCAGAAGTAAAAACCATCCGGGCGCTTATGTACTTTTACCTCACGACATTTTGGGGTGATGTACCTTGGGTAGGAGAAGTCATCCAGCCCGAAGATGCATATATCGAACGTACTCCCAGAGAGAAAGTCATCGACCAGCTCGTCGAGGATTTGAAATGGGCGGCGGAGCGTATGCCTGAAGAAAGGTATACGGGCGATAAACTGGGAAGACTCGACCGTTGGGGCGCTTTAGCCATATTGGCACGTATTGCCTTGCAAAACGAAAGGTGGGAACTGGCTGCAAAAACGAGTGAGTATATCATCGAAAACAGTCCCTATGGCCTGTATGAATATGAAAAGCTATTTCATCACGAAGGAGATGTCGAGAATGATCCGAAAAATATCGAAGCCATCGTATATAGCCTTTTTGTACCTGAAATCCGTACACAAAGTCTGCCCAATGAAACTTGCAGTCCGACAGACTATATACGCCTCAATCCAACGAAGTCATTAGTGGATGCTTATCTGTGTACAGACGGTAAACCGGCAAAAACCGGATTGGAATATTATAAAAAGACCGGTGTGCAGACCTCATCGTTATACAAGTCGCCTGAAGAGCATTATGTGGATTATTTCCAGAACAGAGATCCTAGAATGAAGATGACTTTATATGCTCCGGGTGACAAATGGCCGGGAGGAGATGACGGTGATCCTGATACGGATAAGGCCAACGAGATATTTAATCTGCCTCGTTTTGCTTCATTGCAAGATAATAACCGTGTGGGGGCAAATAGCCGTACAGGTTTCTATCTGAAAAAGTATAACGATATTGATTTGGCCGGTTCGAGTGTGGGTGGGCATGGGAATCTCAATGTCATCCGCTTTGCCGAAATCTTGCTGATTTATGCCGAAGCCACTTTCGAACTACAAGGCAAGAAACTGACACAAACACAGATTGATTACTCCATCAACAGGCTTAGAGATCGTGTGAATATGCATCGTATGAACCTTGACGAACTTGGCGCATGGGGGATGGATCTCGAAACCGAATTGAGAAGAGAACGTCGCATTGAGTTGGCAGGGTGAAGGAACAAGATACGCCGATGTGATGCGCTGGCGTGAAGGCGAACTTCGCTTTGGACGTGCCATCACCGGTCCCAGCCTGAAAGTTTGTATGAATGATTTGGGCGCCAACCCGTATCCCGATACCGGAGTAGATGAGTTTGGTGATGTTATCTACGAAAAGTCTACCGCGGAAGGCGGAGCACGCTACTTCGACGCAACGAAACATTATTTGTGGCCCGTGCCTAATCCCGAGCGTCAGAAGAATCCTCTGTTAGGACAAAATCCGGGCTGGGAAAAGTAATCATAAAAAAATAGAAACCATGTATTCAATGAAGAAATATTTATTATTGTTTTTATGCCTGACTTTGGGCGTTGCCTATGCGCAAGATACTCTACGGGTGCGGGTAATGACCTATAATTTAAGATTTGGCGAACTGGCATCTTTAGAGGAACTTGCTCATCACATCAAATCCTTCAAACCTGATTTTGTGGCGCTTCAGGAAGTGGATAGCAAAACAGACCGTAAGCGTACCCCGCATCAGAAGGGGAAGGATTTTATATCCGAACTTGCCTATCATACAGGGATGTTTGGGCTTTACGGAAAAACGATTGACTATTCTACCGGTTATTACGGTATTGGGATGTTAAGTAAATATCCATATATTTCTGTCCAAAAGATAATGCTGCCCCATCCGGTCAAAGAGCATGAGAGGCGGGCCATGCTGGAGGGATTATTCGAAATGGGTAATGATACCATTGTTTTTACCTCTACGCATCTGGACGTCAACTCTCAAGAAACACGGGCGGAGCAAATAAAATTTATTACCGGGCATTTCAAAAATTATAAATATCCTGTAATTTTGGGAGGTGATTTCAACGCGCGTCATTACTCGGAGGCAATACGTGGTATGGATAGCTGGTTTGCTGCAAGCAACGATGATTTTGGAATGCCGGCATGGAAACCTGTGATTAAGATCGATTACTTGTTTGCTTACCCGCAAAAAGGATGGCGTGTGATTAGTACACAAACTGTTCAGTCGCTTTTGTCAGACCATTTACCGATTATTACGGAACTGGAATATGTGAAAGAAGCATCGAAGAAAAAATATTGATACTCACTTATAACATTTATGATTTTCTATGATACATACAATAATCAAGTATTTATTGATTTCAACAACGCTTTTTTTCTGCTCATGCCACAAGCCTAAGACGGATATTATCACCCCCGCCAAACAGTTAATAGAACGTCAGATTGGGGAAAGAGCACAGTCTATCCACTTTGAATATATCGAACCATCCGACGGTAAAGATATATTCGAAGTGATAGCAAGCGACGGCCGGCTTACCCTAAGGGGAAGTAGCTCCGTTGCTATCTGTTACGCTTTTCATACGTACATGAAAGAGGCCTGCAAGAGTATGAAAACATGGAGCGGTGAACATATAACGTCGGTGATGCCGTGGCCCGATTATGAATTGTATGAACAAGTGTCCCCTTATGAGTTGCGCTATTTCCTTAATGTTTGTACATTCGGCTACACTACTCCTTACTGGGACTGGGAGCGTTGGGAAAAGGAAATTGACAGGATGGCTCTTTATGGTGTAAATATGCCCTTGGCTACCGTGGCCAGCGAAGCCATTGCGGAACGGGTATGGCTGCGTATGGGATTGAACAAAGAAGAAATCCGTGAGTTTTTCACTGCCCCTGCACACCTTCCCTGGCATCGCATGGGCAATTTGAACAAGTGGGACGGTCCCTTATCTGATGCATGGCAACAGAACCAAATCGCTTTGCAGCATCAAATCCTGACCCGTATGCGCGAGTTGGGTATGCAGCCCGTAGCACCCGCGTTTGCAGGTTTCGTGCCGGAAGATTTGGCAGAAACATCCCGACACACAATTCCGGCACATGCGGTGGGGTGGTTTTGATGAAGAGTACAACGCCTATGTATTGCCACCGGATTCACCTTTTTTCGAAGAATAGGCAAACTGTTTGTCGAAGAGTGGGAAAAAGAGTTTGGAGAAAATACGTATTATCTCTCGGACAGTTTTAATGAGATGGAACTGCCTATCGATAAGGAAGATAAAGAAGCGAAATATAAGTTATTGGCCGAGTATGGAGAAACGATCTATAAATCAATTGCAGCCGGAAACCCGGATGCCGTTTGGGTTACACAGGGATGGACATTCGGATATCAACATTCATTCTGGGATAAAGAATCGCTTAAAGCCTTGTTAAGCAATGTACCTGATGATAAAATGATATCATTGATTTGGGCAATGATTATCCGAAATGGGTATGGAACACCGAACAAACATGGAAAGTACATGATGGATTTTACGGAAAGAAATGGATATTCAGCTATGTACCCAACTTTGGCGGGAAAAACACCATGACAGGAGACTTGGACATGTATGCTAGTTCCTCGGTCAAAGCATTACGTGCCGCAAATAAAGGTAACTTGATTGGGTTCGGTTCTGCCCCTGAAGGACTCGAAAACAATGAGGTTGTTTACGAACTGTTAGCCGATATGGGATGGTCATCAGATAGTATCGACCTGGACGATTGGATGAAGATATACTGCGAGGCCCGTTATGGAGGATATCCCGATGCCATGGAGGAAGCTTGGAAACTTTTTCGGAAAACAGCATATAGTTCTTTATATTCATACCCCCGTTTTACCTGGCAAACCGTAATACCCGATCAACGGCGGATCAGTAAAATCGACCTTAGTGATGATTACTTGCAGGCTATACGTTTGTATGCTAGTTGCGCTGACGAACTGAAAAGCTCTGAATTATACAGAAACGACCTCATAGAGTTTGTTTCGTATTATGTAGCGGCTAAAGCTGAAAATTTTTATAAGCAGGCCTTGAAAGATGATTCGGAGAATCGTGTTCTCGCAGCGCAACGTAATCTGCAACAAACTGTTGATTTGTTGATGGACGTTGACAGGCTGTTGGCCTCTCATCCTTTATATCGATTAGAAGAATGGGTGGAACTTGCGCGCAATAGCGGAACAACTCTTCAGGAAAAAGATGCTTATGAAGCAAATGCCAAACGCTTGATTACAAGTTGGGGTGGTATTCAGGAAGATTATGCTGCCCGTTTCTGGAGCGGGCTGATTAAAGACTACTATATCCCTCGTATACAGCTCTATTTCACAAAAGACCGGAATAAAATCCGAGAATGGGAGGAGCAATGGATCACATCTCCCTGGAGCAACAGTACGACTCCGTTTGATGATCCGGTCGAGGCTGCATTGAGTTTAATAGAGAAAACAAATAAGTGATAGCTTTTATGAAAAAGATTGTATTGGCATTCGACTCGTTTAAAGGTTCGGTCGGTTCTTTTGAGATAGCAAAAGCTGCCGAAAAAGCGATTCAGGAGGAATTACCCGACTGTCAGATTATACGTTTCCCCATAGCTGATGGCGGCGAAGGGACTACAGAAGCTCTATGCTCTGCCCTTCATGCTCAAACGGTGTCATGTCGGGTGCATGATCCATTCATGAAGCCAATTGAAGTATCGTATGGCATCGTAAACAATGGTGCGATGGCTATTATCGAAATGGCCTCGGCCTGCGGTCTGCCATTGATTGATTCAAATCGAAGAAATCCCATGAAGACTACGACTTATGGAGTTGGAGAAATGGTTGCTGACGCATTAAAACGCGGGTGTCGGGAATTCATTATCGGGATCGGCGGAAGTGCTACGAATGATGCGGGAATAGGTATGCTGAAGGCTTTAGGTGCACGCTTTTTAGATAGCGGAAACGGTGAGTTGGAGCCTGTCGGCGAAAATCTGATAAAAGTTCATCAAATAGATATTTCCCAATTAAATCCGGCATTGAAGGAAAGTCATTTTACGATCGCCTGTGATGTTAGTAATCCATTTTTTGGAGAAGAGGGTGCGGCCTATGTATATGCTCCCCAAAAAGGGGCAAATAGTTTGCAAGTGATAGAGTTGGACAATGGGTTGCGGCATTATGCACAGGTGATAAAGGAATATACAAATATGGATATATCACAGCTTCCCGGTGCTGGAGCAGCCGGAGGAATGGGAGGCGGCTTACTTCCGTTTTTGAATGCAGAATTGCAATCCGGAATAGAAGTTATATTGAAAACGCTTCGTTTCGAGGAGGTCGTCCGACAGGCAGACCTGATACTGACCGGAGAGGGGAAGCTGGATCACCAGACTTGTATGGGAAAAGCGCTGGACGGAATCTTACGTGTCGGTGAGAGATGTCAGGTTCCGGTGATAGCGTTGGGGGGAGCGGTCGAAGCCACCGAAGCGCTTAATAGGATGGGGTTTACTGCCGTACTGCCTATTCAACCTTTTCCGGTAACACTTGAAGAGGCGATGCAACCGGAGTTTACGAAAGAAAACATAGAGAGAACGGTGCGACAGGTGGTGAGAATCATAAAACAATTTACTAAATAATACTCAATGACAGCGATAGGCGCATTAATCGGGCTTTCATTATCCATACTGTTAATCATAAGAAAGCTTTCTCCGACATACAGTCTGATTATCGGAGCGATAGTCGGAGGGTTGTTGGGAGGACTATCTTTAAATGAGACCGTAACGGTGATGACCGAAGGAGTGAAAGAGGTCACCCCGGCGGTATTGCGGATTCTGACAGCCGGAGTCTTGTCAGGCATATTAATACAAACCGGAGCTACCACGGTCATCTCCAATGCGATTATAAACAAAATGGGTGAAAAACGGGTATTTATGGCATTGGCACTCGCAACGATGTTGCTTTGTACGGTAGGCGTCTTTATTGATGTGGCTGTGATAACCGTTGCGCCGGTGGCTCTTTCGATAGGCAAGCGTCTAAACCTGTCTCCATCTGTGTTACTTATTGCTATGATCGGGGGAGGTAAATGTGGAAATATCATATCACCTAACCCGAACACCATTATAGCAGCCGGAAATTTTAATGCAGATCTATCGGCTGTAATGTTTGCCAATATTTTACCGGCAGTGATCGGTTTGTTTTTCACTGTTTTTGTTATTGTCCGTCTGATGCCTCAAACAGTGAAAAACAAAAAAACGATGATGCAAACAGAGGATAAAGAGGAAGAGAGAAATTTGCCCTCGTTAAGAACCAGTCTGATTGCTCCTGTTGTTACGATTGTTTTATTGGCATTACGTCCTGCGGCAGGAATCAATATTGATCCTTTGATAGCTTTGCCGGTAGGTGGTTTATGTGGTGCTATCTGTATGAAACAATGGAAAAATATTCTTCCGAGTATAGAATATGGACTGCAAAAGATGTCTGTGGTAGCTATTCTGTTGATAGGAACCGGAACTATTGCCGGTATCATAAAGAACTCTTCTTTGAAAGATTGGATTCTTACAGGATTGGATCATGCTCATATGAGTGATGCATTGATTGCTCCTATATCAGGCGCGTTGATGTCGGCGGCTACCGCATCGACAACAGCCGGAGCGACACTGGCTTCTTCTTCGTTCGCTGAAACGATATTGGCTATAGGCATTTCTGCGGTTTGGGGAGCGGCTATGATTAATTCCGGAGCTACAGTTCTTGACCATTTGCCACATGGTTCGTTCTTTCATGCGACAGGAGGCGTATGCGAACTCAATTTTAAGGAACGTCTGAAGCTGATACCTTATGAATCGCTTATAGGGATAGTGTTAGCTGCCGGAACGACTATTTTATATATAATAAGTAATTAAAAGAATCAAATATTATGAATCCGAACAAACGGTTACTTTCGCTTGATGTACTTCGGGGTATTACTGTTGCCGGGATGATCTTGGTCAACAATACAGGAAAGTGCGGGTATAACTTTGCCGCTTTTGCACATGCCAAGTGGGATGGCTTTTCGCCGGCCGATCTGGTATTTCCGATGTTTATGT
>ADJT01009370.1_pt1 | contig 11152 bp, 9 predicted proteins | sample 268108 | NCBI WGS metagenome assembly ADJT01 (sample SAMN00007487, study PRJNA43253) | human gut metagenome | isolation source: feces sample TS29
TAAAGCATAGTCTGATCTCTTCAGTACTTCTTTTCCAAGACCGATAGAGCCGCCGATCACAAACTGGATATGGCTAGTCCCACGTATTCCCAGCTCGTTGATCTTCCGTGCGAAGTTCTCAGAGGTCAGCTGTTCGCCTCCGATCTCCAGAGTGATTACAAACGCATCATCCCGGATATATTTAAGAAGACGCTCCCCTTCCTTGTTCCGAATAGCATCTTCTACTGTTTCGCTGGCATTATCCGGCGTTTTTCGTCGGACACCTCTATGATCTCCAGCTTGCAGTAACGCCCGAGGCGCTTGGAATACTCCGCAATGGCATCCCGCAGATATTTTTCCTTGATCTTCCCTACTGTCAGGATACTTATTTTCATCCGCCGTTCTCCTCCAGATAATTCTCAAATTCTTCTGCTGACATCAAAACCTTCCTTGGCTTGGTTCCTTCCTCCGGACCTACCACTCCTGCGTCACAAAGCTGATCCATGATCCTTGCCGCACGGTTAAATCCGATCTTGAACATACGCTGGAGCATACCGATGGAGGCCTTTTCCTTCTCAATGATAAATTTACCGGCTTCTGTAAAATAGACATCTCTGTCACCGCCGCCGGCTCCTCCCGGGACACCGGCTGTATTGACCTGCTTCTCGATGGATGTATCATAAACAGCACCCTGATTTTTGTCAGAAACATATTCTACGACTGCACTGACCTCCTCATCTGAAACAAAAGCGCCCTGCAGTCTGGCCGGCTTCTGATACCCCTGAGGATAAAACAGCATATCGCCCTTGCCAAGAAGCTTCTCGGCACCGTTCATATCCAGGATCGTTCTGGAATCCACACCGGAAGATACGGAAAATGCGATCCTGGACGGCATATTGGCCTTGATCAGACCTGTGATGACATTGACCGATGGTCTCTGGGTAGCAATGATCAGATGGATACCTGCTGCACGTGCCAGCTGGGCCAGACGGCAGATCGCATCCTCAACTTCTCCCGGCGCAACCATCATAAGATCCGCAAGCTCATCCACGATGATCACGATCTGCGGCATCTTCTCAGGTGCCTTTTCTCCCTCCGGGACCCGCATATTGGCAACCTTTTTGTTATATTCTCCAAGATTACGTACCCCATATTCCGCAAAGGCATTGTAACGGCTGGTCATCTCGGAAACAGCCCAGTTCAGCGCACCGGCCGCTTTCTTCGGATCTGTGACCACCGGAATGAACAGGTGCGGGATCCCGTTATATACACTGAGCTCCACCACCTTCGGATCGATCATGATCAGACGCACCTCATCCGGTGTAGCCTTATAAAGGATGCTGATGATCAGCGTATTGATGCAGACGGATTTTCCGGAGCCGGTTGCTCCGGCGATAAGAAGATGCGGCATCTTGGCAATATCTGCCACTACCGGTTTTCCGGCAATATCCTTACCTGCTGCAAAGGACAGCTTGGATTTTGCATTTTTAAACTCCTCTGACTGAAGAAGATCCCGCAGCATGACCGGGCTGTTCTCCTTGTTCGGAACCTCGATCCCCACGGCTGCCTTTCCCGGTATCGGTGCTTCGATGCGGATATCCGGTGTAGCAAGATTCAGCTTGATATCATCGGAAAGACCAACGATCTTGCTGACCTTCACACCCATTTCCGGCTGCAGCTCATAGCGGGTAACGGTAGGTCCGCAGCTCACATTGGTAACGGTTACATTGACGCCGAAATTATGCAGGGTTTCCTGAAGCTTCTGCGCTGTTTTACGCAGATGTGCATCGGAATCTCCCTGAGATCTGCCATCTCCGCGCTTCAGAAGCTTCAGCGGCGGATACTGATATGGTTTCTTCTCCGGAGCTTCTCCCTGGCTGATCTCATGCTGGATATTTCTGATCCCATGCTCGATCTCTGTCTGAGATGACTTCGGGTTTCTGGAGGGCTGATGGGATGCCTTCTGTTCAGCTTCCGGCTGAGGATCCTCCTTTATCTCAGCGGGAACGGCTGCCTTTCCTGTTTCCCGGGAAGCTTTTGCTGCTACAGCTGTCTTTGCCGGCAGGATCTGCTGCATCTCGGGAATATCCACATCCTCGTAGCCGGCATAGGCATCCTCCTCTTCGGCTTCCTGCATTTCTCTTTCGAAATCCGGCTCCTCCGACTCTTCCCGGGCCGGCTGGGACTGTGAACGGTGGATCTGGAATTCCAGCGGCTGAGCATGCTCCTCCGGTTTCTCATCAAGCCCTGGATCCTCTTCTGTCAGATCTGTATCTGCCGGAAGTACAGCCTTTTGTTCATCAAGGAAAGAAGGAAGATTAAATTCTCCCTCCCGGTTCGCCTTCACCGCAGCCTGTCTTTCTTTCTGCGATCTTCTTGTTTTTTTCTTTTGTTTTTTTGAGATATTTTCCGGATCTTTCTCTGTAAGGGCAAGTTCTTCTTCCTCCAGCTCTTCTTCCAGCCGGCGGATCTTCTCCGCTCTTTTTTCCGCACGGATCTTTCTGCGAAGCTCCTTCTGCTTTTCTCTGTCCGGCTGTCCCTCAAGATAAGCTTCTCTGCTCTCTCTTGCTGCATCTGTAAAAAAGTCCAGGATCTTATTCATAAATCCGAAGAAGGATCTCTGTGTTATGATGATGAGAGACACCAGAAGCACCAGAACGATGATCACAATTCCGCCCACAACGCCAAAAGCAGATGCTGTGGAAATACATACTGCACCACCGAATACTCCACCGCCGGTACGGTATTCCGAACTCAGTGAATAATAATCCGAAAACGTGGTACTTGGCGTATAGCCCTCTGTGATCAGCTGAAGAAAACCGCAGAGGAACACAAAAAATACCACGCCCGCCAGTACCTTTTTGTAGGCAAGGCGGTTGGTATTGTTCACGATCAGGAACGTAACTCCGGCAAAAAGCAGGATCGGGAAAATATATGCACAAAGTCCCATGATGCCAAAGCATACGGCACTGATGGCATTTCCTACGATCCCTCCCATACCAAATGCACTGATCATCAGGATCAGGCAGGCCGCAAACATCACAAGGATCAGGATCTCTGTCTGAAAGCGGTTACCGACAGGCTGCTGCTTCGCCGCAGGTTTTCTTTTTCTTTTTTTTGTCGTTTTTGAAGCTGCCATTGTCAGACTCCTCCCAGTTGATATCAAATATAATTCGCTGCCAGAATAAGGATTCCGGCTGCAAAAGAATAAAATGCAAAATAACGCAGTCTGACCTGATTCGAAAGCTTAAGCATAAAACGGATCACCAGATAGCCTGTGATCCCGGCCACGATCATTCCAAGAACATAAGTAAATCCCTGGCCAACAGTCATATGAACAGAAGTAAACTCTCCCATCTCCACAAAAAAAGCTCCCACCACAGCCGGAATGCTCATCAACAGCGAATATTTCACTGCAAACTTCCGTCCGAGGCCGCAGAAAAGTCCTGCACTCATGGTAAGTCCAAGCCTGGAAAGTCCCGGAAACACAGAAAGACCCTGGCAAATCCCCATCCACATAGCATCTCCGAAGCTGGCTTCTTTTGTTCCCTTGCTGCCATTGACATTACTGTAGTCCACAACAAGGAGGATCACACCTGTAAGAAGGATTCCGATCCCGGAAAACATGTGTGAGGATGCGCTTCGCACAACAAGTCGTTTGCACTGATATCCGATCAGGACTGTAGGAATGGTGGATACCATGATCAGGGCAGTAAGCTTCCGGTAAGTTCCGCTTATGATCTTTGCGTAGGTAAGCTCTTTCCCAGTCCTACGGTTATAGAGAAAAATATTGGCATTTCCGATCAGATCCAGTATCATTCCGATCAGCTCGATCCCGATTTTCTTGATGTCCTTCAGAAAAACAAGGATCAGAGCTATCATAGTTCCCAGATGGAGCATCACTTCAAAAAGCACACCGGAGCCTCTGGTACCGCCCAAAAGATCCTGCACTCCACAGAGATGTCCGAAGCTGCTCACCGGCAGAAATTCGGTGATTCCCTGAATGATTCCCAATATAATCGCATGTATCACTGACATAATGATATTTCCTTTTCTTAAATTTTTTCCAACACATTATAGCATAACTGAGTAAAACTTACAATCTTCACTTGGCAAAAGTTTCAAACAAATGTTCTTTTTTTTGATCTGCAAGAAAAAAGATCCTCCGGCTGTATCAGAAAACACAGTCGGAGGATCTGTTTATAAACAGACTTTCTGCTTATTTATTTTTCAGATATTCGTCGATACCTTTTGCACCAGCTTTACCTGCACCCATGGCAAGGATTACGGTAGCTGCACCTGTAACGGCATCACCACCGGCATATACGCCGTCCTTGGATGTCTTACCGGTTTCTTCCTCGGCAACGATACATCTTCTCTTGTTGATGTCAAGGCCCTTGGTTGTGGAAGAGATCAGCGGGTTCGGTGAAGTACCAAGAGACATGATGACAGTATCTACATCCATATCATACTCGGAACCAGGAATCTCTACCGGACGTCTTCTTCCGGATGCATCCGGCTCACCAAGCTCCATCTTGACAACCTTCATACCGTTTACGTGGCCGTTCTCGTCAACGAGGATCTCCTTCGGATTTGTAAGAAGATCAAAGATGATGCCCTCTTCCTTAGCGTGATGAACTTCCTCTGCTCGTGCAGGAAGCTCTGCCTCACTTCTTCTGTATACGATATGTACCTCAGCACCAAGTCTCAGCGCTGTTCTTGCAGCATCCATGGCAACGTTACCACCGCCGACAACTGCAACCTTTTTGCCTGCTGCGATCGGTGTATCATAGGAATCATCGAATGCTTTCATGAGGTTGCTTCTTGTCAGGTACTCGTTTGCAGAGAATACACCGCTTGCATTCTCACCCGGGATACCCATGAACATCGGAAGTCCTGCACCGGAACCGATGAATACAGCCTCAAATCCCTCATCCTCGATCAGCTGATCGATGGTAGTGGATTTACCGATGACAACGTTTGTCTCGAATTTAACGCCAAGCTCTTTGACCTTCTCAATCTCTTTCTTAACAACCTTCTGCTTCGGAAGACGGAACTCCGGAATACCGTAAACAAGAACACCGCCAAGCTCATGAAGAGCCTCGAATACAGTTACATCGTATCCTGCCTTTGCAAGGTCACCTGCACAGGTAAGTCCGGATGGACCGGAACCGATCACTGCAACCTTATGTCCGTTCTTAACCTCTGCTCCTGCAGGTTTGATATCATGCTCCAGAGCATAGTCTGCAACGAATCTCTCCAGCTTACCGATAGAAACAGCCTCGCCCTTCTTACCGCGGATACACTGTCCCTCACACTGGGATTCCTGCGGACATACACGACCACAGATAGCCGGAAGTGCGGAAGATAAACCGATCACCTTGTAAGCCTCTTCCATGTTGCCTTCTTTGATGTGCTCGATAAATCCCGGAATATTGATGGATACCGGACATCCCTCTACACATTTCGGTTTTTTACAGCCAAGGCATCTCTGTGCCTCTTCCATTGCTTCTTCCTGATTATATCCAAGACATACTTCCTCGAAGTTTGTCGCACGTACCTTCGGATCCTGCTCTCTTACAGGAACTTTTTTTAACATTTTTGCATCTGCCATTAGTTGTCACCTCCGCAATGTCCGCATCCACCGTGGTGGGTATCGCCTTCCTGAAGCTTCAGTAATGCACGGCCCTCCTGGGTCTTATACATCTGGCTTCTCTTCATAGCCTGATCGAAATCAACGAGATGTCCGTCGAACTCCGGTCCGTCTACGCAGGCAAATTTGATCTCATCACCGACCTGGAGACGACAAGCGCCGCACATACCGGTTCCGTCAACCATGATCGGGTTCATGCTGACAATTGTGTGGATACCAAGCTTCTTGGTAAGAAGACAGACAAATTTCATCATGATCATCGGTCCGATCGCTACACAGACGTCATAATGCTTGCCCTCGTTTGTTACAAGATCCTCAAGAGTCTTTGTTACCATACCGGAACGGCCATAGGAACCGTCATCTGTTGTAACATAAAGATTGGAAACAGCGCCAAGCTCTTTCTCAAGGATAACCATATCCTTAGTCTTGGAACCAAGGATAACATCCGCTGTGATGCCGTGCTCATGGAGCCATTTAACCTGCGGATAAACAGGTGCGGTACCGACACCACCGGCTACGAATACCATTTTTTTCTTCTTAAGTTCTTCGATATCCTCATGGACGAACTCAGACGGACATCCCAGAGGTCCTACGAAATCACGGAATGAATCTCCCGCCTTCAGTGCGGACATCTTAATGGTAGATGCTCCGATCTCCTGGAATACGATGGTAACTGTACCGGCCTCGCGATCGTAATCGCAGATGGTAAGCGGGATCCTCTCTCCCTTTTCGTCAAGTTTCACAATGATAAATTGTCCTGGCAGACAGTGGCTTGCCACACGTGGTGCATGCACAACCATAAGATGGATCTTAGCTGCCAGCGTTTCAGCTTTTAAAACCTTATACATGGTCTTCCTCCTCGCGCAAATTATAAACCTTTATTAATAATACGCTAAAAATCAGCATATGACAAGAGTAGATTTACAATTTCTGTCAAAATTCTTTACCACAGCACAGCGCAACCATGTTAGTCTTATACAACTAACATCATCAAAAGCCACATACAAAACTGGTTATTTCTGTGTTTTTTTCCTTTCGATAAGGGTATACAATCGGTCCAGTGCCTCCCGGATCCCTCCTACTTCATCGATGAGTCCTTCCTTTACCGCTTCCTCACCCTCCAGCATAGTCCCCACATCTTTTACAAGCTGGGAGGTATCCAGCATCAGCTCCTCCATCCGTTCTGCCGTGATATGTGAATGTCCGGATACAAAGGCAATGATCCGGTCCTGGATCTTTTCCATATTGCGGTAGGACTGCGCCACGCCGATGAACATTCCGTTCTGGCGTACCGGATGGACCACCATGGTAGCACTTGGCACGATAAAGGAATAATCTGCTGATACCGCCATGGGTACACCTATGGAATGTCCCCCGCCCAGCACCAGGGAAACCGTAGGGATACTCAGAGACGCGATCATCTCCGCAATAGCAAGCCCTGCCTCCACATCTCCTCCTACCGTATTTAAAAGGATCAGAAGTCCCTCGATCTCCTCATCGTCCTCAATGAGAGCCAGCTTTGGCAGTACATGCTCATACTTGGTTGTTTTGCTGTGAGACGGCGCGGATTCATGACCTTCGATTTCCCCGATCACCGTCAGAAGCTCCACTTTATGCTTCCGGGAATTTCCATCGAGCACTGCCTGCCCGGTTTCCCGGATCTGTTCGTTCTGGCTCGCTTCCCGGTCCAGTTCCTTCTGTTTTCCCTCTTCGCTCTGTTTTTCCATAAAAAATACCTCCGGAATCTGAAATTCTGGAGGTATTATATGCAAAATATTACTTTCTATTCAGAGATCATTCGTCCCAGTTTGTCCATACGTCAGTAACGTCGTCGTCATCATCAAGAAGATCCAGTGTTCTGTGAAGATCTTTGATAGCCTGATCATCCGTCAGCTCCACATAGGTCTGCGGGATCATGGCGATCTGTGCTTCTACAAGCGGGATCCCGGCTTTCTCAAGAGCCTCACGTACAGCACTGAAATCGTCCGGTGCTGTGATGATCTCAAAGCTGTCCTCTTCCTCGTTGAAGTCCTCAGCACCTGCATCCAGAGCTGTCATCATCAGCTCGTCCGCATCCATCTCGCCGCACTCATCCTCAAGCTCTTCCTTGTCGATGATGATCTGGCCCTTCTGGTCGAACATAAAGGATACGCATCCCTGTGTTCCGATGCTTCCATTACCCTTGGTAAACGCGTTACGTACATTACCTGCAGTACGGTTCTTGTTATCTGTAAGAGTCTCTACGATAATAGCAACACCGTTCGGACCATATCCCTCATATACAGCCTTCTCGTAGCTGTCTGCAGAATCCGCACCTGCTGCCTTCTTGATTCCACGATCGATCGTATCGTTCGGCATGTTGTTCGCTTTTGCTTTTGCGATGACATCACGAAGCTTGCTGTTGTTTGCAGGATCCGGGCCGCCGGCCTTTACTGCCATAACGATCTCACGGCCGATGACTGTGAAGATCTTACCCTTCTTGGCATCATTTTTCTCTTTCTTATGTTTGATGTTGGCAAATTTTGAATGTCCTGACATGGTATCTTCCTCTCCTTGTTACCGTATATTTTCTTTCGTGCCCTGCTCATTTTGGGTACCGTTTTACATAATTGCAACTCGGTTTAATATAGCACTTATGAAAGATTTCGTCAAGAATCAGAAAACAAACCGGTCAAAATTCCTCATGTTTCCCTAAAAAGTCAGTTCCAGACTGATCTCAAGCGCATGATTCACCTTATCAAGCATAGCACTGTCCAGATGACACACCTTATCCTTCAGACGCCGCTTGTCGATGGTGCGGAGCTGTTCCAGAAGGATCACGGAATCCTTTTCGATCCCGTAGGCGGATGCATCGATCTCAATATGTGTCGGCAGTTTTGCCTTATTCATTTTTGATGTAATTGCCGCACAGATCACTGTGGGACTGTGACGGTTGCCCACATCGTTCTGGATGATCAGCACCGGACGGATGCCGCCCTGTTCACTGCCCACTACAGGTCTTAAGTCCGCGTAAAAAATATCCCCTCTTTTTATAACCACACAATTCACACTCCGATTCTGGTCCGGCTTATTTACAAGCCGTATTCCTTTTTACAGATAAGTATTTCCACAATTTCTTTGTGTATACCATGCGTGGTACTTTTTTACCGGCCTTATGTCTGACCCGGCGTTTTCCGAATCCGGGTATTTACGGATCTACTGGAAAAAGCTCTCCTCTTCTCCGCATTCCTTACCGTCTTTGATATAAACCCGCGGAACACGTTTACTGATCCCACAGACAAATTCATAGGAAAATCTTCCGGAAAGATCTCCCAGTGTCTCCACACTGATAAATTCCTCCCCATCTCTTCCCATCAGGGTGACCTCGTCCCCGGCCTTCACCTCCGGGATATCTGTGACATCAACCATAAACTGATCCATGCAGACCCGTCCGAGGATCGGAGCTTTTTTGCCCCGGATCAGGACCCAGCCCTTATTGGAAAGCTGTCTCGGATAGCCATCTGCATAACCTACGGGGATCGTTGCCATTCTGGTAAAGCGTTCTGTAACAAACGTTCCTCCATAGCTTACCGCTGTTCCACGTTCCACATTTTTCACATAGGATACATGACTTTTCAGCTCCATTGCAGGTGTCAGCTTCACAATATCACGTTCTACCTCCTCTGACGGATAAATACCGTAAATGGTGATGCCGGCACGAACGACATTGAGATTTGCTTCCGGAACACGGATGATACCTGCACTGTTGGAGCAGTGACGTACCGGAATATGAACGCCTCTTTTTTCCAGAAGCTCTGCAAAACGGAGATAACGGTCCAGCTGCACCAGTGCAGGAGAACGGTCGGTCTCATCCGCCCTGGCAAAATGGGTAAACATTCCCTCGATCACCAGATTCGGGATTTTTGAGATTTTTTCGATCTTTATCGCATTTTCCGGAATATCCGCATATCCGATCCTTGTCATTCCCGTATCCAGAGCCAGATGAATATGTACATTTTTTCCAATGCGTGCACCTGCTTTTGCATATTCTGCTGCTGTATTAAGATCCGATATGGTGATCCGGATATCATTGGCTGCAAGCTCTTCATAATATTCCTCAAATACAAGGCCAAGGATCAGGACAGGCTTGGTGATCCCTGCATGCCGAAGCTCCAGTGCCTCCTCTGCAGTAGCTGTTGCAAATCCCCAGATATAATCATAGTCCTGGATCAGACGGGCAATAGCTCTAGCACCATGGCCATAACCGTCTGCCTTGATCACAGCGATAATCTTTGTCCCTTCTTTGACATTTTTATGCATTTCCTCAAAATTGTGGGCAATGGCATCCAGTGATACCAGTGCTTTTACTCTCTCGTATTTTTTCATAATCCCGACTCCTCTTCACCTATAGCTAATGCCTTGGGCAGATATTCTATGATATCTCCTGCCAGCATACTGCGCTTTCCTTTTTCAGCGGCTGCAAGATCACCGCAAAGTCCGTGAAGATAAACACCTAACGCGGCCTTTAAAACCATGGGAGGCTGTTCCTCCGTTTTCAGATACATACATAACACTGCTGCCAGGATCCCGGAAAGCACATCTCCGCTTCCTGCAGTTGCCATTCCGGAATTACCGGAAAGATTCAGATACATCTGGCCTTTCTCATCTGCGATCACCGTACATGCATCCTTCAATACGCACACAGAGCCTGTTTCCGCAGCACATTTCAGTGCAGTATCTGCGATCTCATGCTGGATCTCCTGGATCGTTCTGCCACTGAGCCGGCTCATTTCTCCGATATGCGGTGTCAGGACTACATGCTCTCCCAGATACTGATACCACTGTGGATGTGCAGCCAGAAGGTTCAGGCCGTCCGCATCCAGGATCAGCGGCTTTTTCTCCCGGGCAGCCGCCGTGAGAAACCACTGTTCTCTCTCACGGCTGGCCACTGATGTTCCAAGTCCCGGTCCGATCACGATCACATCACACCAGGATAGAAGCTGTTCATTGGATTCCTGATCAAAGCGGCTGCAGACCATAGCCTCCGGAAGGAGTATCTGCAGTGGGATCCTGTTGGCTTCCACAGTCTGGATCTTTACCATTCCCGCACCGGCACGAAGTGCTGCACAGGCGCTTAAATAAGCGGCTCCGCACATTCCCTCACTTCCGGTCACAAAGAGCACTTTTCCGAAGGTACCCTTGTTTCCGCCGGGATCACGTTCCGGAAACAGCTTCAGATCTTTATTTTCCAGACAGGCGGCAGATGCAGTCACAGCTTCCTGCTCATAGATCCCGATATCGGCGGTAACGATCCTTCCTGCATACAGTCTTCCCGGATAAAAGCAAAGACCTCTTTTCCGGTAGGCAAATGTGACAGTCAGATCGGCGCTGAAGGCAATTCCCATTTCCAGGCCAGTATCTCCGTTCACTCCTGACGGGATGTCAACTGCGATCTTTTTGGCCCTCGCACTGTTCATCTCATGGATGATATCAGCATAATGCCCCTCGATCGGACGCGTCAGGCCTACCCCAAACACGGCA
>ADJT01000894.1_pt1 | contig 11112 bp, 8 predicted proteins | sample 268108 | NCBI WGS metagenome assembly ADJT01 (sample SAMN00007487, study PRJNA43253) | human gut metagenome | isolation source: feces sample TS29
ACCCTATCCAACGAATGAATGTGGACAAGTGGTATTACACTGCCAAATATGAGTTCGAACTGGAAGCACTTGTTTTTGCAGCATGGGGAGGCAATCCCGTAAAAAATATTCCGGTACACGTTTATTATCCGCCACAGGAAGAACGGGTTTCTCATTTCCGCCCGTTCCGTGATTTCACCCGTATCAGTATTCTGAATACGGTACTGGTACTCGTCACTTTCCTTTGGATTGTTCCACGGAACTTTTTCCGTAAACTGACCTGGAAGAATTGCAAGCAGTTTTTCTCCAATCACATCACCCACTCCCCCGAATCTAACCTGCGGATTACAGCAGCCATCATGCTCGGCGTATTTATGGGCATCGTTCCGGCATGGGGATATCAAATGCTGATTACGTTGTTTTTGGCACATTTGTTCCGATTAAACAAAGTCATAGCTATTGTAGCAGCCAACATTAGCATCCCTCCGATGATACCATTTTTACTGTACGGAAGTTATGTAACCGGCTGTAAAGTACTGGGAGAACCTGTAAACCTGCACTTAAACGAACTTTCTTTTGAAAATGTAAAATCAGTCATAGAGCAATATTTAATAGGAAGTGTTATCTTTGCAGTCGTATGCAGCATACTGGCAGGAACCATCGCGTTCATTCTGCTCACGGCGTGTAGGAAAAAAAGATATGACCCAGTTTTTTATCGGACTATATGATTATTTTGAGAGGCACAAGATTCTGTTCTATTTGTCACTCATCAGTTGTGTCCTGTTGATGGGGTTCTTTGCCCTGCAAGTAAGATTCGAAGAGAACATCACACAATTTTTCCCCGACACCAAGACTCCAAACACAATCAAGGTATTCGACAATCTCAAATCAAGGATAAGATTATCATTATGCTATCCTCGGCAGATACCTGTCACCAGGTAGAACCTGATTCCCTGATAGAAGCTGCCGGACAACTGCAACAAACCCTGACTGAAAAAGCCGGAGGAACCCTGATTAAGGGAATTTTCGCACAAGTAGACCAAAGCCTCATCGGAGGAGCCACAGACTTTGTCTACGAGCATCTCCCGTTATTCCTGACAGATACGGATTATCAACGATTCGATTCCCTATTGACAGAGAAAGGTATACAAGCTATCATGCAGAAGAACTATACCAATCTCCTCTCTCCTGCCGGAATCGCATTAAGAAGTTATATTCTCCGGGACCCGCTCGGACTGGGAAGTGAAGCCCTGAAACATTTGCAGGATTTCCAGTTGGAAGCCAACTACGAGATCTATGACGAACACATCTTTTCCAAAGACGGTTCCACCTTGCTTATGTTCATTACCCCGGTATTCAGCACAGGCAGTACCGGAAAGAATGACGAACTGATAAAAATACTCGAAGAAGAACTCCAACACGTACAGGGAGAATCTCCTACCATTCGAGTCGAATATTTCGGCGGTCCCTCCGTAGGAGTCTACAACGCCCGTCAGATCAAGAAAGATACGATTTTGACTTCCTCACTGGCACTGCTTATCATCATAGTGTTTATCTCACTCGTGTTTAAACGGAAGCGATCGATACCATTGATTATTACTCCGGTACTCTTCGGAGGATTGTTCGCCCTGTTTCTGATTTTCTTTATCAAAGGAAGTATATCGGCCATTGCCGTGGGAGCCGGTTCGGCAGTGATGGGTATTGCACTAAGCTATTCCATCCACATGTTGGCACATCAGAACCATGTTTCCACCGTGCAACAACTGATTAAAGAGATAGCCTATCCGCTTACAGTAGGTAGTTTCACCACCATCGGCGCATTTATGGGATTGATATTCACCAGTTCCGATCTGTTACGCGATTTCGGGTTGTTCGCTTCCCTGGCATTGGTGGGTACTACTCTTTTCTGCCTCATTTACCTGCCTCATTTCCTGAAAGGACAGGCAGACGTCAAACAGGGATGTATATTACGCATCATCGAGAAAATAAACGCATATTCTTACGAAAAGAATAAATGGTTGGTAGGCGGTATTCTCCTCATTACAGTTATCTGTTTGTTTACCTCACAAAAGGTCGGCTTCAACAACGACATGATGAGCCTCAACTATGAACCTCAACACCTCAAACAATCGGAAGAGAAATTAATGCAGCTCTTCGACAGCGACGAAAAGACAGTGCTTTTTGTCAGCGTAGGCAAAGACATGAATCAGGCCACCGAAACTTATGCAATGACCAATCAGAAGTTATTGGCACTGAAAGATCAGGGACTGATTAAAGACTATGCTTCCGCCTCACAATTTCTGATCTCGCCACAAGAGCAACAGCTACGCCTGAAAAAATGGAAAGACTACTGGACAGATGAAAAGCAACAACAAATCCGTGAACAACTGGAAACAGCTGCCGCTGAATACCGTTTCCGCCCGGGAAGCTTCGATCCCTTTTATCAATGGCTGAACCAACCTTTCGGTGAATATCACTACACCGCTCAAGAAGACGATTTATCCGGCAAGCTACTGAACGAATGGCAAACTTCTGCCGATTCCATCACCATGCTTATCAGCCAGATACGGATCAGCGACCAGAATAAGGAAACCGTATATCAGCACTTCAGCAAAGACCAGGATGTAGTCATCTTCGACCGTTCCTACTTTGCCAATAAATGGGTATCTGCCATCAATGACGACTTTTACCTGATTCTATATATCTCTTCTTTCCTGATATTCTTCGCATTATGGTTCTCCTACGGACGTATCGAACTTACCTTGATGAGTTTCCTCCCGATGCTAGTTAGCTGGGTAATCATCCTGGGATTGATGGGAATTTTGGGGATTGAGTTCAACATCATCAACATTATCCTGTCCACCTTTATCTTTGGAATTGGAGACGATTTCAGTATCTTCATTATGGACGGGCTACAAAACAAATACCGTACAGGCCAAAAGGTACTGAATTCTCACAAAACAGCCATCTTCTTCTCTGCTTTCACCACAGTTGTCGGCATGGGAGCACTTGTTTTTGCCAAGCATCCGGCTTTGCAATCCATTTCATTGATTTCCATTCTCGGCATGATAGCAGTAGTGTTGGTTGCCTATACCATTCAGCCACTCATTTTCCGGTTCTTCATTGCAGGACCCGCTTCCAAAGGATTGCCGCCTTATACGCTTATCGGGCTGATACGGACCGTATTGCTCTTCCTGCTTTTCTTTATCGGTTGTATCTTCCTCCGTGTACTGATCGCTGTCCTTTATTTGGTGCCTGTGCGGAAAAGCAGCAAACAACGTTTGGTATGCCGACTGATACAAATCACCTGCAAAGGGATTCTACTATTGGCCACTGCCGTTAAAAAAGAACATATCAACAAGGCTAACGAACGTTTTCAGCATCCGGCAATTATTATCGCCAACCACCAGTCGTTCATCGATATTCTGGTATTGCTGTCTCTTTCGTCTAAAATCCTGATGGTAACCAATCATTGGGTATGGCATTCTCCTTTCTTCGGAGCAATCATCCGCTATGTCGATTTCTATTACATAGGCGAAGGCTACGAACAATATATGGAACGGATGCGGAAAAAAGTAAAAGAGGGCTACTCCATCGCTATCTTCCCCGAAGGTACACGCACTTACAACGGAAAGATGAAGCGTTTCCACAAAGGAGCTTTCTACCTGGCAGAAACATTGCAACTGGATATTCTTCCGATCCTCCTCTACGGCAACAACAAAATCATTGCAAAGGCACAGCCTTTCAATATCCGCAAAGGAATCATCTACACGGAAATACTTCCCCGTATACCGGGCGACGACCTTTCTTTCGGAACCACCTACCAGGAACGCACCAAACGCATATCCGCGTATATGAAGGAAGGTTACGCCCGTATCTGCCGGGAAAAGAACACGACGGACAATCCTGCTTTCTACGAAGCTCTGATCCAAAACTATATATACAAAGGACCGGTCGTAGAATGGTATATCCGTATCAAGGTGAAGATGGAAAGAAACTATCGGCTGTTCAACCGATTGATTCCCGTCCAAGGGCAAATTACAGACATCGGCTGCGGCTACGGTCCGCTCTGTTATATGCTGTCTCTGCTTTCCGAAGACCGGGAAATTTTAGGAATTGATTACGATGAGGATAAAATAGCCTTGGCACAACACGGATGGTTACGCAACGAACATCTCCAGTTCAGGCACGGCAACGCATTGGAATATCCGCTACCGGAAAGCGATGTCTTTATCCTGAACGATATGCTTCACTATATGAGCTATGAACATCAACGGACTTTGCTGTTGAAATGCGCTGACCGGCTGCGTTCGCAGGGAATGATTATCATACGCGACGGAAACTCGGCAAATACATCCAAACACCGGCTGACCCGGTTCACGGAATTGCTATCCACCCGCATCTTCAATTTCAACCGGACTGCCGGAGAATTGCATTTCACTACAGAAACCCAATACGGGAAATAGCAGTCACCTGCGGAATGAATGTAGAAATCATTCCTAATGACAAATATACCTCGAACACTATTTATATATTCAGAAAACCGAACGAACATGAGTAAATACGATATCATCATTATCGGAAGCGGCCTTGGCGGACTGGAATGTGGAGCGATTCTTAGTAAAGAAGGATTCAATGTATGCGTCGTAGAGAAAAACACGCAATTCGGCGGATGCTTTCAAACCTACCGGCGAAAAGGACACTTATTCGATACAGGCATTCATTATGTAGGAAGCCTGGATGAAGGTCAAGTGATGAATCAGTATTTCCGCTATTTCGGCATCATGGACAAACTAAAGCTGAAACGTTTGGACGATGAGGCTTTCGATACAATCTACTATAAAGGAAAAACATACGATTATGCAATGGGGTATCCGCAATTCATCGAAACGATCTGCCGGTCCTTCCCGCACGAAAAAGAAAACCTGAAACGTTATGCCGAACAGCTTCAGACTGTTGGTAACTTGATTAGCGTAGACCATCTGAAACAGGGCACACTTGCCTGGAAGGAATGAAATACTTCTGCACCTCCGCCGCAGGACTGATTGCGGATATTACTCCGGACCCTACTTTACAAAATGTACTGGCAGGCTCGGCCTTGCTCTACGGAGGCTTGAAAGATGTCTCCACCTTCTACGAACATGCCATGATTAACCATTCCTACATCGAAGGAGCTTATCGTTTTGTGGACGGCAGTATGCAAGTCAGCCTGGAATTGATTAACGTGATCCGGGCGAATGGAGGGACAGTACTTAACAACAGCGAAGCCACCCGCATCATTGTTGAAAACGAAAAAGTACAGGGAGTCATCATCAACGGCGAAGAGCGGTTGGAAAGCGACTATGTAATTTCCAACATGCACCCTCAACGAACCCTGGAGATACTGGATAAAAACCGTAGTATCAAGAACGCCTACATATCCCGCATCCGTTCGCTCGAAAACACATACGGCATCTTCACGCTTTATCTGGTAATGAAAAAGAAGAGCACTCCGTACCAAAACCGTAACCTCTATCTGCATGGAGATCACAAAGTGTGGTATGACAAGCAGCTCTATCCGGGACGGACCACCAACTGCATGATTTCGATGCAAGCCTCTTCCGAAGACAGTCAATACGCCAGTGTTATTTCTATCCTGACACCGATGTATATGGACGAACTCTCTGCATGGAAAGACACCACTCCCGAACATCGGGGAGAAAGCTACCGGTCCTTCAAGAAGGAAAAGACGGAACAGCTGCTTCGCTTTATCCGGAGCCATGGCATTGATTTCTCCGACAACATAGAAGAGATTCACACCACCACTCCGTTGAGCTATCGCGACTATACCGGAACGGTGGACGGTTCAGCATACGGAATTATCAAAGATTATAAATGTCCGCAAATCGGTTTTGTGTCTACACGAAGCCGGTTGGGTAATCTCTTTCTCACAGGTCAAAACCTGAATGTGCACGGCGCACTGGGAGTAACGCTGACTTCCATGCTCACTTGTGCGGAATTTGTGGGACAAGAATACTTGGCTAAAAAAGTAGGAAATGCATAAAACAATCAAAAAGATATTCAAGTACACGAGCTGCGTTCTTTTGTCGCTCCTTGTGATATTGATAGCCGGAATCTGTTATCTCTACTTTTCAGCGGATATGCGGACACCGAAACATGAACCCAGTATCATCATGACAAAAGTGTCTCATGCAGATACTACCACCATGGTTCCGGCAGAGGTGCTCTACAACGATACGCTCGATCTCCGATATTATGACGGCAACTTCCTGCGCCACAGCGAAAGCGGATTGTGGGAGTTGTTTGTGAAAGGGGATGCCTTTCAAAGGGGAGAAGCCATCGGCAAACTGTCTTCCGATTTGCTTCATTATCAGGAGAAAGTATTGTCGATCAGATTCGTGAGATTGTTCCTTCAGACAGTTATCTGAAGTTTCTCCGGTTCCTCATCGTTTTATTCAACCGTCATTTGGGTGAGAACGTCCTCGAAGAATACCGCGACGAGATCTACGGAATCTCGCTATCGTGTACCCATGAATACGACTTTATCGGCACTCCTTACGAACGTCAGCTGAATTACCATTCGGCACACGACCTGGGACATGCCATGCAAGATTATATGTTAGTGGGATGCAGTTCGTTTGCCACTTGGGGAACACAAAGCGCCGATTCGTCTCTACTGATCGGACGCAACTTCGATTTCTATGTGGGAGATGCCTTCGCAGAAAATAAACAAGTAGCTTTTTATACACCGGATCAAGGTTATAAATTCGCTTCCGTAGGATGGCCCGGTATGATAGGCGTACTATCCGGCATGAACGAAACGGGGCTGACCGTCACGATCAATGCCGCCAAGTCTGCTGTTCCAACAGGTTCCGCCACTCCTATTTCCATTCTGACCAGAGAAATCCTGCAATATGCGTCAACGATTGATGAGGCTTTTGCCATCGCACAGAAACGGAAGACATTCGTCTCCGAATCCATCTTGATAGGTTCTTCCAAAGATGGCAAAGCCGCTATCATTGAGAAATCCCCGGAGAAGACAGTGCTCTTTAAAGGAAAAGAAGCCAACCGGCTCATCTGCACCAATCATTACCAATCGGAGGAATTCAGCAAGGATGAACGAAACATGGAAAATATCCGTACTTCGGACAGTCCATACCGTTTTGCACGACTGGAAGAACTCATCAATGAAAATATGCCGATAGACGCCTCCAAGGCCGCCTCTATCCTGCGCAACCACAAAGGTTTGCAAGATGCGGACTTGGGACTGGCTAACGAAATGGCTATCAATCAATTTATTGCTCATCATTCCGTTATCTTCCAACCGGAGAAACGATTGATGTGGGTATCTACCTCTCCCTGGCAATGTGGAAAGTATGTAGCTTATGACCTGAATAAGATATTTAACGACACGATTAACTTGCAACACGAAATATACAGTTCCAACCTGACCATTCCGGCAGATGAATTCACCGAAACACCGGAGTTCCAGCATCTTCTTACCTATAAGAAGTTGACTCCGCTCCTATTGAAGAAAATCAGGAAAAAGGAGAAGATAGAAGAGCATGTTTTAAAAACATACGAAGCCTCTAATCCTTCTCTATATTATGTATATGAAGTGATGGGAGATTATTACGAGGCTATGCAGCAACCGCAACAAGCCATCGTATACTGGCAAAAAGCATTAAAGAAACCGATTCCCAAGTTGCAAGAGAAAGAACGTATCCAACAGAAAATTCAAAAACAATCCAAAGATGGAAAAGAATCCTGAAATTCAGTTCCGCTCACCGGAAGAGATCAAATGCTATCAGGAAGAACGGTTAACCCAAACGTTGACCTACCTGCAAGCACACTCCAAGTTCTACCAACGAATGTTCGAAGAACACCACATTGACATCAATCAGATAAAGAAGATTGAAGACTTGCAACAAATCCCTGTCACCACCAAGACAGACTTGCAACTTCATAACGACGACTTCATCTGTGTAGACAAGGAGCAAATCATCGACTATGTAACAACTTCCGGCACACTGGGAGATCCGGTGACTTTCGTTCTCACTTCCGAGGACCTGGACCGTTTATCTTACAACGAGTACCTGTCTTTCACCACCACCGGATGCAGTAAAAAGGATATTCTGCAACTCATGACTACCATCGACCGCCGCTTCATGGCCGGACTTGCCTATTATATGGGAGCACGCGAACTCGGCATGGGAGTGATCCGGGTAGGTAACGGCATCCCCGAACTGCAATGGGACACGATTCGCCGGATTCATCCGACTTGTGGAATGGTCGTTCCTTCTTTCCTTATCAAACTGATAGAATTTGCCGAGAAGAATCATATTGACCATAATGCGTGCTCGATGCAGAAATGTATCTGTATCGGTGAGGCTTTGCGCAATCAGGAGTTTCAGTTAAATACGCTCGGACAGAAGATACATGACAAATGGCCTGCCTTACAGCTATATTCCACCTATGCTTCCACCGAAATGCAGTCGTCCTTTACCGAATGTAGCGAATTCCATGGCGGGCATTTGCAACCGGAACTTATCATCGTAGAGTTTTTGGATGACAACAATCGTCCTGTCGCAGAGGGAGAAGCTGGCGAAGTGACGATCACGACGCTTGGAGTAGAAGGTATGCCGCTGCTCCGCTTCAAGACAGGTGATATTTGTTACCATCATACCGAACCTTGTGCCTGCGGAAGAAATACGATTCGCCTTAGTTCCATCCTCGGACGAAAAGGGCAAATGATTAAATACAAAGGGACTACTTTGTATCCACCCGCACTGTTCGACATACTGGACAATATCCCTTCGGTAAAGAATTACATCATTGAAGTCTACACCAACGAATTGGGAACGGATGAAATTCTGATCCGTATCGGAAGTGAAAACCGCAGCGAAGGTTTTGCCAAGGAGATAAAAGACCTGTTTCGTTCGAAAGTAAGAGTGGCTCCAAGCATTAATTTTGAGTCGGCAGAATACATCGCAAAAATTCAAATGCCTCCAATGAGTCGAAAAACGATAAAATTCATTGATTTACGATAATTATTTTCTACTTTTGGAAGTTAGTAAACCAACTATATCACTTTAACATTAACGTATATGAAAAAACTTATTCTATTCTTATTCTTAAGTACGAGCCTGTTCTGTTTTGGTACAAGGCAAGAGTGCATTGAAAGACATCCAGTCTATCAAGTTCTATGGAGTGGACTACTCCCAAGCTAAAGTTTTCGGTGCAGATGAATCACCGATACAATTCAAAGATGCTTTCAGACGTATCAATGAGCTGTTTATCACAGAAGCAAAAAAGTATAACGTAGGAAAACAGTTGAAAAAGAGGTAACGGAAATCTCATTGGATGCAGTCAATCAAGTGAACGAAAACATTAACTTGGCCGAGCTGATGACTACCAAAAGAGAATATAGCCTTAGTAAAGAACAAATCAAAGCGGCTATCGAAGCATTACCTATTCAGAAAACGCCGGGCGTAGGTATGGTATTTATCGCACAGTTCCTGGACAAATCAAACAACAGAGGTACGTATGAAGTCGTATTCTTCAATACTGAAACAAAGGAGATCATTGAAGAATGGATAACAGATGGAAAAGCACGTGGTTTCGGATTGCGCAACTACTGGGCAGGATCTGTTTATAGCGCACTCAAGAAATTATAAACCAATAATATATATAAACATGAGAAAACTACTATTATTGCTGACTTTACTGTTAAGTATCAGTACTTATGTCGCAGCACAAAATTACACAGAAGTAGTGTATTTAAAGAATGGCAGCATTATCAAAGGAGTTATCATTGAGCAAGTGCCCAATGTTTCCTTAAAAATTAAACAAGTGATGGCAGCCTCATCATCTGTCAGATGAGTGATGTGGAGAAAATCACTAAAGAAGAACGGTATACAAGAGATTACCGCAAAGAGGCCAACAACCGCAAAGCTGCAAGAAATACATTAAAAGGCTATAAAGGTTTCGTGGACTTTGCATACATCGGTGATGTCAGCGACTACAATGCCTCCAAAATTGAATTATCAACCTCACACGGTTATCAATTCAATAATTATTTCTTCGTTGGTGGTGGTGTTGCTCTCAACTACTATACGGATGCTGATCTTGTTGCTGCACCAATCTATGCTAACTTCAGGGCTAACTTCATCAACAAAAGAGTGACGCCTTTTGCAGATGTAAAAACCGGATATGCTGTAGGAGACATAGAAGGAGCGTATGCTTCGATAGGAGTAGGAGTACGTTTTTCTTTAAAAGGGAAAAAGGCCTTGAATTTAGCTTTGATGTACAACTTCCAAGATTATGACACCACAACTGATTATAGTTACAGTTATGGAGGTCATTATTATCATGACAGCTGGGATGATACATGGGAGTTACACGGAGTAGGAGTCAGGTTCGGTTTTGAATTCTAAATCTACTGTTTGTCTGTACCTTTTAACAACAAACAAACAATAAATCAAATTCGAACCATGAAAAAGACTATCACAACACTTCTACTATTGAGCTGCATTACTGCATTTTCATTTGCGCAAAGCATTGTTATGACTTCAGGAACTATCGACTTCATCAAGGACCAACAAGTGATACAATTCACTTTCTCTTATGATGAAATGCTGGTAGGAAAACTGACAGAAAGCGAATATGTAGATAAAAAGAGCTCCGAATATAATGCAAAAGAAGAAGGCAAAGGAGATCAATGGAAAGCTGCCTGGTATGGCGACCGTAAAGAACGATTTGAGCCAAAGTTCTTGGAACTTTTCGATAAATATATGAGCGAAGTTGGTATCACAGCAGGTACGGAAGGCGCTCAATATCGAATCGAAATCAATACAGACTTCACCGAGCCGGGCTGGAATGTGGGTGTCATGCGTCAGAATGCATCTGTCGACCTAAGCTGCAAAGTGAAGAAGATTGAAACGGGTGAGCAAGTAGCCTCTATCAGAATCCGTAATGCTTCTGCCAACAACTTTTGGGGTACTGATTTCACTTCCGGGTATCGCGTTCAGGAAACGTATGCCAAAGCAGGAAGAGAATTAGCCAAGTTCTTTATCAAAAAGGCGAAGTTACGCAAGATAAAAGACTAACTGGCTTGAACCACATTTGCCTACT
>ADJT01000334.1_pt1 | contig 11092 bp, 10 predicted proteins | sample 268108 | NCBI WGS metagenome assembly ADJT01 (sample SAMN00007487, study PRJNA43253) | human gut metagenome | isolation source: feces sample TS29
AACTTCCACAGTAGAGAAGTTTCATCCTGATACTTGGGGAAGTACTTATTTCTTTGTCGATATGGATTATACCTCCGAAGGTGTCGCTGCTGCTTATTGGGAAATAGCCCGTGAAGTGAAATTCTGGAAAGGTCCTTTCTCTGCGCATCTTGAATATAACGGTGGATTATCCAAAGGTATGTCTTATAAAAATGCTTATCTGGCAGGAGCCACGTATACCTTTAATAATGCCTCCTTCTCCAAAGGTTTCACACTGACCGCCATGTATAAGTATATTCAGAAACATTCATCACCCAACAACTTCCAGTTGACAGGTACGTGGTACGTAAACTTCTGCCGTAACCTGCTCACTTTCTCCGGCTTTGCCGACTGGTGGCGTGAAGAAACGAACTACGGAAAGACTATCTTCCTCTCCGAACCACAATTCTGGGTAAACCTGAATCAAATCAAGGGAGTAAATAAAAATTTCAATCTAAGTGTTGGCTCCGAAGTCGAATTGAGCAACAACTTTGGTGGTCGCGATGGCTTTTATGTGATCCCGACGCTTGCTCTGAAATGGACGCTGAACTAAAAAAATCGAACCAAAAATCGAACCAAAAAACGGATTAAAAAGCGAGTTAAAAGAAATAGAGTAAAAAGAAGTCAGGCTAAAAGAATCCGAACTTCAGAGGAATCTCCGTTTATCCCTTTGTGGAACTTACAAAATATATAGAACAACCTATTAAATGAAAACTGATTTAATCTACGGCGTAGAAGACCGTCCCCCTTTTAAAGACGCCCTGTTTGCGGCTTTACAACATCTCTTGGCTATTTTCGTGGCAATTATCACACCGCCGCTTATCATAGCGAGTGCCTTGAAACTGGATGTAGAAAAGACAAGCTTTCTAGTTTCCATGTCCCTTTTTGCTTCGGGAGTATCTACCTTTATACAATGCCGTCGTTTCGGTCCGATAGGAGCAAAGCTGCTCTGCATCCAGGGAACCAGTTTTTCTTTTATCGGTCCTATCATCGCCACAGGAATGGTAGGCGGATTGCCGTTGATTTTCGGTTCCTGTATGGCTGCCGCACCTATCGAAATGATTGTCAGCCGCACATTCAAATATTTGCGTAATATCATCACTCCGCTGGTTTCCGGTATTGTCGTACTGCTTATCGGATTGAGCCTGATAAAAGTAGGTATCGTATCTTGCGGAGGTGGATATGCAGCTATGGATAACGGTACGTTTGCTACCTGGAAAAACCTGTCTATTGCAGCACTGGTACTTCTTAGCGTCTTATTTTTCAACCGTTGTGGGAACAAATACCTGCGCATGAGTTCCATTGTACTCGGACTTTGTCTGGGTTATGGTTTGGCATTTGTTTTGGGAAAAGTGGATATGAGTGCATTGAATGTAGAAATGCTGATGAGCTTTAATATTCCCCAACCTTTTAAATATGGTGTTGATTTCAATGTGTCTTCTTTCATAGCCATTGGTCTGGTCTACCTGATAACTGCCATCGAAGCAACAGGTGACGTGACTGCCAACTCTATGATTTCCGGACTTCCCATTGAAGGAGATTCCTATTTGAAACGAGTTTCCGGTGGAGTAATGGCAGATGGATTCAATTCCTTCCTCGCTGGTATATTCAACTCTTTCCCCAACTCCATCTTTGCACAGAATAACGGTATTATCCAACTGACCGGAGTAGCCAGCCGCTATGTCGGTTATTATATCGCAGCAATGCTCGTTCTTTTGGGATTATTTCCCATTGTAGGTGCCGTATTCTCCTTAATGCCCGATCCTGTATTGGGTGGTGCAACCTTACTAATGTTCGGTACAGTAGCAGCGGCAGGAATCCGTATTATCTCCTCACAAGAAATAGGCCGTAAAGAAACTCTGGTATTAGCAGTCAGCCTTTCCTTAGGCCTAGGAGTAGAATTAATGCCGGACGTATTACAACAAGCCCCGGAAGCAATTCGAAGTATCTTCTCTTCAGGGATCACCACCGGAGGCCTAACTGCAATTATTGCAAATATAGTAATACGTGTAAAAGAATGATGAATAAGTATTAAGTATTAACCGACAAGTATCAATCAACAAGTTTAAGTATTAATCGACAAGTATCAAATAGCAGGTATTATCCAGCAGCTTCGGTAATACTTATTACTTAATACTTAGTACTTATTACTTATTTCTAAATTACTCATTTTATCAGTAGTGCGGAAGGGGAAATCAGGATACTCGTAAAGACTGAAGCGAGGTTCGGTTTCTCCTTTCGTATAATTCCAGATAGAAGCATAATCTTCCGGATCTTCTCCCATCTTGGCTAATTGGCGCAGATAAGCGGCCAGTGATTTATTTTCTACAATATAAATCTGTCCCATCTGGTCGATAATCGGGCTATGATGACGAGTGCCGTCATGTTCGAAGCGTAGAATCCGTTTTCCTTCTTCCGTCAGTCCCACCAATTGGAAGGTCATACTCTTACCGATAGCCGGCAAATTCAATACACTGCGATCCGTAGCAAGGAAAGGCAAATGATGTTTTCTCATGAAATGTCTTAATTGCTTGGCAACATCTTCTTTCGTCTCCTCTTCCGTTCCGACTTTCGTCTCTAATATTTTGTATAATTCCTCCGCCTGTTCCAGTGTCATCCGACCATAAATCTTTCCTCCTGTTGTTCCTGCATCGAACGGCTGTTGGGAGCAAATACTGCATAATTCTCATTGAATCCCTTCACCGAGAAAGTATAATAACATACCACGCCCAATGAATTGAGCACCTGGCGAAGCCGTGTCGTATGTCCCCGACGCGAAGCAGCCACTGTATATACCAACTGATTCGTGATAATCCATCCGGCAGAAAGAATCTTCCGAATCGCCTCTTTAGCTTCAGGCGTGACCTCCAGCGGTGTTTGAAAATGAGTCTGGATAATAAACTGTTTCACCCCGATAGCCGAAGCCTTTTCTTTGAATTCCCGCAGAATATCCACCAATCCGTCATTGATACGCATCGGCAAATAAGCCAACAACCGTGACCCCAGCCGTACCCGTTGTAATTCCGCATATTTCTCTCCTTCCGGTCGTTCGAGATTTGCCTTCTGCTTGCGTACCGCCATCCGATACACCGCATCCAAAATATGTTGAAGCGTCTTATTCTGACTCATCAGCGCATCGCCCCCTGTAATCAGAATATCCCGCAGCTGTGTATCCTCTTCAAAATAAGTCATCAACCGGCGCAACTTACGATCCCATGACTCCTTCGGGCGTAAAGACTCAAACTCGAAATTCAACCGTTCGCTTTGGAAATCATACATCCGCTGGCAAGAAGCACAAAGTCCCCCGCAAGCCCTTCCCATCGTGTCAGGAATGAGAATAGCCACCTCCGGATACCGGCGATGAATATTATGTCCGTCCGGCAGAAGCCATCCCGCAGCATTAGGTTTACCAACCTCTACAATATCCTCCTTTTCCCACGCGCGAATATTTCCATACGTCTCCACCAACCGTGGCGAATACAGAATATAACTCCGGATAGCCTCATCATTATACCCATATCCGGTAATATTGAGTAACGACAAATAATAAGGAGTCGCAAAAAACGGCATCCCCTTCTTTCGTGCCCGATAAAGCAAATACATCGTCTCCGAAGAAAGAGAATTCCCCAGGAACCGATTCAGTTCTCCCGGACTCTTCACAGCCATCGCCAAATGAAAGCGGAAATCATTCCACCACTCACTCACCAACCTGTATTTCTCCTCATAACTCATTCCTTCCTCAAAGTGGAAACGCACCGAAGGCTTCGACTTCCTGTTCTCAATCTTCTGAATCAGCAAGTGCAACATCCGCTCCTTATTTTCATCCCGTATCTCCCGTACCTCTTCATCCAGTCCGGTTTCCCACCGGTCATTCCGACTTTTGATACGCTGCGGTGACGGCAAAGGCATAACTTCTCCCTTCAACCGTTTAAACATATGAAAAATTTCAATAAACAAATCCGTCGGCATCTCCATATTCTCCAACGTCCCCGTCAGAAACTCATAAAGCAGCCGAATAGTCTGTACTGACATATCCTGTCCCGTAGACAGTTCATGAACATTTTGCCCATCATAATCAAGTAAGAGTCGAATTTGCTCCCTCGCCTCCTCCGCAGCTTCGTTTTCTATCCTGCAAGTCTCCAGCAACCGCAGTATTCCAGCCTTGAAATCCTCAACAGTAGAGCTCTTATCCGCTATCTCCACTATCTCCGGAGTCTCCTGACCATAGATTTGTTTCAACTGTGAAAAAGTAAGTGTAAGCATTTTCTTTTGTTTCATAAGCAATCTATCAATTTTTAAATTATATAATAAGCATTTTAAGTTTGAACGACCTCCCTTCCCCCCGAACTATATGTCTCAAATCCCGAACAGCATCTCATCCCCTAAGTATCCTCCATCCATAACCTACCAACATAATCATCAAAGCGCAACATAATACACAATCACACCGCATAGCACTCTACACTGCATAGCACTCTACGCCGCATGGCCTCCCGGCCTCGTCTGCACGGCGTCAAGCGGAGGTTTCATTCCCGGCGTTAAGAAGGGCAGACTGTTTGAGCGAAGCGAGTTTCTGCCCTTTAGCCGGGGATGAGACCGGAGTAGCCGGGCAGACGCAGCCTTGATTTTTTCTTTTTGGACTTTTTCTTTTGTATCAAGACAAAAGAAAAAGTACATAAAGATAACAAAAAAGCGGAAGTACAAACCCCGCTTCTCTATCATATTAATCTTTACGCTTTTCTAACATTTAACGCGACTTATTTTTTCGTTTCCGTGTCGTCATCCTTCCGTTTCGGTTCCTTCTTGGCAAGTAGAACGATATTATACACATAATCCGTCATCCACTGCTCCGAGTACCCTAGACGCTCTTTGTATTGGCGGATAGCCGCAGCCGTCTTATGCACATCATCCGCTTTCCATACCATTTTGGTGCAAACATCATGTACCGTCTTCTGCGTCATGCCATACAGAGCCTTTTTAAAGATCGACGGCATACGGAACTTCCACTGCATCAGATTTCCCATCAACATCATCAGATCATTAGAAAATCCCTGATACATGAATAAATAAGATTGAATATCATTTTGAGTGCGGCAGTTACGTTTCACGGAAGCGTCGATTTCCTTGAAGAAATTCTCATTCAACCCATAATCCTGCATCAGCATTTTGCGTGACGCAGACTTTTCGGCCAATCCCAGTTTACCGTTTTGAGTAGGCACTTTAAACAAACGTTTGAAGTTAGCTACGTCCGGCAAGAATCGGATATTGGTGATACCTAGGTTTGTGGCGATCACTGACTGGAAATACACCCGGGTCAGTGAAATGAAATCTTCTACATTGCCGACTTTCGTTTCATCGGATTTTTTCTTGAATAAACCAAATAAGCCCATTGTTATATTTACAATTTTACAATTTACAATTTACTATTTGAGTGCGTGGAAGGTATATAATATAACTACCATCTGTCAATTTCCGTGCAAAGGTACAAAAACAGTTGGTTTTCACCAACATTCCAAGTCCTTTTCGATGTCCGGCATAGACTCTTTCTTAAAAACAGGACTTTGGATGCCGGCTTTCTTTTGCGCCCGGTAATCATTTAACAGGCGGATCGCATATTTTCCAAGGAAGAGGATAGCGATCAGATTGCAGATAGCCATTAATGCCATAGTGACATCTGCCAAGCTCCATACCATATCCAATGTGGCAAGTGAACCGAAGAGCACCATACCGCCCACTAATATCCTGTAACCATGAAGCACCCACTTCCGGTGAGTGATAAAGCGGATATTGGCCTCCCCGTAATAATAATTTCCCAGAATACTGCTGAAAGCGAAAAAGAAAAGAGCCACAGCAACGAAGACGCTGCCCGAAGAACCGATCTCGTTCGTCAATGCCTGTTGAGTCAACTGCACCCCATTGGTCGATCCATCCAGCGGAGCACCACTAAACAGAATGATAAAGCCGTACAAGTACAAATCAATAATGTATCCGTAAATACTGCCAAAGTCTGTATCAATCCTTGTTTCGCGGGATGACTGACATGAGCTGTGGCAGCCGCATTCGGAGCCGATCCCATACCGGCCTCATTGCTGAAGAGCCCTCTCTTGATACCTTGCATCAATGCCATGCCGACTCCTCCTGCCAGTGCCTGTTCCCAACCAAAAGCATGACTGACAATCAGAGCGATGACGCCCGGTAAATGAGTGATATTGAGTATAACAATCACCAACGCCAGCCCCACATATCCCAATGCCATAACCGGCACGATAATGCTGCTGACACGGGCAATGCGTTGAATACCTCCGAAGATGATAACCAACGTCAGTAATGTCAGTACCCCTCCCAATATAATATGATTGACCCCGAAAGCATGCTCCGCAGCAGCACAGATGGTATTGCTCTGTACAGAATTGAAAGCAAAACCGAAAGTGATGCTGATTAATATGGCAAAAAGCATTCCCATCCACGGTTGTTTCAATCCCTTCTTCATATAATAAGCAGGACCTCCGATGAATGAATCCTTTCCGCGTATTTTGTATAATTGCCCTAAGGTAGACTCGATGAAAGCGCTCGAAGCCCCTAACAGTGCGATGACCCACATCCAGAAAATAGCTCCGGGACCGCCGATAGCGATGGCGGTAGCCACTCCCGCAAGATTTCCCGTACCTACACGGCTGGCGATAGAGATAGCGAATGCCTGAAAAGAAGATACATGTTTCTCTCCCTGCTTCCCTTTGCCCGCAGATTCGCTTAACAGTACGATCATTTCGCGAATCATGCGGAATTGTACGAAGCGTGTCCGTATGCTGAACCAGACAGCACATCCCAATAACATGATAATCAGAATATAGGTCCAGAGTATGTCGTTAATCTCGTTGATAAAGGTCATAGTTAAGTATTAAGTGTCAAATATTAAGTATTGTTTGTGGTTATTCGTTTTTTATTCGGAAGTAGAATTTATGATTTTCGAATACGGGTTCCACAATATCATAACGAACAAATTTGGCGAGCAGATGTTCAGCGGCACGTCGTGAAAGTCCGGTTTGGCGACAGTAGCGGTTGAGTGAAAGTAAAGTGCCATGCTCCAGTTGTTCGAGCAGGAGCTGTTCACGTTCGGTGTAACGGATCAGTTCGCCACGGGGGCTGTCGCTTTGTTGCCATACACGGAGATGTATAGGTGTTGCCAGAATATTTTCATCCTTGATGCGGAGATAGGCTAGAGGTTTCCCGGTTTCGTCTTTGGCGTAAACCGGTTTATGCAGAGTTTCTTCGATGGTCGCTACCAACACTTGCCGTCCCTCCACTATATATGTTTGCAATGTGTATTCCACTTCCGGCACGCAATAAAGTTGTGCGGCGGCTTCAATCATATATTTTTCTTCTTCGGAGCGTACTCCCGCGATTTTTCCATTGTCTTTTACGCCAATAAGTAATCTTCCTCCGTCCGTGTTGGCAAAAGCCGAGAGTGTTTTGGCAATTTTGCGTGCGTCGGAAATTTCGAATTTAAAGTCCTGTTGCTGGTGCTCCCCTTCAGCAATCAATGCATGTATATAATCGGTATCTGTAAGCAGTTTCATGGCTACAAAGGTAGGTAAAAATGGTGAAAAGCCCCTTTTTTAGATATTTTTCGAAGATTATTTCAAAAAAAATATTGATTTTATGCTTTTATTTCGGGAAACAGTGTATTTTTGCGGCACATTATTAACGAAAAAATAAAAGGATTATGAAAGAATTGGTAGAAAAGGTAGCAGCTCTGTATGCTGACTTCTCAAAAGATGCTAACGCACAGATCGAAAACGGTAACAAAGCAGCAGGAACTCGCGCTCGTAAAGCTTCTTTGGAAATCGAAAAAGCAATGAAAGAATTCCGTAAAGCATCTTTGGAAGCTTCTAAGAAATAATTTAGAAGACTACTAAGATATCGAAAAGGGGCTGTCTAACAAGTTTAGACAGCCCCTTTTATTATAGTACATTAAAATATATACGAACTTTAAACTTCTTCGCACACCACCATTTTCATCCCTTGATAAACGACTATAATTTTGTGCAGCGTCGTTGTTCCGATTGCTTTTTGCACCGTTTCACTGGCGGCATAGCGGTTGGCTTGTGTGATAGCTTCTTGCCGGAGTTGCTCCACCTTTTCATCACTATCCTTTCCTTTGGCATACTTCAGTTCGATAATGTAGGAATGGAGCATATCTTTATAAATATCCAGTAAGGGAAACATGAAAATGTCGGCATATCCTTCCTGATTCTCCTGTTCGGAGATGGGGCGATAGAAACGGTTCTGTGCGGTCATAGCCAACGTAAATCCATGTACGTATGCTTCGCCTTTTTGCTTGTCGCGCTGGGAAGAATATCGGTGCAGACATTCGGCGATATAGTCGAAGTAGGCTTTCCAGTCGCCGTCATAAGCCATTGCTGATGCCAGTTCTCCCTTTTCCCAGTTGTCAAAACGGAGATTTGCTTCGTTGTAAGTATCTAGTAAGTAACTGTACAGTTGCTCACGTACTACTTGATTAGGAATGGTTAATAATGTCTTGCCTCGTTTGGTGCCGCTGATAGTCAACATTCCGAAATAGAATAATAGGCTGATAAAGTTATCCGGTTCTGCAATTGTTTCGGCAGGGAAGCCAGTTTTCAATTCACCGGTGATGTATCCTTGTTGCACCAATGTTTGGATGGTCGAGGCGTCATGAGCAAATTCTTTATCCTTGCGGATCAACATTCGTAGTTTGTTGTAATCCACGCGGATGTTTTCTTCTACCATATTACGTGGCATATAGCCTCCATTCCGGATGTAATTATCCACAAAGTAGAGTACCATATTGGAGTTGTACATTGTAGTACCGCCATAACTTTTCTCTGAGAAACAGTAGTTGTCATACCAAGGTTTCATAGCTTCTATCAGCTCGTCGGTAGAGTGGTGAAACTGGCAGGTAGTGGCATAATAATCCAGCATTGCGCGTACCTCTTCTTCGTTGAATCCGGTCATTTCATTAAATTCCGGAGAGAGCGAATAATTGGTGCCGATATTGAATCCGCTGGTGAGATCGTCCATCGTGACGGGGCTGACACCAGTCACGAAGCAACGTTTGATAGTGGAGTCCGTGCCTGCTTTCACCGTATCGAAGAAGCTGCGCAGATAACCGGTTCCGTGCGTCTCGCTCTTGTAATCTTCCAGACAGGCAGGTTCTGATAAGATTTTGTTTGTAAAGTGGTCGTATTCATCAATGAACAGATAAATCTGTTGATTGGTCTTCACACATTCTTTATATAGATAATCCAGTTGCTCTACGGCTCCCTTTTTCTTATTCATTTCTTCCTTTATCCCTTCGGGAAGATATTGCGCGTAGACATCGCAGAAAAAGTTGAATTCTGTGTTGCAATGTGCGTCCAATGATTGCCGGTAACTATTTAATTCGGCATTAACTACGGCAAAGTTTAGATAAATGATGAGATATGAATTTCGTTCGGGAGTGGGATGCTTTCCTATGTACAGGTCGCCATACCATTTCTCAAACTTGTCCGCTTCTAATATGTTATAATAATGTCGGAGCATGGAGATCGTTAAGCTCTTTCCGAACCTTCGCGGGCGAATGTAAAAGAAATACTTGTTCGCGTTTTCTATAAGCGGGATATAATGTGTCTTGTCCACGTAATAACAGTCGTCTTCGCGGACATCGATAAAGTTCATCATTCCGTACGGAATACGTTTGCGCTTTACTGGTTGGTTCATAACTCTTTCATTTTCTCACAAAAGTAACAATAAAAAATGAATATTGATGGATGGCAGTTATATAAATGATAGAATATCTTTGGAACTATCCGGGTGGTAATAGCGAGAATACTTGTATCTTTATTGTCGAATAAATTAATAAATTGAGAAATGTTGAAAGTAGTAACATTTATGAAGCAGGTAGCCATGGGGCTACAGGTGGAGGGAAACTTCGGTACTGCGCATGTTTATCGTAGCAGTCTGAATGCCATCATTGCTTATTGTGGGGAAGAAGATTTGCTTTTTAGTGAAGTAACTTCGGAGTGGCTGAAGGGATTCGAAGTTTACCTTCGTAGTCGTGGTTGTAGCTGGAACACCGTTTCCACTTATCTGCGTACGTTTCGTGCGGTTTACAATCGTGCCGTCGATCTTGGGAAAGCTCCTTATGTACCTCATCTGTTCCGCTCTGTTTATACCGGTACTCGTGCCGATCATAAACGTGCGTTGTGTGATGACGATATGAAGAAGGTGTTTGCCAAATTGTCTCGTACATCAGGTGTGCCATTTGCTGTATGTCAGGCGCAAGAGTTGTTCATTCTGATGTTTTCGCTTCGTGGTATGCCGTTTGTCGATCTCGCTTATTTGCGTAAGAGTGATTTGCGTGATAACGTAATAACGTATCGCAGACGTAAGACAGGACGACCATTGTCGGTGACATTGACTCCCGAAGCGATGATCTTGGTGAAGAAGTATATGAATCGTGATCCTTCTTCTCCTTATTTATTTCCATTGTTGAAAAGCCGTGAAGGAACTAAAGAGGCATATCGCGAATATCAGTTGGCATTGCGCAGCTTTAACCAACAGTTGATGTTACTAGGTGAATTATTGGGATTATCCGATAAGTTGAGCTCGTACACCGCCCGCCATACCTGGGCTACGACAGCTTATTATTGTGAAATTCATCCGGGCATTATTTCCGAAGCGATGGGACATTCGTCTATCACTGTGACGGAGACTTATTTGAAACCTTTCCGGAGTAAGAAAATTGATGAAGCAAATAAACAAGTTCTTGACTTCGTGAAACGCTCTGTTGTAGGCGTAATTGCTTGAAAATTACTCTGTTACTTTGTAGGTAACGGGAATGAATATCGGTGCGAATATGAGCATATTTCTTAAAACAACCAAACGAAATCATACATTTTTTCTAATAAACTACTCAAAATAGGAATTAACCAAATAAAACACGCGGATTCTTTGTATTAGGGCTTTGTTAACTTCTAAATTTTTGCAAAAGATCTCCTTCCCTCTACTGCCTTTCAGAAGCAGGGGTAAAAAAGTTTCATTGCTTATCGTATCA
>ADJT01011905.1_pt1 | contig 11080 bp, 10 predicted proteins | sample 268108 | NCBI WGS metagenome assembly ADJT01 (sample SAMN00007487, study PRJNA43253) | human gut metagenome | isolation source: feces sample TS29
AACAGCATTCTCGCAAAGCGGCCGGAAAAGAACTGATCACAGAGCTTTCCAACCTTTGCTGGAAATGATGGAAGCTTCCGAATCGCTCACACCGAATCTCTCAAATCCACTTTATACACAGCTTACACCGCCAGATGAGGGGAATGTTCCTACTTTTTTCATTCGTGATTTCTTTTACATCTACTATGATATCATGGAGCACGGCGTCTCTTTTGATGATATCTGCAGGCATTTTGAAGATGATCACGGCGCAAAATGGACCGCTTCCATCCTTCATCTTGAAGAAACGCCTTCCGATCCGGTATCCTGTGTCCTGAAAAGTTCTCTGGATGCTCCTGAAAAACTTGCCATGCTGCAAATTTTATTAGATGGAAAAAGCTGGGTAGAAGAATGTCTTCTCCTGTTAAAACAAATCGCCGCCGCAATTGAGCCGATTTTGAACAAATATCATTCTCTTTACACATACTGTGATACTCTGGTTTCCTCCAAAGACTGCCAGAAAATCCTGCTTCGCAGAATGGGAATGACGCTCCCACAGGACACCTGCATCCTCCCTTGTCTTTCTCTCTGTAATATGGCCGATTTTTATACTTTTTTTGCTGACAAAACACAACGTTCCAATATTGTCCGTCTGGGCATTCTGTTCTGCGCTATTGACACTTTTTCCCGGGAAGTATTCTCCACAGAGCAGCTCAGTGAACACCTAAAAATGTTCTCGGATCCAACCAAACTGGCAATCCTTTCCATTTTAAAAAAGAACCCACTTACCAGAGTGATCTGGCAAAAAGGCTCTCTTTGACAACTGCGACCATTTCGCATCATATGAATCAGCTGTATCTGAATGGTTTTGTATGCCATGAAGTCCGCAATAACAAGCTGTACTATTTCTATCAGTCAGATATGGTAGAACATACGGTAAACCAGCTTTTTCAGTATCTGGATTCCTGATGGCCTTACTCAATCTGCCAGTCGATCGGTGTCACCCCATGTTCTTCCAGAAACTGATTGGTCTGGCTAAACGGCCTGCTTCCGAAAAATCCTCTGTATGCAGACAGGGGACTCGGATGCGGCGCCTCAAGGATCAAATGCTTCGGATTGTTCAGCATCCGTTTTTTGCGCTGTGCCGGCGCTCCCCACAGAATAAACACGATCGGCCGATCCTGTGCGTTGACTGCCATGATCGCTGCATCTGTAAATTCCTCCCAGCCGATTCCTCTGTGGGAATTTGCCTCATGCGCCCGCACCGTCAGCACCGTATTGAGCATCAGTACTCCCTGCTCGGCCCATTTTGTCAGACACCCGTGGTTCGGAATGGTACAGCCCAAATCATCCTGCAGCTCTTTATAAATATTAACCAGAGACGGAGGAACCTGCACTCCCTTTTTCACCGAGAAGCACAACCCATGCGCCTGATTAAAATTGTGATACGGGTCCTGCCCGAGAATCACTACCTTCACATCTTTTAAAGGTGTCAGATGAAACGCATTGAAAATATCATTCGCCGGCGGAAAAATCTGTCTGGTCCGATACTCCTCATTGACCGTATTAAATAATGTTTTATAATAAGGTTTCTTAAATTCCCCCTTTAATGCTTCATACCAGTCTCCATTGATTCCAGACATGATGTTCACTTCCTCTCTTTTGTTCTATATTAGTCTGACGGAAATCCCCTGATCTCTCAAATATTCTTTGACCTGCCGGATCTCCAGTTCCTTATAGTGGAACAATGATGCCGCCAGTGCTGCGTCTGCGCCGCCGTCTGTCAGCGCCTCTTTGAAATGCTCCACGGTCCCCGCACCGCCGGATGCAATCACCGGAATGGACACGCTCTCTGCCACCGCTTTGGTCAGCTCCAAATCGTATCCTGCTTTTGTCCCGTCACAGTCCATACTTGTAAGAAGAATTTCTCCTGCGCCCAGACTTTCCACCTTTTTCGCCCATTCAATGGCATCGATCCCGACATCCACGCGTCCGCCGTTCTTATAAATATTCCAGCCGCTTCTATCCTCTCTCTTTCTGGCATCGATCGCCACCACTACACACTGGCTGCCAAATTTATCCGCTGCATCCCGGATCAGCTGCGGATTGGCGATCGCAGAAGAATTAATGGAAATCTTGTCTGCCCCCTCGCGAAGCAGTGCTTTAAAATCTTCCACTGTGCGGATTCCCCCGCCGACTGTAAACGGAATAAACACACACTTTGCCACTTCCCGTACCATATCGATCACTGTCCCGCGCCCGTCAGAAGATGCGGTAATATCCAGAAACACAAGTTCATCTGCACCTGCCGCGTCATACGCTTTCGCAATCTCTACCGGATCCCCGGCATCCTTTAAATCCACAAAATTCACGCCTTTTACAACTCGTCCGTTATTTACATCCAGACATGGGATAATTCTCTTCGTAAACATCGCCTCTTCCCCCTTACAGTTCTGTAAAATTTTTCAGGATCTTCAGACCTGTCTCACCGCTTTTTTCCGGATGAAACTGACAGGCAAATACATTTTCTTTTTCCACGGAAGCATGGATATGTACCCCATATTCGGCAGAAGCTTTCACGATCGACTCTTCTTCTGCTTCCAGGTAATAAGAGTGCACAAAATAAACATATGCGCCCTCTTCGATTCCCTGAAACAGCTTTCCATTATGCGCAAAATGCAGAGAATTCCATCCCATATGAGGAATCTTCAATCCTTTTTTGCCGGAATCTTCTTCACTTCCCCTTTTAAAACCCCAAGGCCTTTCACTCCCAAAGCTTCATCACTCTTTTCAAACAAGAGCTGAAGACCAAGACAGATTCCAAGAAACGGGATTTTTCTTCTTACAGCTTCGCGGATCACTTCATCCAGTCCGGTTTTTTCAAGCTGTGCCATCGCGTTGCCAAACGCGCCGACACCGGGAAGTATGATCCTTTCGGCATTTAAAATCGTATCTGCATCATCTGTGATCACGACCTCCTGTCCGAGAGAGAGCAGTGCTTTTTCTACACTTTTGATATTTCCTGCGCCATAATCGATAATTACTGTCATGTATGTGCTCCTTTCATCTGAACGTTCTTTCCTATGAAAAAAGGCATACAAAACACCTCCTGTTTCCAGTTGGCACGTTGTATGCCTGCATTTGCAGATTATTTTATCGCATTTTGTTCTTCATGTAAAGCTGATTTCCCGTCCAGCTCAAACCAGAATTCCACACCATTGTCAAAGTTTCTGACCCCGTATTTCTGATGGAAGGACTCCATGATTGCTTTGACGATCGACAGTCCGATTCCGTTACCGCCATACTCTCTGGTATGTGCTTTGTCTACTTTGTAGAACTTGTCCCACAACTTTGCAAGATCCTCCTGAGGGATCGGATGACCACTGTTGAACACCGTCACCCGAACAATGTCATCTTTTGACAGGACACGGACTTCGATTCTGCGCTCATTGTCCACATGGTGGATCGCATTGGTGAGATAATTGCGGATCACCTGCTCTGTTTTGAACTCATCTGCCCACACATAAACCGGACTCTCACCGATAAAATCAATCTTCGCATCGGCCTGCTGGATCAGGATCTCACAGCTCTGGATCACACCCTGGATCAGTTTGGAGACATCAAAACGTTCGAATATAACTTCATCATTTCCAAACTCAAGCTGATTCAGCGTCAGAAGATTCTTGACCATGAGATTCATCTTGGAAGCTTCATCCATAATCACATCACAATAAAACTCCCGGCTTTCCGGATCATCACTGACGCCTTCTTTCAATCCTTCTGCATATCCCTGGATTAAAGCGATCGGCGTTTTTAACTCATGGGAAACATTGCCCAGAAATTCATTCCGCATATCTTCCATTTTTTCTTTCTTCTCAATATCCTTCATCAACTCATTATTGGCGCGCTTCAGTTCCGAAACTGTCTTCTCCAGACGCTCGGACATAATATTGAAATTATTCCCGAGCGTTCCGATCTCATCCTCTCCACCTCCGGTGTACCTTGCGTCAAAATCCAGCTCTGACATCCGTCTGGAAAGGAAGCAAGCTGTGTGATCGGCTCTGTAATCTTTCTCGCAAACAAAGATACCAGAATTCCTCCCAGCACCAGTGCCGCAATTCCGACATAGACCAGCAGCTTGTTTGCAAGCGCCGTGCTCTCCCAGATACTGTCCAATGGACTCCTCAGAATAAAGATCGCTCCTTTAGAATAGGTTCCCCACATTTCCAGATAGTCAATTCCTGCTACCGGATCTCTGATCTTTCGTATTTCATAGTTGTCCGTACTTTTCAGAAGCTCTCCTTCATCCTGATTCTGATTAAATACATATCCGCGCAGCTGGCTGACAAGCTGTTCCTGATCTCCTCTCGGCGAGAAAATCACCTGATTATCCTGTAAGACAAGCATGGATATATTCGTACGCTCCATCACTTTCCACGCGCGCTCATCTTCCCTATTTCCCTGTGCCAGTGCCGTTCCTACTGTCTTATGCACTTCCAGAAGGTCCCTCTCCTTATGCATGATGTAGTATGTCTCCAGACACTTGGAATATACGAGAAACATCATGACCAGAATAAAAATGATCAGTCCGCTGAATACTACGGTCATCTGCCTTTTGATCGAATGTTTCATTACTCTACCTCAAACTTATAGCCCATCCCCCAGATGGTCTTGATATATTCTCCCTTGTCCCCCAGCTTGCTCCTGAGTTTTTTGACATGGGTATCAATCGTTCTGGCATCCCCGAAATAGTCGTAATTCCACACATTATTCAGAATCTTTTCTCTGGAAAGTGCAATTCCCTGATTCTCGATAAAATATGTCAAAAGCTCGAACTCTTTAAAACTCAGATCTACCGGTGATCCATCACTCATCACTGTATGTGCCGCTTTGTCCACCACGATTCCGCCGGCTGAAATCTCATCTGTGTTTCCGCTTCCCTGCGTCCTTCGAAGGATTGCTTCTACTCTGGCTACCAGGATTTTCGGACTGAACGGCTTGGAAATATATTCGTCCACTCCCAGATCAAATCCCTGCAGCTCATCCCGCTCTTCCGATCTTGCCGTCAGCATGATGATCGGCACCTTTGAATGCATACGGATCTCCCGACAAACCTGCCATCCATCCATCTTCGGCATCATCACATCTAAAATGATCAGCGCAATATCTTTATCCTCATAAAAATAGTCCATTGCCTCCATGCCGTCTGCGGCCTCTAACACGGTATATCCCTGCCTCACAAGAAAATCCTTTACCAGCTTTCTCATCCTGCTCTCATCATCTACTACTAAAATTTTCGTCTTATCCATCTTTTCCTCACTCCTCATCTTGCCACTCTTTGTTACTGTGAACAGCAACCACTCTTTAGCTTCATCATATCAAAGATTTATGTCCGTACTGTGAAATTTCTGAATTTATTCTACACTCTTTAATGACTCCACCATATCAATCTTTTTGAGTTTAAAATACATGACAAGATTTACAAATACAGAAAATGCAAGTGTAATCAGAAAACTGTATCCATAACTGGACATTTCAATACTGCGTCCGAACATCGCAGAATCTACTTCTACTGTCACGATCACAAACCGGTGCAGAATACTTCCGAGAATAATACCGGCAACGCCGCCGATTACAGTCAGTATCATATTTTCCCTGTATACATATGCCGATACTTCATTATCATAAAATCCAAGTACCTTCAATGTTGCCAGTTCTCTTCTTCTCTCTGTAATGTTGATACTGTTGAGGTTATACAATACGACAAATGCCAAAAGCCCTGCCGAAATAGCCAGCACTGCCATTACAATATCCAGACTTCCAAGCATGTCATCCAGCTGATCTTCAATGGAATCTGTATAGCTGATATTCAGTGCTCCTTCTCCTTTCAAGATATCCTCTCCCAAAATCTCCAGCTGATCTTCATATCCTTTTTTCATCTGGAAATACACACTGTTATACTGCGGCTCTTCCCCATACAAAGACTGGTATATTTCAGGACTCATATACAGATAGTGCCCGATATAATTTTCGCAGATCTTTCCGACCTTTACTTTGACATCTTCTTTTCCTGTCTGGCAGAGCGTGATCGTATCCCCTTCCTTTACTTCCAGAAGTTTCGCTGTCTTCTCTGTAAGGATTACCCCTTCCGTCTCCAGATCATACTGTGTATAAGATCTGCGATCACGAAATACTACCATTTCTTCAAAGTCCTGCAGATCTTCCGGAACATTCAGATATACTTCCTGTTCTTCGTTCCCATGTTTTACCTTCATCTGACCAAGATATCCCACCGCAGTCTTATCTACCTGATCATTCCAGTACAACTCCTGTTCCACATTATTCTGCTCCTGCTTACTGGCGCTGGTATTTAAAATAATATTGGCATCATAGAGCTGAAGTTCATGATACTGAAGCTTCGCAATATCAACAATAGAATCCCGCAGGCCAAATCCCACTAAAAGCAGAGCCATACACCCGCCAATTCCAAACACTGTCATAAAAAACCGCTTCTTATAACGCAGCAGATTCCGGATTGTTGCCTTCCAGATAAAATTGAACTGGCTCCACAAGGATGGAATCTTCTCCAGAAATACTCGTTTTCCTTTTTTCGGGGCAGGCGGACGCATCAATTCTGCTGCCTGTTCCCTCAATTCTTTATAGCAAGAGAACAATGTCGCTCCCATCGTACACAACAGAGCCGTCAGTGACGCGGAAACTCCATAATAAAGGTTATATGGGATCACAACCGTATTCATATGAGGATACATAATTCCATAAGCTGTCACAATGATATAAGGAAGGATTTTTTCTCCAATCAGCACACCGAACACACAGCCTCCCACTGTCGCCCAGAATGCATATCCCAAATATTTTCCGGCAATGGAGCGCCTGGAATATCCCAGCGCTTTGAGTGTTCCGATCTGAGTCCTCTGCTCTTCCACCATACGCGTCATAGAAGTCAGACTGATCAACGCCGCAACTAAAAAGAATAAAACAGGAAATACTCTCCCGATGGCCCGCATTCGGTCGGCATTCTCTCCGTATCCACTGTACTCTGTCAGATCTTCCCTGTCATTTACATACCACTTTCCCTGTTCCAGGCTTGTCTTTTGCTGCTCGATCTGCTGTTGGAGCTGAGGTGCTGCAATTTCCATCGCCTCCGGCGGAACTTCTGCCAGTAATTCTGCCTGCTTCTGATCCATCTGCTGCATCAGCTCTTCCCGACGGATATCCTCACGCTCCGACTGGATCGCTTCCACCTTCTTTTTTGTCTCATCCACCAGATTATCATACTCTTTTGTAAAAGCAGTCTCTTCTTTTGCGCCTTTCACCTGAATCGAAATTTCTGTATACGCATCCATCTGAAAGCTTTCCGGAAGTACTGATATAAAACCACTGACACTTCCGTTTCCGATCATACTGCTTCCTCTGGAAAAGGAAATGTACTCCGGACTGCTCACACTTCCCACGATCTGAAAGGTGCTCTGTGTCAGTTCTTCTGTCACTTCCGTATCCTCATCCTTCAGAAATGTGATCTTATCTCCGATCTGATATCCGCTGGATGCCAGAAAATCTGCATCTGCCACGCACTCGTCCGCTTTCTCGGGCATACGCCCCTTTTCTACCTTCAGCTCATTTATCCCATCCTGAGAGGAAAAAATATGTACGACCTTCTGACTGCCGTCCACATCACATAAGGCATCCATGGAATAGACAGGCTGTGCCTGTTCCACTCCCTTGACCTCCCGTATCGCCTGCAAGTCATCCGCTGTCAGCCCCATCGTACTGACTACCTGCAGATCCATCAGCTTACTTTTGTCAAAATACGCGTCTCCCGATAAGCGCATATCCGGTTCCGCTGCCCGGATTCCCGAAAAAAACGCAGTTCCTATGGCAACAATGAAAAAAATGGAGAGAAATCTTCCGAAGCTCTTTCGTATTTCCATATAAAAATCTTTTCGCAGTGCTTTTTTTCTCATCTCATCCCCCTACCACTCAATCTCATCTATGGATATCGGATTCTCGTTTACTTTCATACTGGATACTTTTCCGTTTTTGATCTTGATCAGACGGTCGGCCATCGGTGCCAATGCCGAGTTGTGTGTGATCACGATCACGGTCATTCCCTTTTCCCTGCACATCTCCTGCAAAAGCTTCAGGATCGCCTTTCCGGTATTATAATCCAGTGCTCCGGTCGGCTCATCACATAAAAGAAGCTTTGGATTTTTAGCCAGAGCTCTTGCGATAGAAACTCTCTGCTGCTCTCCCCCGGAAAGCTGTGCCGGGAAATTGTCCATTCGCTCCTCCAGTCCGACTTCTTTTAATACTGCTCTTGCATCCAGCGGATTTCGGCAGATCTGAAGCGCCATCTCTACATTCTCCAGAGCAGTCAGATTCGGGATCAGATTATAAAACTGAAACACAAACCCGATATCGTCCCGCCGGTATCCCGTCAGCTGCCTCTCACTGTACTTTGTAATATCCTGACCGTCCACTGTGATCCGACCGCCACTGGCAGTATCCATCCCGCCAAGTATATTCAAAACCGTCGTCTTTCCTGCCCCACTTGGGCCTACAATCACTACAAATTCACCTTTTTGTATCGAGAAATCGATTCCGTCTACTGCCCGGATCTCCACTTCTCCCATATGATAAATCTTTGTAATATTTTCCAACTTTACAAATGTGTCCATACATTACCCATCCTTTCCGCTTTATTATAGCATGAGGCAAAAAAAGAAACAGTTCTTTTTTTATGAACTGTTTCTGAAAATTCAATAAATTTCGTCGATATTCCACTCGTCGTTGTGCCATTTGATCCGCGCTCTGCGGCGTTTTTCCGCTTCCAGTTTGCGCCTGCGGATCCGCCGTATCTGCAGGACTCTTAAGTAAAAGACAAAGCCCGCTGACAAAAGTACCACTCCGACACAAACAGGCAGTATGATCTTCCACATTGCGAGTTTCTTTTCATAAACGATAGAAATCGTATGTGCCCCCTGTACGGATTTCAAAGTATATTTGCTTTGATACTTTTCCAGATTGATCTCTTTTTTATCAATCTTGACTGAAGCGATTCTGTATCCTTCTTTCTCCGGATAATCTGCCTCAAATGCTTCTCCGCGCAGCACTGTTTTCCTGGAAACTGACGGCTTGTCCTCCCCAACCTGAACCTTTACTTCAACCTCATACTGGTAAGGCACTTCCGTCCTGTACAATCTGACCTTCTTTGTCCCGTCAGATAATGTGACATTCACAACCGCCAGAAAGACTCCCGGATCTAACTCGCAGATTGATTCCGGCTCATCACTGGTGACATTATCCTCAAACTGAAAATCCAGCTTTTCATAATACAGCAGTTCCTTTTCAGAAAGAGAGTATACATTCAGAAAATCACCATTTCCCGAGAACAGTGTCAGAGGAAAATTCAAAACATAATCTTCTGTCACGCACAGATCCTGATAATTTCCATCCCCTGCATAACCGCCCAGATCTCCCAGATCTTCTGTGACCTGAAACTCATTATTTAAAATCTTAAACTGATATCCTCCATCTGCATTTGTCTGGATCACATACCTGTCATTTGCCGAATCATAACCGATTCCCAGGATATTATAGGAATCTGTCACTTTCACCTTGCGCTTGAATTTCAGTGTATCTGCATCCATGATAAAAAGACATCCTCTGTTTTCCTTCTGATAACTGGTATAAAGACTGACCGCGATCTCATTGGTATTCGGATTATATGCCATTCCATTGGCATGTTCATAATCTGTCTCCTGTACCTGCATTGCAAGGGAATACTGCTCGACCGGATTGCCGTTTTTATCCTTGTCATTGCGATAGTATGCCTTTACAATATCCGGCTGTCCACTTCCATCCAGCACGTTTTCCAGACAAACGATGTAATCATCTGTCGCACATATGGACTGTACTACTCCATGTTCTGTTTCGATCGATTCTTCCTTCACCATCTTCCAGGACAGATTTTGAAACGCCTGCGGTGATGCAATCTGAGCTTGTACTGTAAACGGGCAGAGCACAGACAACAGCAGTCCTGTCAGAATGCCAAACGTCCATGCCTTCTTTCTCACAGCACCAGTTCCTCCCACTTGTCACCTGCCCCGAACGTGCAGTGAAACCGTTTCGGAAGATCACCGGTTCCAAGCAGATAATTCTGATACTTCATGATCAAATCTACTGCCACAGGGATTGCCCCCTCATACAATTTATTCAATAACAGACAGTATTCCCTGCATTTTGGATTCGGTTCTTCACTCATCACCAGCCCATGGAACTTGTCATACTGTCCGGCTGTCTTCATTGCTCCGAACAACAGGTTTCTCTTTGTTTTTCCCGGTGCATACAACGCTTTATGGCACAACTGCATCCCTTTCAGTGCTTTTCTCGCCTGCTGGGCAGTCACATGATCAAAAAACGGCGCGACTACCTTTGCATTTTTCTCAGTAGCATGGATATGCTCCGTCTGCCTGTAAGTCAAAGGATCAAATTTGTCCTCTGTCAGCAGATAACGATCAAACTCCATCTCAATCTCTGAATGACCGATTCCACTTTTCTGAATCATCTTTTCTACGTAAGGATGACACTCACTGTCCAGCGCAAAATGGCAGATAAAGCCATAGATATAAGCCCTGCTCATGGTTTTGTCATCTGCATCGGCGATTACCTTTTTCGCCCTTTCAAAGAACAAATCCGCCATCTGCTTATGCATTCCATATCCCTGTCCGCTCACAGAATTGGGAATCAGTGCTCTATAATAAAACAAAATATCCGGTCCGTGCAGACCGATATCAAATAATTCTCTGTTTGTCTCCATTGCCGTCCGGATTCTTCTCGGAAGTGCATCCAGAACATCTTTTCCAAATCGATAATGTGTATACGTTGTCGGCATATGCTCTCCCCTTTCTTCAATCAAAACTCCCGCTGCTTTTGTTTTTTCAAAACCTATTTTATATCTTATCACAATTTTCCAGAAATAACGAAATCCAAATCTGTTACAAGTTTCCCCTTGACTTTTTATCAGATTCTCCTATATTATAAGTAGAACGGTGATAACCGTATGATTCAGGGCTTGTACTGG
>ADJT01003545.1_pt1 | contig 10961 bp, 11 predicted proteins | sample 268108 | NCBI WGS metagenome assembly ADJT01 (sample SAMN00007487, study PRJNA43253) | human gut metagenome | isolation source: feces sample TS29
ACAGCGCCGAGGTGGAACAGGCCCTGCTGGGCTGTCCTCTGGAAGAGACTGCTGTGGAGAAGGCTTTGGAGCCGCTGCCGGTCGGGGAATATTTTCATAATCTTACCCGGGAAAAGCTGACGGAGCTTCTGGTTCGCTGAGAGAACCAGAAGGGGCTCCGAACGCATGGAGGCTCTCCCCCGGGCGGCGCTCTCCTGCGCGCCTGATTTGGGGATTCGTCCGGCTGTCCGGTTCGGCGGGCTTTCGAAGCGCTTCAGGTCCGCCGGCCTTGAACGGGCTGTCTGGAATTTGGAAAGCCGCAGAACAATCTGCTTTCATAAACCTATATTTAACGTGTAAAGGAGAAGATGACCATGTTAACACCCTTTGAGTTTTCCGTTCCCACGAAAATTATTTTCGGTGTCGGAGAGGTGAAAAAGGTAGGCGGCGAGGCGGCCAGATACGGTAAAAAGGCTCTTCTGGTGACCTACGACGAGGATTTTGTGAAAAAGGTCGGCTTTTTCGATAAGGTGGCCGACAGCTGTAAGGAAGCGGGCGTGGAGCTTTTGTACCATTTCGGCGTGAAGAGCAATCCAACCGCCGAGCACGCCGCCCCGGCCATTGCCCTTTGCAAAAAGGAAAAGCCGGATGTGATTATCGCGCTGGGCGGAGGCTCCGCTATGGACGAAGCCAAATTCATCGGCGTAGGCGCCCTGTATGACGGCGACCCCTGGGATTTCCCCCTGGGTAAGGCGGTAATTGAGAAAACCATCCCGGTCATCACCGTAGTGACGATTCCCGCCACCTCGTCTGAGCTGAACGGCACCGCCGTAATCACCAACGAGGCCCTGGGCAGAAAGGATGGCTTCGTCAACCCGGTATGAAGCCGGTGGTTTCTATTCTGGATCCGGAGCTGACCTATACCATCCCGATCAAGCAGACCGCCTATTCCGCGGCGGATATTGTTTCCCACCTGCTGGAGCACTATCTGGTGGGCCACACTCTGCCCTTCGCTCCCTATCAGGATCATTTCTGCCAGGGCGGCATCCGTTCCATTATGGACTGTATGGACCGCCTGCTGAAGGACCCCCAAGACCCGGAGGCCAGAGGCCTGATGATGTGGCAGGCAGCCTTTGCCTGGAACGGCTTCTATGACTGCGGTATGGGACTGCCCAACTCCAACATTCATATTTTAGGGCATTCCCTATCCAATTTTTACGATACCCCCCACGGCGCGGCCATGTCCGTCACAATTTTGGCCACGATGCGCTATTACCTAAAGGAGCGCGCCAAGAAATACGCGGATTTCGCCAGAGAGGTCTTTAAAATCGAGGAGAAAGACGATAGAAAAGCGGCTCAAGCGGGCATCGACGCCCTGGAGGCCTGGTTCAAGAAGATCGGTACGCCCACCACCTTGGCGGAGGCCGGCATCACCGATCCGGACGCCATCGATAAAATGGCTCCTGACGCGCTTCAAACGGCCGTCGCCTGGGGCGAGAAGGACGCCTACGGCTACACCGAGCAGGTGATGAGGGAGCAATTCGAGCTTTGCAAATAAAAGCCGCGGGGAGGAATTGAAATGAGCTGCTTTCTGGGAATTGACGCGGGCACCAGCGGCGTGAAGGCTGTTGTGATGGACGCCTCCGGCGCCTTGCTGGGCAAGGGCTATGGGGAATGTGACCTGATCACACCCCGCCCAAGCTGGGTGGAGCAGGATCCGCAGGCCTGGTGGGAGGCTTGTGACGTCGCTGTCAGACAGGCCGTAGCGAAAAGCGGCCGGGGCGGGGAAGTCGCCGGTATCGGATTTTCCGGCCAGATGCAGGGCCTGACCCTGATGGACAAGGAGATGAAGCCCATCGGCAACTGCATGATCTGGCTGGACCAGAGGGCCAGTGCCGAGGCGGAGGAGTTAAACCGACGGATTGACCCGGCGGAGGCTCTGGAAATTACCGCTAACCACTGCCTGCCCAGCTATTGGGCGGCCAAGCTTTTGTGGCTGAGGAAAAACCGTCCGGAGGATTATGAAAGAATCAACGTGGCTCTGTTCCCCAAGGATTACCTGCGTTACCGCATGACCGGAGAGATTGCCACAGACGTCAGCGACGCCTCGTGCAGCTGGCTGCTGGATATGAAAAAAAGAGCCTGGTCCGACCGCATGTTTGAGGTCACGGGAATTCCCAGGTCTATTGTGCCGGAAAGGCTGCTGGAGAGCCAGCAGGCGGCCGGATGTCTGCTTCCGGAGCTGGCTGAGCGCTGGGGACTGCGTCCAGGGATCCCCCCTGGCGGCGGGCGGCGGCGATCAAACGGTAGGCGGCGTTGGCTGCGGCATCGTCCGGGCGGGCACCATCGCGGCCACCATCGGGACCTCCGGTGTGGTGTTCGGCGCCTGCGACCAGCCCTTTGTGGATCAAAAGCCCAGGGCGATGTACAGCCTGTGCCATTCCGTGCCCGGAAAATACTGCTTCTTAGGCTGCACGATGGGGGCGGGCGGATCCTTCAAATGGATGCGGGATACTCTGTTTGCCGATAAGAAGCAGGAGCTGGCGGAAAAGGGCGGGGATGTTTACGCCTATATGGACGCGTTGGCGGAGGCGGAGCCTGCCGGCAGCGAGGGCCTGTGCTTTCTGCCCTATCCTGGCGGCGAGTCCACGCCTCATGTGGACCCCAACGCCAGAGGAGTGTTTTTTGGACTGAGCTACCGCCATAACCTGGGGGCTATGTGCCGCAGCGTTATGGAGGGGGTCACCTTCTCCCTGCGGGATATTTTGGAAATTATCCACGAAACCAACAACCTGACGGTGACGGAGGTCCGGGCGATGGGAGGAGGCGCAAAAAGCGCTCTTTGGCGGCAGATCCAGGCGGATGTGTATAACGCTTCGGTAATCACTATGAACATGGATGAGGGCCCGGCTGCCGGCGCTGCGATTCTGGCTGCGGTGGCGGCGGGAGAGTTTCCGTCTGTAGAGGAGGGCTGCCGGCATATTCTCAAGCCGGTGACCCAAACCCAGCCGATCGCGGAAAATGTAGGCGTTTACGACGACTTTTACGGCACCTACCGAAAGCTGTATCCGGCTTTAAAGCCCTTATATCAGGAGCAGGCCCAAAAGGTAGCGAAGTATCTGGAATAATGACCTGCGTTCGGCGCCGCCCTCTTTTTCGCCCGCAAAGCTGAAGCATTAAAACCGAGGCGAAGCGCAAGGGAAAAGGCATGACGTTTTTCCCCTTCACGGGGGAAATGCGCCATGCCTTTTGTGATGTTTTGAAAAAACCGCCGCTGCAGGGAAGACGATAAACGATTATTAGGCTTTTTGTAAGCCCATCTGTCATTCTGCGGCTGGCTGCGCTCTTTGATGCCTTAAAGCGCGGCTGCGCGGAAGCTGCTGCCTCTGGTTTTGGCTCGATAGAGAGCTTTGCGGCCCTGGAGGCCCCATGGAGCGCCCGCCGCTGCAAAAGCGGGAAGAACGGGCAGGAAAATGAAGGAATAAAAAGAAAAAACCTCCGCATACTGAGAGTGTGGAGGTGGCAGCTTTGGAACAAAATCAGCTGCCCTTAGGGTTTTCTATGGCTCTGGCACAGCATCCCAAGGCGATGGAACGGTTTTCCCGTTTCACCGCTTCGGAGAAGGAAACGGTGCTGGCCCAAGCCCGCCAAGCGAGCTCTAAGGAAGAAATGCAGTCCCTTGTGAGGAGTCTGGCCCAGTGAAAAGCACTGGGCCCTTTTTTTGTCTCACAGAAGGAATCGCCTAAACGCGCAGGCGAAAGGGATCAGCCGCTTATTCTCTATTTACGGTTTGATAAACAGGTTCTTGTTATAGCATAAAAAGGCCTCGGAACGAATAATTCCATATTCGGGGTTTGGAAGGTCAAAAAAGATTAAATAAGCGAGAAACAGCAAAAGGAGAAGTGTGCAGAGGCCTGCCATCCATCGAGAAAATTTTCTGTGAGTCTTAGCGGAACGTTCCAGCTCGCTTAGATATCTTTGGTTCAGCTTCTCCAAATCCTCCTTGCGCTCCAGCTCCTGCTTAAGCCCATCGCACTTTTCCTGAAGCGCCTCAATTTCAGAGAGCAGAGCGTTTTCCTTCTCCGGGGAATCCTTTTCTCATCCGGCTCGATTCCAAAGCACTGATCAAAGGAAACGTGAAGGGCCTTGCACAGCCGCCCGTGGTAAAGGCGCTGCTGGATTTAGAACGGTCGGAAAGGCAGTGGTTTACCGTGTTGACGGATAACCCCGCCATATTGGCAATGTCCTGATTTGTTAGCTCCGGCATGGCTGCGCGCTTGGCGCGCAGTATGTCGCGTATTATGGTCCCCTCTTGGGCGAACTCTTCGTGTTCTAGCATTTTCGGTACTCCTTCTTGGCAAATGGTATGATCTTATATCGTATTTGGTGAGTTCTCACAAGCGGCCGGCTGTGAGATATCGTTGAGAAATGCTGAGGTATTTGTTTTTACATTTTCTATTCCATCTGCTAAGCTAATACCCGTAGCAGATGTGCCTGTAACGTAGGGCTGCTACCGGCCCTGTCACCGTTGCAGCGGTGGCGGGGCCAAATAAGGAGGTGTTTCATGGCCCGAATTTAACCAGCCATTGATTAAAGAAGCATCCATCATCTAATGTATATATATCGTGTGTATATTAATTGCTCACCGGCCTTTCTGTAGAACCCAGCTTTCTAAATGTATTTTTCATAGCATAAATATCATAATTTTGCTCTTATTTGATATCCCTCATCATCCTCAAATCCCATAGATCCTACAATATCCTGACTGGTTCTCTTACTGAAATTTTCCCGGATGGGCAAGACATAATATTTAGGACTTCCTCTTTGAAAAACAAAGAATTTGCCGCGGCAAAAAAGTTAGATCGTTCTTTCGCCTTTGCCATCTCAAAAGGCAGCTTAAGTCAAGCTATTATACTTGGCTTTCCTCCATGCGGCGCTGGACAGCCCTTTTGTCTATGTGTATTTCCCACGATACACCGCAAAAATGGGAGAGCATAAGAGCAAATCCATGACTGTATGAGGAGAACACGTGAATGGCAGAGATATGGAATTACGAGACGATCAAGGAGCTTCTCTACGCTCCCGGCCTAGGCCACTATTTTACATATGGCCTTCTGGCCGCCCGAAAGATAAATTCGGTCTGGGAACCGGTAGAGTTTATCCATGACGTAACAACAGATTACCTGCTTGTGAAAAAATGGAGGAGCTGTTCAATCGCTACCAGCTGTATCCCATCCACCTTCGAGACGCGATCGAGGATATGCTTCCATAAATTTGGAGATAAAAAAACCCAGCACTCCCCCTTCAGAGTGCTGGGTTTTTCCATTTAAACAGATCAACTTTCTGCGGACTTTCAAACCTGAACGGCAGGCACCTTTGCGAAAGAACAATGGCATTAGGCTGACAGCACTGCGATTACCAGCCTTTTTTGAGAATATCTTATCGATATTTGCGCTATATAAATTTTATTATACACTATAATGGGGATGAAAAGCAACAATTTTCTGAAAAAGAATTTGATATTAAAAAACAAGTGCTTTTACAGAGAAAATATAAGTAAAAAACATAGAGGTATTGTGAATTATTAAATGTATGTTAAATGAATATTAATTAAATGTTAAACTCTATATTGACAGTATCATAACAAATATGATATTATTTACATAAATCTTTAAAATTATACAATTTTAGAATGGGTATTTTGTGTCGGGAATTTGACCCGGTTACAAAATGTGGTAGTGAATTTGGCAAGATTTTCCCTTCCATAATCGTATGCTATTTTGTATCGCTCCGCTTCTTTTTTAATGGGCCGGGAACGAAATTTATAATGTATAATCATACTTTTTAGGGCAAAACAACGATTTGCGCTATCGGCTGACGGTATACATGATGGTTCCGCGGTGTTTCCGCATTTGGAAGGCTGTGCTGCGCCGGCAGATAATTGTTTTTTGTGAGCGCCGTGCCGAATGAAGCTTTTTATTTATCTACAGATCAATGGAGAAAGACAATGCCTACTATTTCTGATATTTTACGAACAGAGAAAAAATACCCTTTGGATTATTTGGACGCCCGCAAATTATGCGGAAAGCTGAATCGGGTTTTACAGCCGGATCCCCATTGCGCCGGAACGGACGGATATCTGGTGCGTTCCCTTTACTTTGATTCTTACGATAACGAGGACTATTTTGACAAGGCCGCGGGGCTGGAAAACCGCAAAAAAATACGCCTCCGCATTTATTCGCCGGACGATGCCTTCGCGAAATTAGAGTGGAAGCAAAAGCAGGGGGCCGCTCAAAGAAAGCGGAGCATGACGGTATCGAGAGATCATGCGCAGAGGATGGCCCAGGGAAGCTATTCCTGCCTCTTGGAATACGACGACCCTTTGGCCAAGCAGTTTTACAGTGTAATGCGCTCCCGGGCTTATTTGCCGCGCAGTATTGTGGAATACCGGCGGTACGCGTTTGCTTTGGCCGCCAATGACACCCGTATTACGCTGGACAGCCGTTTACGGGCCTGTGAAGCAAGTTCGGCGCTTTTTTCCCAAGAACTTCCCTTTTATTATCCGGCTGCTTCTCCTAGCCGGGTGACGCTGGAAGTGAAGTATAATCATTTCCTGCTCAGCTACATAAAAGAAGTTCTTTCGCCGTATATCACTGCTGAGACCGCCAGCAGCAAGTACTGCGCGTCGCGCAGATATAGCTTAGGAGGTATTACTTTATGAACCAGGATATTCTTTCTTATATTATGAACCATGCGGGAAGCCTTTCCCTGCAAGAGATTTTGGTGAATTTTATCGCCGCCATCGCGGTTGGCGGCGTAATTTTCCTTTCCTACCGTTTTTCACATTCCGGGGCCCTTTACAGTGGAAAATTCAACGTGTCCCTTTGGATGCTCACCTTAGTGACCACGCTGGTCATGTGCGTCATCGGCAATAACATCGCGTTAAGCCTCGGCATGGTGGGCGCTTTATCGATTGTGCGTTTCCGTACCGCGATAAAGGATGCTAGGGACACAGCCTACATTTTTTGGGCGGTCGCGGCAGGAATCTGCTGCGGCATTTCCGATTTTATGATCGCTGTCCTGGGCAGTGTGGTGATCTTTTTATTGATGCTGGTTCTTGGCAATATTCAGGGGAATAACCGTTATCTTCTCATTGTCCGGGGAGGAGCCGCCGCGGGAGAGAAAATCGAACAGGCGGTGCAGGAGGTTTACGGGGGAAAAGCGAGGCTGTGCGTAAAAAATTCCGCCCGGGAATCTGTGGAATATATCTATGAGCTTTCCCAGAAGCTGCTGCAGCGCACGGAAAATGTGGACATCAGCGAAAGGCTGTTTCAGATGGACAGCGTGGAGACGGTTGATCTGGTGAGCCAGAATGACGAAATCACCTCTTGAGGTGGGGACTATGAAAAAATCCGTCAAGGCTGCCTTAGCTGTTACGTTGTCGGCGGTGGTGCTGTGCGCCGCTTTAGGCTGGTGGCAGTTTTCGCAGACAGACTTCCAGGAAAGGCAGATCCATCATGAGTTAGCCCAGGAGGCGGATCCGTCTATAGGCGACGCTGAAATTCCTGAGGATTTTATCGTGGGCAATGATTTCACCTCGCATCTGCCTCTGGTAGTGATCGATACCGCAGGGCAGGAGATTGTGAATTATAAGTATTACGACGCGGAAATAGACGCTTTTGTGGAGCCTGCGGATGTAGATCCTTATACCAGGATGACCGTGAGCGTGATCGATAACGGCAGCCATGTGAACCGTTTGGGGGATGCGCCCGCGGTACAATCTTTGGGTAAATTGAAAATCCGGGGCAATACGTCCGCTTCCAGCAGGTATCCGAAAAAGCAGTACCGGATCAAGCTGCTGACGGAAACCGGAGAGAAGAACTCCGTCGGGCTGATGGGAATGACGGCAAGCGACGACTGGATTCTCAACGGAACCCCGTTGGACCGTTCTCATCTGCGCAATTATCTGGCTATGAATATCGGCGGAATGGTGTTTCCGGAAACGCCGGATATGCGCTACTGCGAGGCTGTTTTAAAAACAGACGCCGGATATGAATACTTAGGGCTTTATATTCTGTATGAGGCGGTGGAGCGCGGAGAAGGAAGGGTGGAGCTTTCCCGTTATGACGAAAGCCAGGTTCAATGCGATTTTCTTCTGCGCCGGGACAGATATGAAACCGAGGGCATTATCCTGGATACCTACGCCACAAGGGAGGGGCTTACAGAAGAGTATTTAGAGGTGCAATACCCGCCTCAGGACCGGATTACGCCGGAAACGGTTTCCTGGATTACGGAACAGATCAATCAGATAGAGCGGCTTCTTTATTCTGAGAATGTGCCGGATATGGCCGAAGTAGAGCGGTATTTAAATGTGGACACCTTTGTGGACTATTTTATCATTAACGAGTTTTTTATGAATTACGACGCGGGGCTCCATTCCACGTATCTGCACCAACAGATTGGCGGTACTTTAGAAATCGGCCCTTTGTGGGACTTTGACGGGGCGATGGACAATTATGATAAAGAGCTGGGTATGTTTTATGAAACCACAATGGAGGTGCGTTCCTATCTGGACGCCTTGCTGAAGGTGCCAGGATTTGCAGAAAGGGTGGAGTCGCGGTACCACGAGTTGAGAAAGACGGTTCTTTCCCAGGAGTATTTGGAAAGCTTTATTGACCAGGCCCAGGCGTTTCTGGGAAACGCCGCCGCTAGAGACGCCAGCAGATGGGACGCGGTGTTTGCCGCCGCGCTGCCTGAGCTGGAGGAGGAGGAAACGGGGCTGACCGTTGACCGTACAGTTTCCAGCTCCCAGGAGGAAAGCCAGCGTATAAAGGATGTTTTGGCGCTCCATGGAGAATATTTAGATGAAAATATCCAGTCGCTGGAGCGGTACACGGATACCTGGATTTACGGCGGTCAAAACGCGAATTTCCTTTCAATTTTATTTATTCTGGCGTTTTTTATTTCCATTGTCTTGATTCAGCGGGCTCGCAAGAACTAAATCAGCGTGAGGGTAGGTGGATGAATGTCCAAAGTTAAAATTAAAAACGTAAATGAAAAAACCATAAAGGAAAAATTCTGGGTTTGGTGCGCCATAATCTCAATGACAGTATATGTGGTTTGGAGAATCTTTTTTACGGTGCCCGATCATAACATATACGGCTGGGTGGCCACAATCTGCGGAATTTTTTTGGTAGCCGCGGAGACGATCTCCATGCTGGAGGGCACGGAGCATTTTACACGGCTCCGCAGGAAAAGTATTCCTGAAAAGCCGGTGCTCCCCCTGGATTGGTTCCCGGATGTAGACGTATTCATCGCTACCCATAATGAATCTGCGGACCTTCTCTATAAAACAGTCAACGGCTGCAAGCATATGCGGTATCCAGACCGGAAAAAAGTGCATATTTACCTGTGCGACGACAGTAACCGCCCTGAGGTAGCGGCGTTGGCAAGAAAAATGGGCGTAGGCTACTTTGGAATGGAGGAGAATAAGCTGGCTAAGGCGGGAAACCTGAATCACGCGTTAAGCCTGACCCATTCCCCTTACGTGGCCACCTTTGACGCCGATATGATCCCGACCCGGGAGTTTTTAATGGAAACCGTTCCCTATATGTTTCTGCCGAAGCTGAAGCAGTTAGACGACGGCACATGGGCGGAGCGTTCTGAGGACGAAGTGGATGAGGATTTTAAAATGGGATTCATTCAAACGCCTCAGAGCTTTTATAATCCGGATTTGTTCCAGTTTAATTTTTACAGTGAAAAGCGCATCCCCAATGAGCAGGATTTCTTCTTCCGGGAAATCAACGTGGGGCGCAACCGGGCCAACGCGCCGATTTACGCCGGCTCTAATACCCTGATCTCCCGGGAAGCCCTGGATGAGGTGGGAGGCATTGCTACCGGAACCATCACTGAAGACTTTGAAACCGGAATCAAAATTCAGGCGAAGGGGTATACCTGTTACGCCCTGGATAAGGCTTTGGCCCACGGCTTGGCGCCTACCGATATCGACAGCCTGATCCGGCAGCGGGTCCGCTGGGGAAGAGGATGCATATCCTCTCTGCGCCATGTCCATCTGCTGTTTCATCCGAACCTGAAGCTGAATACAAAATTAAGCTATATTTCCTGCTGGCTTTATTGGTGGACCTTTTTCAGACGGTTTATTTACATTATTTCCCCCATTTTATTTGTTGTGTTCGGAATCCCGGTGGTGATCTGCGGCCTTTGGGAGCTGCTTTTAATCTGGCTGCCGTCCTATCTTTTGTATAACCACGCTTTGAAAATCACCTCCGGAAAGCTCAGAACCCAGCGCTGGAGCAATATTGTGGATACGGTCATTTTTCCCTATATGATTTTGCCTATCCTTTTGGAAACCCTGTTCATCAAAGAGAAAAAGTTCCACGTCACCAATAAGGAGCGTACCGCTGGAAAGAAATCTGATTTTCAATTAGCGGTTCCCCATATTTTGCTTCTGGTTCTGGATGGGTACGCGCTCTTTTTAGCGGTTTACACCTCGATACATACCTACAATTATGGTATGGCCATCATTATTTATTGGCTGCTGATGAATGGGCTCAGCCTGTTCATGGCGCTGTTTTTCATGTCCGGACGGAAAAACCTGCGCGCCAACGACCGTTTCACGGTGGAATTTCCGGCGGAAGTGGATTACCACGGGAAAAAATATTACGGCGTGACAGGAGATGCTTCTGAAACCGGGCTGTCTTAATTTTTCTCAAAGCGCCTATCTTCCTCACGAAAAAGGAGAAGAAATGGAAATTCGGCTGAAAACCGAAAGGTATGAAGCGGTGGTAAGGGCACGGCTGTCCAGGTGAGCAAGCAGGAGGACGGCTCCTGGAGATACGGCGTTAAGCTGAGCGAATTAGATGAAGAGAACAAAGCCTCTTATTTTCAGATGCTTTACGACAGGGACCACAGCCTTGCCAAGCAGATGGGAAAATCCGTCAGTATTTTCGANNNACGTTTTT
>ADJT01001011.1_pt1 | contig 10928 bp, 12 predicted proteins | sample 268108 | NCBI WGS metagenome assembly ADJT01 (sample SAMN00007487, study PRJNA43253) | human gut metagenome | isolation source: feces sample TS29
ATATTTTTAATTCTGTTTGCTTATTAATAAGCAAACAGCGGGTATTCTTTCATCTTCGCATTGACGCGTGCACGTACCTCTGCGATGACTTGTTCGTTGTCTACGTTGGACAGAACGGTTTCAATCATCTCGGCAATTTCGAGCATCAGGTCTTCCTTGGCACCACGGGTTGTGATGGCAGGAGTACCCAGACGGATACCGGAAGTCTGGAAAGCCGAGCGGCTGTCAAACGGAACCATGTTTTTGTTTACGGTGATGTCGGCAGATACCAACGCCTTCTCGGCAACCTTACCGGTCAAATCGGGATATTTGCTGCGCAGGTCCACCAGCATGGAGTGGTTGTCCGTACCGCCGGAAACGATGGTGAAGCCACGGTCTATCAAGGCTTGTGCCAAGACAGCGGCGTTTTTCTTCACCTGCTTGGCATATTCTTTCCATTCCGGTTGCAGGATTTCGCCGAAGGCAACGGCTTTGGCTGCGATGACATGTTCCAGCGGACCACCTTGGATACCGGGGAATACGGCTGAATCCAGCAACTGGGACATCATCTTGATTTCTCCCTTCGGAGTTTTCTTGCCCCAGGGGTTGGGGAAGTCCTTACCCATCATGATAACGCCACCACGAGGACCACGCAGAGTCTTGTGGGTAGTGGAGGTCACGATGTGGGCATATTTCACGGGGTTATCCAGTTCACCGGCTGCAATCAGTCCGGCAGGATGAGCCATGTCAATCATTAGGATGGCACCTATCTTGTCCGCGATTTCGCGCATGCGCTTGTAGTCCCATTCGCGGGAATAAGCAGAACCGCCGCCGATAATCATTTTGGGTTTCTCGCGCAGGGCAACTTCTTCCATCTGGTCATAGTCCACACGTCCGGTTTCCTGGTTCAGATTGTATTCGCAGGGAGTATAGATAATACCGGAAGTGTTGACCAGTGAGCCATGGGAGAGGTGACCGCCGTGTGCAAGGTTCAGTCCCATGAATTTGTCGCCCGGATTGAGCACGGCGAGGAATACGGCTGCATTGGCTTGTGCACCGGAGTGCGGCTGTACGTTGGCCCATTCTGCGCCGAAAATCTGTTTCAAGCGGTCGATGGCAATCTGCTCACTCTGGTCTACTACCTCACAACCACCATAGTAACGCTTGCCGGGGTATCCTTCAGCATACTTGTTGGTGAGGCAGGAGCCCATTGCCTGCATAACCTGGTCACTTACAAAGTTCTCTGATGCAATCAGTTCAATGCCTTTGAGCTGACGTTGGTGTTCTTTTTCGATAAGTTCGAAAATTAAATCATCTCTTTTCATTCTGCTTATTAGATAAGTTTGATAAATCTGTGTTCTCTTATTAAGCGCACAAATTTACGGGAAATAAATGAATAAATTGAAAGAAAAGGAAGAAATTTACTGTCAAAAGAACACTCCGAAAGAAAAACTCAGCACATTGTCCCTGCGGTGAAAACGAATTTCGTTTTTCGTGTTTTCGTCAGCAGCGTTGTTGTCGGCCGGAATATCGTATGTCACGCTCTTGGAGATGTTGTGCAGCCCCATGTCGTAACGGAAGTCGAAAAAGACGCGTGAGATGGTGACGGATACGCCGACGGTGAAACTGAGATTGAGCGGACGCAGCCTTTCACGGATATTCACCTGGTCGAAATTCTCGAAGTCGATGTCACTTTTCCTGTCCCATATATAGCGCACTTTGGGTCCTCCAAAGACGGCAAGGCTGTACGGCCCCTCCTTGATGAAGTTGTATCCGTAGATGACGGGGATGTCTATACTGTGGATGGACGATGTAATGGAGGCTTCCTCCGGCCGGGCTCCTGATGCGGCGTCTTCGGGCAGAGGTTTCTCGAAGGTGATGTTGCACCGGTTGATGTTGTAGGATATTTCCGGTTGCAGGAAATGGCGGTCGAAGTTTATCCGCATGAAAAGGGAGCCGAAATATCCTATCTTGTAATTGTTCTGCACTTCGTCGATGGGCACTCCGTTGACGCTGAACTGGGATACAAGGAACAAGGAAGAGGTGAAACCGCCTTTGAAACCGAAATTGACCGGAGTTTCCTTGCGGTGTCCGGAATGCTCTTCGTCGGCAGTACCGGGCACAACCGGAGTCTGTCCCCACATCATGGCGGGGAAGGCCAACAGATATAAGCCCATCAAGATTCGTCGCAACTCCATCTCTTAAAACCTTTATCGCATTATTACTTCTTTTTCTCTACTGACCATCCGAATTTGCCTATCTTTTCTCCCAGCTCATAATATCCGCCGTGCACATAGACCAGCGGATTCGTTTCCGCCAGTTCCAGTTTGCCGGTTTCAGGGTTCAGATTACGGGTATCGGCACGGACATTTACCACATCTGCTATAAACATGTCGTGCGAACCGAGAGCCATAATCTCCTTTACCCGGCATTCTATGCAAAGCGGTGATTCCTCGATAAGAGGCGCGCTGACTACGGTGCTTTTCCCCGGTGTCAGATGCATTTCCTCGAATTTGTTGTAGTCCTTTCCGGAGCGTACGCCACACCAGTCCGTGGCCCGTGCCATATCTTTCGTGGTGAGGTTGATGACGAATTCCATATTCCGCTTGATGATGTCGTAGGAGTGGCGTTCGGGGCGTACGGAGATGTAGCACATGGGCGGGTTCGTACAAATCGTCCCCGTCCATGCGATAGTCAGAATGTTATATTCCTCCGGAGTGCTTCCGCAGCTCACCAATACGGCAGGCAGCGGATAAATCATGGTTCCGGGTTTCCAGTCTTCTTTCATATAATCTCAATATCTTCTCTGGTCTGCTCCTTTTCGCAGTAATGGCACTTGATGACGCAGTTGTCCTTGTCTACTACATGAAACAACGTAGGCATCGGCTCGTTGTTCGTGATGCATTTGGGATTGGCGCATTTCACGATTCCGCGCAGCTCTTCGGGCAGACGGACTTCGCGTTTCTCCACCACTTCGTAGTCGCGGATAATGTTCAGCTTCACGTTGGGAGCTACCACGGCAATGCGGTTTATCTCTTCGTCGCAGAAGAACTTATCGGCAATCTTGATGATGCCTTTTGTACCCAGCTTGCCACTTTTGAGGTTGAAGCCGATGGTGATATTGTTGCTCATGTGTTCCAGTCCGAGCAGCGAGACTACGGTAAACAGTCTCTCAGAGGGGATATGGTCTATTACAGTGCCGTTTTCCAAGGCGGCCACTTGCAATTCTTGTTTCTTCATTTCTTTTTTCAACTTTCAGTTTTCCACTTGTTTACGTTATTTGATGTCATCCAGCGTGATGCCCAGTACATCGCACAGAATAGCTTCACGGGCATACAGTCCGTTTGTGCCTGCTGGAAATAGTATGCCTTGGGATTGTCGTCCACATCATAGGCTATTTCGTTGACACGGGGTAGCGGATGCAGGATGCGCAGGTTGGGACGGGTATGTTCCAGCATCTTGTTGCGCAGGATGTAGACATTCTTCACCCGCTCGTACTCCATAAGGTCGGTGAAGCGCTCGCGCTGCACACGGGTCATGTAGAGGATATCGGCATCAGCGATGATTTCTTCCGTAAAGTCCGTATGTTCCACGTACTTGATGTTGTGCTCGCGGCAGTAGATTTTGTATTCTTCGGGCATCCGCAACTCGTCGGGAGCGATGAAGTGGAAAGTGGGGTTGAAGTGGCGCATGGCCATCAGCAGGGAGTGGACGGTACGGCCATACTTCAAGTCGCCGACCAGGAAGATATTCAGATTCTCCAGCGTGCCTTGCGTCTTGTAGATGGAGTAGAGGTCGAGCATGGTTTGTGAGGGATGCTGGTTGGCACCGTCTCCGGCATTCACAATGGGCACGGTGGTGACTTCACTGGCATAGCGTGCGGCCCCTTCGAGGTGGTGGCGCATCACGATGATGTCGGCATAGTTGCTCACCATCTTGATGGTGTCTTTCAGCGTCTCGCCCTTGGATGAGCTGGTGGCCTTTGGGTCGCTGAACCCGATGACACGTGCTCCAAGCCGGTTGGCGGCAGTCTCGAAACTGAGGCGTGTACGGGTGGAAGGCTCGAAAAATAAGGTGGCAACTACTTTCCCGTCCAATATATGCCGATTGGGATGGGCTTCAAACTCTTTCGCCATCTCGAGCATATAGAGGATTTTTTCCCGGCTATGCTCGGCAATGGTGACTAAACTTCTGTTTTCCATATCGTTGAATTCATTTATACTTTTCGAGAGTGTAAAGTTACGGAAAATATGCGGGCTACGGAAATATGCGGGGAAGTTTTTTGCGAAATATGGGCTGTTTTTTTAACCGTGTGGCTTGTTGTCCGGAATGCCACACTTCATCATCCGAAATGCCACACTTCGACAAAGTAAATGCCGCATTTCGCGAATGTTCAAGTGTGGCATTTGCCTTAGTCAAGTGCGGTGTTTGCCTTGTCGAAGTGTGGCATTCCGGACAGTGAAGTGTGGTATCTCTTTACGCCGTCGCCGTCGTTCTTTTTAACGACAACGTCGTTTTTTCTCTTCTCTTCTTATCTTATCTCCTCTTACGCGCGCGAGGGCAAGTTTTCGTTGTCCCAATCTGTATTATAGCTCATTACGATGTATTTTTCCTTTCCGATTCTTTCTTCAAGTTTTCTAATTGTTTTGCAATCGTTTTGCATTTCACTGAGAGTTTCCATTAAAATAAACGGGCGTTTTTTTTGTGGATGCCGGAAATCTTATCCTGAAAAAAGATATAAAAAGCATAGGCACATCCAATATATTTCCGTACCTTTGCCCTATTATTGAACTTTGATTTTAGTAACTGAAACATGATAAGGAAAGTCGTCAAAATCCTATGGATTTTCATCGCACTGATTTCGCTGGTGTGTGTCTTTATATTCTTTTCCATAGCCAAGGGCTGGATAGGCTATATGCCTCCGGTGGAAGACCTGGAAAATCCGAATTACAAATTTGCCACAGAAGTCTTTTCCGAGGACGGAAAAGTATTGGGTACTTATTCCTATAGTAAGGAAAACCGCGTGTTTGTGGGATACAATGATTTGTCGCCCAATATCATTAACGCCTTGATAGCTACGGAAGATGTACGTTTTGCCGAACATTCGGGCATTGACGCCTACGCCCTGACGCGTGCCGTAGTGAAGCGCGGTATCCTGATGCAGAAGAATGCCGGCGGTGGCAGTACCATCACCCAGCAGCTTTCCAAACAGCTTTATTCTCCCAGTGCCGACAATGTGATGGAACGTCTGTTCCAGAAGCCTATCGAATGGGTGATTGCCGTAAAGCTGGAACGTTACTATACAAAAGAGGAAATCCTCACCATGTATCTCAACAAGTTCGATTTCCTGAACAATGCGGTAGGCATCAAGACTGCTGCCTTTACCTACTTCGGTTGCGAACCGAAAGATTTGAAGATTGAGGAAGCGGCTACGTTGGTGGGCATGTGCAAGAATCCGTCTCTCTATAATCCGGTGCGCTACAATGAACGTTCCCGCGGACGGCGCAATGTGGTGCTCGACCAGATGCGGAAAGCGGGATATATTACGGAAGCCGAGCGCGACTCCCTCCAGGCGTTGCCTCTGAAACTGAAGTACAACCGTGTGGACCACAAGGAAGGGTTGGCCACTTATTTCCGCGAATACCTGCGCGGCGTGCTCACCGCCAAGAAGCCCGACAAGGCCAACTACCGCGGTTGGCAGATGCAGAAATACTACGAGGATTCACTTGATTGGGAGAACAATCCGCTCTTTGGATGGTGCGAAAAGAACACCAAGAAAGACGGTACCAAATACAACCTCTACACCGACGGGCTGAAAATCTATACCACGCTCGACTCGCGTATGCAGCAGTATGCCGAGGATGCCGTGACAGAGCATCTGAAGGAACTGCAAGGTTACTTCTTCAAGGAAAAGAAAGGGGCCAAGAAAGCTCCCTACACCTTCCGTCTGACCCAGGAGCAGGTGGACGAGATTCTGGGACGTGCCATGAGGTTGTCCGACCGCTACCGCCTCATGAAGAAAGCCGGAGCCACCGAAGCTGAAATAAAGAAAGCCTTCGATACCCCGGAGGAGATGTCCGTATTCAGTTGGGGAAGGGAGGAAAGACACCATTATGACCCCGATGGATTCCATCCGTTACTACAAGTTCTTCCTTCGTGCCGGTTTCATGTCCATGGACCCGCGCAGCGGACATGTCAAGGCATACGTAGGCGGACCGAACTACCATTACTTCCAGTACGATATGGCCATGGTGGGACGCCGCCAGGTAGGTTCTACCATCAAGCCTTTCCTTTATACATTGGCTATGGAGAACGGTTTTTCTCCCTGCGACGAAGTGCGCCACGTGGAATACACGCTGATTGATGAAAACGGAAAACCGTGGACGCCGCGTAATGCCAAACAAAAAGCTGATTGGTGACATGGTGACTGTGAAGTGGGGGGCTGGCAAACTCGGACAACTGGATTACGGCCTATCTCATGAGCAAGCTGAATCCCTATAATCTGAAACGTCTTATACATACTTTCGGTGTCCGCAACCGTGATATAGTACCTTCCGTTTCACTCTGTCTGGGCCCGTGCGAGATTTCCGTCGGCGAGATGGTAAGTGCCTATACCGCATTCCCCAACAAGGGTATCCGGGTAGCTCCGCTGTTCGTGACCCGCATCGAGGACAACGACGGAAACGTGCTGGCAACCTTTGCTCCCGAAATGCAGGAAGTCATCAGCGTATCCAGCGCTTACAAGATGCTGGTCATGCTGCGTGCCGTTGTCAACGAAGGTACCGGAGGCCGTGTGCGCCGTCTGGGTGTGAAAGCCGACATGGGCGGCAAGACCGGAACGACGAACTACAATGCCGACGGCTGGTTTATGGGCTTCACGCCTTCGCTTGTGTCCGGTTGCTGGGTGGGCGGTGAGGACCGCGACATCCACTTCGATACGATGCTTCACGGACAAGGTGCTTCCATGGCATTGCCTATCTGGACCAAATACATGGTGAAAGTGCTCGGTGACAAATCTCTGGGATATGATGAAAATGAAACATTCCAGTTGCCCGAAGGCTATGACCCGTGCAAGGATGATGTGAATCTGGAAGGAGACACCCATATAGAAGAACCGATAGAGGGACTCGACGAACTGTTTAATTAGTTGAAAGGTGAAAATTGAAAGTGGAAAGGTAAACTTTCAATTTTCACCTTTTCCCCTTTCACCTTAAAAAATGGATTATACGATTAGTATTGGGAGCAACGAGCAGCGGAGGGAGAACATGGAACTGGCTCGCAGACGCTTGACAGAACTTTTTTCGGGAATACGTTTCTCGGAAGAGGAGGAGACGGCACCTTTGTTCTTTCACCGTCCGAATCTGTTCTCCAATCAGGTGGCATGCTTTGCTTCCGATAATCCGGTAGAGGAAGTCACCGCCTGCCTGAAAGCCATCGAACGGGAAGCCGGAAGGAAGCCCGAGGAGAAGGAGCAGGAAATTGTACGGCTGGATATAGACTTGTTGTCTTGTGACGGGACTGTCTATAAGCCAAAAGATTTGAAACGTGATTATATCCTGCGAGGATTGAAACAACTGTTATAATTAATAAAGAATATAAGGAGATGTGTCGATAGTATATGAACACTTTCGGATACACTCTCATTTTAAAAAACGAAGATTGAAAATGAAATTTTTAGGAATCATACCTGCCCGTTACGCATCTACGCGTTTTCCAGCCAAACCATTGGCGGTGTTAGGTGGAAAAACCGTGATACAGCGAGTATACGAGCAAGTGGCAGGAATCTTGGACGATGCATACGTGGCTACGGACGATGAGCGTATTGAAGCCGCAGTAAAAGCATTCGGAGGAAAGGTGGTAATGACTTCCACCGAACATAAAAGCGGCACCGACCGCTGTCAGGAAGCTTGTACAAAAATAGGAGGACAGTTTGATGTCGTGGTGAATATCCAGGGGGATGAGCCTTTCATCCAGCCTTCGCAGTTACAAGCCGTCAAAGCATGTTTCGACGATCCGGCCACCCAGATAGCCACTCTGGTGAAACCCTTTACGGTAGATAATGGTTTCGAGGCACTGGAAAATGTGAACTCTCCGAAGGTTGTGCTCAACAAAAACAGGAATGCCCTCTATTTTAGCCGTTCCATCATTCCCTACCAGCGCAATGCGGCGAAGGAAGACTGGCTGAAGAACCATACGTATTATAAGCATATCGGCCTTTATGCCTATCGCGTAGAGGTACTGAAAGAGATAACCGCCCTTCCGCAGTCATCCCTCGAGATTGCCGAATCATTGGAACAGCTTCGTTGGTTGGAAAACGGATACACTATCAAAGCAGGTATCACGGATGTGGAAACTATCGGCATAGATACTCCTCAAGATTTGGAACGGGCAGAAGAATTTCTTAAAAGCCATGGGCTGTAAACTAGAAAGCCCATGCTGAACCGAAGTGACCAACCCCGGATTCTCGAACCGGAACAACTGGTGGTGCAAAGGCCGGAACGTATCAAGTTGCCTAATGGCGTACCATTGAGCGTGCTCAATGCCGGTGACAATGAAGTGACACGTATCGATCTCCTCATGGCAGGCGGCCGATGGCAACAGAAACAGCCCTTGCAGGCGTTGTTTACGAACCGCATGCTTCGCGAGGGCACCCGACGCTACGATGCCGCCCGGATAGCGGAAAAGCTGGACTATTATGGAGCCTGGCTGGAATTGTCCAGTGCATCCGAGTATGCCTATGTCACCCTTTATTCTCTGAATAAATACCTTCCCCAAACGCTTGATGTATTGGAATCTATCGTCAAAGAGCCGGTATTTCCCGAGAAAGAGCTGGGAGTGATTGTAGACAATAATATCCAGCAGTTTCTTGTCAACTCTTCCAAGGTGGACTTTCTGGCGCACCGCGGATTGGTGAAGGCTCTGTACGGCGGGCAGCATCCCGGCGGACGTCTGGTGCAGGAAGAGGATTATCGGCGTATCACCCCTGCTGTGCTACGCGAGTTTTATGACCGTTATTATCATTCCAATAATTGCAGCATCTACCTCTCGGGCAAGGTAACCGACGATTGCATCCGCAGGATAGAGTCCTTGTTTGGCTGCGAGGCTTTCGGTACGGATTTCCGCAAACCGGAGAAGACAGAATTCCATCCGGTTACCGCTTCCGGAAAACGTATCTTCATCGAACGTCCGGACGCCCTGCAAAGTGCCGTCCGTATGGGCATGCTTTCCCTGGACCGTAATCATCCGGACTACTTGAAGGCCCGCGTACTGGTCACACTGTTCGGGGGTTATTTTGGCAGTCGCCTGATGTCCAATATCCGGGAAGATAAAGGATACACATACGGTATCTCCGCAGCCATCATGCCCTATCCGGGGCAGGGAGTGTTGGCGGTCAGTGCCGAAGCCGCCAACGAATTTGTGGAGCCTCTTATCGGTGAGGTCTATCATGAAATAGACCGCCTTCAGAACGAGCTGGCTTCCGATGGAGAGCTTTCCATGGTGAAGAACTATATGTTGGGAGACATGTGCCGTAGTTATGAATCTGCATTCTCGCTGGCAGATGCCTGGATTTTTGTGCAGGTATCGGGCTTGCAGGATACCTACTTTGCCGAAGCACTGGATGCTGTCAAGGAGGTTACTCCACAAGAAATCCGTGAACTTGCAGGGCGGCATTTATGCAAAGAGAAATTAAAAGAAATAGTGTGCGGCAAAAAAATGTCATAAAAAGCGGGAGTTATCGCATCATTTTACCGGATAAATCCTACCTTTGTCAATTATCAACTATCAATTATCAATTAATGAAATATCTATATACTGCACTCATTCTGGCTTTCTTATGTCAAGGCGGAGCCACTGCCCAGGAAAAAAAAGGCGGCTTTTTCGATAAAGTGAAAAGTACATTCTCTTCGGAGATAAAGATAGGTACCTATACGTTCAAAGACAACGGGGCCGTCTATACCGGTGAAATAAAAGGCCGCAAGCCCAATGGAAAGGGAAAGACCGTTTTTAAGAACGGCGACGTCTACGAGGGTGAGTATGTGAAGGGCAAGCGTGAAGGCTACGGTACATATATGTTTCCCGACGGTGAAAAGTATGAGGGGCAATGGTTTCAAGACCAGCAGCATGGCAGGGGTATCTACTATTTTATGAATAACAATCGTTATGACGGCATGTGGTTTCAGGATTACCAGCATGGGAAAGGAACCATGTATTATTACAATGGTGATATTTATGAGGGCGACTGGGTGAATGACAAACGCGAAGGCCAGGGAACGTATACCTGGAAGAACGGTTCCAAGTATGTAGGCTCGTGGAAGAATGACAAGAAAGACGGCAAAGGAACATTGACCTGGAATGACGGTTCCAAATATGACGGGGAATGGAAAAATGATGTCCGGGACGGTAAAGGAACTTTTGAATATGCCAACGGTGACAAATACGTAGGTGACTGGAAGGACGACATGCAGCATGGCAAAGGTATTTACTTTTTCCATACCGGCGACCGTTACGAAGGTTCTTATGTTCAAGGTGAACGTACCGGAGAGGGCATTTATTACCATGCCAGCGGCAACAAGTATGTGGGCAGCTTCAAGGATGGAAAGCAGGAAGGCCACGGCACATTTACGTGGGCAAGCGGCGCCGTTTACGAAGGTAATTGGAAAGATAACCAACGTGACGGATACGGTACTTACAAATGGAATGTAGGTGACTCTTACGAAGGTGAATGGAAAGACAATAAGTTCAACGGCCAAGGTACCCTGATTCAGACCGATGGAACCAAATATAAAGGCGGTTTTGTGAACGGTATGGAAGAAGGTAGCGGTATCCAGGAGGACAAGAACGGAAACCGTTATGAAGGCTTCTTCAAACAAGGCAAGAAACACGGTCCGTTTGTAGAAACAGACAAGAACGGAAAGGTGATACGAAAAGGAACCTACAAGATGGGAAGG
>ADJT01008724.1_pt1 | contig 10906 bp, 10 predicted proteins | sample 268108 | NCBI WGS metagenome assembly ADJT01 (sample SAMN00007487, study PRJNA43253) | human gut metagenome | isolation source: feces sample TS29
AAAACCTACAGGATACACACTTGTGTATCCTGTTTTTTGTTATATTGAAAACGATTCCGATTTAAAAATGTGGTTTTGTCCAAAGTATAATAATAAAGGAATTTGGACTGCGAGGAAAATACGTTGACAATTGGTAACGCAGTTACAGGGTGACAGGGCGTTTGTGCCATGTTTGAATGATGCGGAGGAATGCTGATTATGGTGCGGATCGAATTTTTGGGCGCATGGAAAGACAAGGACGTGCAGGCTGTGCGGGACGTGACGGTGACGGGCATTGAAAAAAAACTGAAAATTTCGGTTTTACCCGCATATTTTGAAGAGGAATATTCTTTAATAGAAGAAAATTGCTTGGCTTTCTCCGAAAATTGTATGAGGAACAAAAAAATTGCACCTGTGGAGTGTGGTGAGGCAGAACGACGGATGAGCGGTGTGAAAATCACGATCTCGCTGTTTCCTGCGGGGAACGGGCGTATGCGGCGGCAGACTGCGCAGGAGATCACGAAAAATATTGCGCTGAAGACGGGGATATCCAAGGATAATATTTCGGTCACGCTCGATGCGCCGCCGCAGGAGAGGAGAAGCTATGCCGAAGAACGTTGAAAACTTTGAGATCCGCACACTCGGACGTGATGATTACGCGCAGGCGGCGGAAATTTTTGCGTTTGTGCATGCGCTGCACCAAGCAAATCGCCCGGATATTTACAGAAAGACGAATGTCCCGCTCGGCGAAGACGAATTTTTCAAAATGTGCGATGACCCGCACGAAATCATGCTGTGTGCGGTGCGAGACGGCAAAATTTTAGGGCTTGCCCGCACGGTGATGCGGGGAAATGCCGGGGATGCGGTTACTTTGTCGCGTGTGCGGGCGGTTATGGAGGAGCTGGCCGTGTTGCCGCAGGCACAGGGCATGGGCATCGGCACGGCGCTGCTGTATGCGAGCGAGGCGGAAGCGAAGCGCCGCGGTGCGGAATCTTTGGAGCTGATGGTGTGGTCGTTTAATAAATCGGCGATGCGGTTTTATGAAAGCGCCGGCATGACGGTGCGAAGCCTTGTAATGGAAAAGAAATTGTAAGCGCGCAAGTGTTATGTAAACCAAAAGGAAAACGGCGCTTTAGCCGTTATGGAGGAGATAACATGGAGGAAAAAGTGATTTTTGCGCCGAAAACGGTGAAAATCAAGGGTGGCGAGATTTTGATCCGCCTTTTGCGGGAAGAGGACGGGTCGCAGCTTGTACTTGAAGAGCAGGCGCAGGGCTGGGGCACGACAACGGAGAAATTTGAGACGCGTTTGCGCGACTTTGCGGACGGGAAGTGCATTCCGCTTTGCGCGGAGCTTGACGGCAAGCCGGTGGGGTATGTCAATTTGTATACAGAGCCGAGCGGGCCGTTTTCGGGCACAAATTGGCCATATATTGTCGATTTTGCGGTGCTGGAGTGTGTGCGCGGCCGGGGCGTCGGCTCGGCGCTGATGGACGCGGTGGAAGCGCTGGCGGCGGAAGCTTCGGACACCGTGTGCCTCGGCGTCGGCTTGCACAGCGGCTACGGTGCGGCGCAGCGCATGTACGTGCTGCGCGGGTACGTGCCGGATGGTTCCGGCGTGTGGTACGAAGGACACGTGTTAGAGCAATACGTGCCGTGCGTGAACGATGATGAACTGGTTCTGTACTTGTCGAAAAAATTAAAATAAAAATTGAATTAGACGAAAAAAGCTCTCGGCTGCGTTTCAGATTGCACACCGAGAGCTTTTGATTTATAAAAAATTTTTTCGGGTTAAACCGGCTCCATGTTGAGAATTTGTGCGGCATTCAGGTCTTTTGCATCGCGCGGGTCGTGCGTCACGAGAATCAATGTGCGGTGCTGCCGCGTTTCTTTTACGAACTGCACAACTTTTTCGCGCGTTTGGTCGTCTAGGCCTTTAAACGGCTCGTCGAGCAGGACGGCGTCACCGCTTGTCAGCATGGCGCGGACGATGGAAACGCGCCTTGCCATGCCGCCGGAGAGCTGCACGGCGTTCTTTTTGAGGTCCTCGGGGTCGAACCCGACCTGCAAAAGCGCTTTTTCTGCGGCCGTTTCCGTGCACCCGGCGGCGACGGAAATATTTTTGGCGGCGGTGAGGTACGGCAGCAGCCGGTCTTCCTGAAACACGGCGCTCGGCTTTTGAAAGCCGTGGATTTCGCCGGAATCCGCAGGCAGAAGATTTAATAAGACGGAGAGCAGCGTGGTTTTGCCGCAGCCGGAGCGCCCGGAAACGGCGGTGACTTGGTGCTCCGGAAACTCGGCGGAGAAATTTTTGAGGATTTCCGCTTCACCGCGCTTTACGATGAGATTATGCACGCTTGCCATTTAACACGTCCTCCATTTTGAGCTTTTTTAAGACCAACCGCAGCAAAAGCATAAAAAGCTTTTCAAATGCGACGCTGACAGCGACGACGACGACCGTCCACGCAAGCAGCTCGCTTGTCTGCAAAAAGATTTTAGCCTGATAAAACACCGCGCCGATGGAGCCGTCCGGCGTGCCGATGACCTCGGCGGCGATGCCGCTTTTCCAACATAGTCCGAGCGACACGGAGCAGGCGGAGACGAAGAACGGCGCGACGGCGGGCAGGTAGATGTAAAGCAGCTTTTTTCCGACTGAGAGCCTGAAAACCTGCGCCATTTCGAGCAATTTTTCGTCTGCGCTGCGGATGCCCTCTAAGACGTTCATGTAAATGACGGGGAAGACCATCAGCATGGAGATGATGACGGACAAATTTTTTCCGGAAAACCACAGCAGCACCAAAATGATGAACGACGCGACCGGCGTGGCTTTAATGACGGCCGTGATGGGGCGCAGGAGAGTCTCAACGACCCAAAACCGCGAGGCGACCCACCCGAGCACCGTGCCGAGCGTGAGCGCGGTGAAAAATCCGCCTAAAATGCGCGCAGCGGAATACCACACGGTCTTTAAAAAATCGGGGTCGAAAATGACCGTGAACAGCGTTTGTACGACCTTTACGGGCGAGACGAGCACGAGCTCAGAGCCGACGCAGAGGCTGACGACATGCCACACCAATAGCCAAAAAGCCACAGCGCATGTGGCGGCTATGGCTTTCTGTTTCTTTGTTTTCACTTTTTTCTGCTTTGCGGGGTTATTCCGTATAGTAGAAAGCGTCATCGGGCAGCGTTCCTCCAACAGACTTCGGGTCGGCGTCAAAGAGCACCTGTAAATAGCCGGAGACCTTCTCCTTCATCTCTTCACCCTTGATGAAGTGGATGTTGCAGCCGGGCAGAGCCTTTAAAGCAATGGGCTCCTTCGGTACGATCTCATACTGTGCGATGAGCTTTGCAGCGTCTTCCGCGTTCGTCTCGGTATAGTTGATGGAAGCTTCGTATTCTTCGAGGAACTTTTCAACGGCGGCGGGATTATCCTCCAGCACATCGGTGCGGATGATCGTGACGCCGGTAACGAGCGTGCTGCCGTTATCAAGCTTATCCCACTCATCGGTGAGGCTGAGCGCGATGCGGAGCTTGTTGTTCTGTATCATAGCGGTGGTGACGAACGGCTGCGGCAGCACAGCGATGGCGTCATCGGCCTCGGCAAGCGCTGCGGCGACCTCGGTCGCTTCGGATTTATACTCGATGGTCACGTCGGTCTCGGGATCGATACCGTTTTCGCGCAGAATGTAGTTGAGCGCAAACTCCGGCGTGGTGCCCTTGCCGGTGGAATAGATCGTCTTGCCTTTGAGGTCTTCAACGGATTGGATGCTTTCGCCGGTTTCAACGACGTAGAGCACGCCGAGCGTGTTGATGTCGAGGAGCTTGATGCCGCCTTCGGTCTTATTGTACAGCACGGAAGCGAGGTTGCACGGTACGTTTGCAATGTCGATCGTCTTATTCGCGATGCCGGCGGTAATTTCGTCTGCGGTGCCGTACATCGTGACGTTGTAGGTGTTTGCGGTCTCGCCGTTTTCGGCGTCCTGCATCAGCTTGACCATGCCCATGGTAGTCGGTCCCTTGAGGGAAGCGACTTCATAGGTGGCGGGGGTGAACGCCTCCGGCGCTTCGGTGGGTTCGGCGGTCGGTTCAGCCGTAGGCTCGGCGGTGGGCTCTGCCGTGGCTTCAACGCTGCTTTCGGAAGATGTGCTCTCGGAGGAGGCGGCACCGCTCTGGCCGCAGGCTGCAAATACCGTCATGCACAGCAGCATGGCGAGCAAAACAGCGGTTATTTTCTTCATTTGAAACGGTCCTTTCTTTTGCGGCATTCCGCCGCGGAAATCGTTCGGGAGTTTGTCTCGGCGAACAGTATTATCGTAGCACAAAAGGGCGCGCATTGTCAACGAATTGTCAATTTTCTGCGCGATTTTTCTTTTGAAAGCGGAAGGGAGTTTGTATGGCGGTTTCACACACGAAAGCAAAATTTGAAAACTTCCCGTCGTCGGGAATAAAAAGGGTGCCCGGCGCGAAAAATATGCGAAAAAATAGAAGAAAACAGGTTGACGAACGGAACCTTCTGTGCTATAATCATCAGTGTCGCAGAATATGCGGGTGTAGTTCAATGGCTAGAATCCCAGCCTTCCAAGCTGGTCGTGTGGGTTCGATTCCCATCACCCGCTCCAACCCGCAGAAAAGGGACGATTGCCTTGGGCGGCATAAAGAGATATGCGCCAATAGCTCAGCTGGATAGAGCAACTGCCTTCTAAGCAGTAGGTCAGGGGTTCGAGTCCCTTTTGGCGCGCCATATGGTGGATGTAGCTTAGCTGGTTAAAGCGCCAGTTTGTGGCACTGGAGACCGTGGGTTCGAATCCCATCTTCCACCCCATATCAAGAGGATGTAACTGATTTCAGTTACATCCTCTTATTTTTTGCCTAAAAATGGACAAGTGTTATTATTCGTGAGTACAATGCAACGTTTTTTAGAACCAAATCGGCGGCTTGATAAAACAATTTCCATTGGAATCACAGTTACTACCGATTTGATCAGGAATTTTTATATTCGGATGGTGTCATCCCCGTTTTGTTTTTGAACACTTTCAAAAAGTAGAAATAGTCCTCAAACCCACAGGCTGTACTGGTTTCAGAAATAGTATAGCCGGACCTGAGCATACGCTTTGCCTGGTTGACACGCAAGGTTACCTGCATTTGTTTGATCGTCATACCATATACGGTTTGGAATATAGTATTTAGACGATTGTATGTTTTCCCAAAGGTATCCTCATAATCCCGATTCTTCAAGTGCTTGTCTTTGTTGTCATCAATATATTGTAAGATTCGGTAGGCCAGTCTGCTTTCCAAATTACACCAAAGCTCTCTTTTTTGCACAGCGAAACTAATCTGGTACAGAATCGCCTGAATTTGGGATGATAAAAAATTTTTGCTTGAAAAAGGCAATGTTCGGTGCTGAATCGCGTACTCCATCAGATCAAAGCAGGGTAGCTCCAGAGGAATCTGTCCATGTAACGGAAGCAAAATATGATTGGTATCTACCTTTACAGGCGGTGGAACCTGAATACCTGTTGCCTGAAAATGAGCAAAATAGGCTGCATGATTATCATATTGAAGCCCGCAATGCTGCACGTAAGGAGGCAACAGGAAAAATTCACCGCTATGAACGACGTAATTCTCACCGTAGACACGGAAAGAGCGTTCTCCGCTGATCATCAATACCAGTACCCACTGCGTCATCATTCTATCCGGATGCATATTATTGCCGCTAAACTTATCGACATCCTCCACGCGAATCTCCTTGTTTAACTGAAACCAGTAGAGATCGGTTTGTTTTATATCCATGGTTGAACATCTGCCTTTTCCAGTAAAATGATCTTATGATATGTCTGCCTAAAAGGAGCCAGACAATAATTCAATAAATAGTTTCGTTTATTCCATACCATTTTCATTCTCTCCATAGACTTTTTTTCGGATACACTGTATGATCATTTCAAAGAATCCTAGGAGGGATACAACATGAAAAACGGTAAATTAAGAGTGGCGCTCGTAGGAGTCTCCTTCGGCGCGGAATTTATACCCATCTATCTGAAACACCCGGACGTAGATTCTTTGGTGTTAGTAGATACGAATGAAAAACTGCTGAATACGGTTGGCGATAAGTTTCTTCTGGAAGAACGCTTGACGGACTTTAATGCCATGTTGGAAGATAAAACCATCGACGCCGTCCATCTGGTAACACCGCCTGCTACTCATGCTCCCCTATCTATACAGGTGATGAACGCTGGAAAGCACTGTGCCTGTACCATTCCGATGGGAATGAGTATCGATGAATTGTACCAAGTCATCGATGCTCGAAAAAGAAGCGGGAAACACTATATGTTTATGGAGACCTCCGTCTATGGTCGAGAGTTTCTGTATGTGAAGAACCTTTACGAAAAAGGAGAGCTGGGCAGAATACAGTTCATGCGCTGCGCGCATTATCAAGATATGGAAGGATGGCCGGACTACTGGTTGGGCTTTCCTCCGCTGATGCATCCTACCCATGCGGTAGCGCCTTGTCTGATGTTGTTGGGCAAGCGTCCGGAAACCGTATATTGCAAGGGCTCCGGCAAAGTACGTAAAGAAGTGGAAGCTCCCTATGGTTGTCCATACGCCTTTGAGTCAGCTCTGATCTCCCTAAAAGACAGTGATGTAAGCATTGAAATGGCTCGGTTCCTCTACCACGTAGCCCGAGGCTACACTGAAAGTTTCAACATATATGGTGAACGAAAAAGTTTTGAATGGCAGCAGTTGGAATCGGAACAACCGGTACTGTTCTCCATGGCGCTTGGTGCAAATGCTGAACATGTTATGAACGATTACGGTCGAGGCGGCCTTGTGACGGAAGAACGTATCCAAATCCCCGACTATGCAGATCGTTTACCGGCGGAAATTGGGCGCTTCACCAAACAAACAGTGTATGATGACAGCAATCCTCATCTATCGTTCCTGCAAGGCGGTGGCCATGGTGGTTCTCATCCTCATTTAGTCCACGAGTTTGTCCGAAGCATTCTGGAAGATCGAACCCCGGTTCCCAGCGATATTGACGGCGCCTACTGGACCGGTGTAGGAATCTGCGCTCACCAATCTGCCATGGACGGTGGCGTGGTAAAACGTGTACCTGTTTTCGAATAAAAATCTTCTTTAGAATCCATAAATTCAACCAGACAGTCGTATTCCCTTGCCTTGAAGGGAACACGGCTGTCTTTTACTGTCTGTTTTTACACACCTATTCCCCCATAGGTTGGGTAGCTACGTAATGAAGCGCTCCGTCAGTGTTAAATTCATCCTTACAATAGCAAAAAGCAAAGAGCAAAACAACCGACCATTGGTTGAGTCCTCACTTAAAACCATATTCTTCTTTTGTCTATTTTCCGGCTTTACACAAGGGGAGCTGTTGTTTCGCGGAAGCAAAATTCTCAACCGAAAGCCATCTCTTTTGCTGACGTTGACGCGGGAAAGGACCCCTTTATATCAAGAAAGAAAAAACGGAAATGCCGCAGTTGTACAAAAAGAAAAAGTAAGAATCAAATCTCTGACTCAGCCGATGGCTTTTGACGGTTAAAACACAGGCGGAAAACGAGAAGTTTCGGGAGGAAAAAGTGCTCCTTTTAAAAGACTTTTATCAAATTCGAATAAATATCGGGTGAAAGTAGATAAAAAGTGGTAAACAATCATAAATTCAGCCATTTTGTTTGCAGGACTTACGCTTTATAATATTGCCACAACATCCAATTTGACAAGTGAAAGCTTTGTCAGAGATAATGGAGAAAGGAAGATGAGGGTTATGACAGAAAATCCAATGGGAAGACAGCGGTCGGGTTGGCGGTATAAGCTATACCGAGCTGGCAGAGGGATTCAACGAAATTGGGGATTGTACTTGTTGTTACTTCCGGCGGTCGTGTTGCTGTTTTGCTTCAACTACTTGCCCATGTACGGCGTGCAAATTGCGTTCAGGGATTTTTCTCCTTCACAGGGAATTCAGGGAAGCCCTTGGGTGGGACTTGCGAATTTTCAAAAATTCTTTAACTCATTCCAATCTAAAAACCTGATTTGGAATACGGTGAGCTTGAGCTTGTATAGCTTGATTGCAGGCTTTCCGTTCCCTATTATTTTAGCTCTGATGGTCAACCAGATCCGGGTGAAACGCTTCAAGCAGGTTTTGCAAGTGGTGACCTATCTGCCCCACTTTATTTCCACAGTGGTTATGGTGGGCATAATGTTAATCCTTCTTTCCCCCAGCAACGGAATCTACGGAAATCTGGCCCGGGTGCTTGGCGTTCAGAATCCGGTCAACATCATGGGAGAGGCGAGCGCCTTTCAGCACGTCTATGTGTGGAGTGATGTGTGGCAACACGCAGGTTGGGACAGCATTATCTACATTGCGGCGCTGGCAGCGGTGGATCCCTCTTTGTACGAGGCGGCAACGGTGGATGGTGCCAGCAAGATCCAACGGTTGTGGCACATTGATGTGCCTTTCCTGATTCCTACTGCAGTGATCCTGCTGATTATGCGTGCAGGCAATGTGATGAATCTGGGCTTCGAAAAGGTGTATCTCATGCAGAACCCGCTGAACACCAGTATCAGCGAAGTAATCTCCACGTATGTATACAAAATCGGTATGATCAGCAATCAGTACAGCCTTTCTGCGGCAGTAAACCTGTTCAACACCGTTATTAACTTTGTATTGTTACTTCTGGTCAACGGATTTTCCAAAAAACTTGGAGACACAAGTTTGTGGTAAGCGGAGAATGTACGGACTGAAAATTTTTAGCGAAAAGAGGCGGATGCATTATGAGCGCACAAACAATACATAAATCACAAAAAGTGAGCAAGGCAGATGTTGTTTTCAACATTATTCTGTACGGAATCTGCGGCTTGATCTTGCTGCTGATTGCGTATCCTCTCTACTTTATCATCATTGCGTCTTTTAGTAACCCTTCTGAAGTGTCTAACGGCAACGTGTGGTTCTGGCCCAGCCAGTTCACGCTGGACGGATATAAAGAGCTGTTGCGTCACGGGAGTATCTGGATGGGTTATTGGAACACCATCCTTTACACGGTAGTGGGAACAGCCATCGGCCTGATTGTCAACATCTCTGCAGCATACTCTCTGTCTCGCAGAGATCTGGTAGGCCGCAAGTTAATCACGTTTTATTTCATATTCACGATGTTCTTTAACGGCGGCTTGATTCCTACTTACTTCACCATTCGAGATTTTCATTTATATGACACATTCTGGGTTATGGTTTTGCCTTTCTCCGTAATGGTGTACAACATGATTGTGGCCAGAACATTTTTTGACTCCAGCTTGCCAAAGGATTTGTTGGATGCAGCACAGATTGACGGCTGTGGGAACCTGCGATTCTTTTTCTCCATCGCTCTTCCCCTCTCCAAAGCCGTAATCGCTGTAATTGCTCTTTACATTGCCGTGGCGCAGTGGAACTCTTACTTTAATGCTCTGGTTTACATACGCAGCGAGAACTTAAAACCGCTGCAGCTGGTGGTGAGAAATATCCTGATCACGAACCAGTCTTTGGTGGGTGCCGGTGACGGCATGGCTGCTCAGGAGGCCATGCGTTTGGCAAATTTGATGAAATACGCCGTTATCATCGTTACCACCGTGCCGATTATGTGCATGTATCCCTTTGTACAGAAATATTTCAGTCAGGGCGTAATGATCGGCGCAATCAAGGGGTGAGTTTTCTCCCCAAATTACTCTGTGACGTTACCTTGGGAATATACCCTGAGGATTTCACCGTCAAATAAAAAATCCTATAGTGAGGAGATGCAAACATGAAAGAAAAGTGGACAAAGCTAGGAAAAAGCCTGATTTGTTTGGCCCTGGTTACCTCCATGCTGGCAGGCTGTGGCGGCGGTGGCAACAGCAGCTCTAGCAGTGAGAAACAGACAAGTGGCGGCACTTCAGGTGAGGTTGCAACAGGGGACGATAACTTCAATGAGACGGGCTTGCCTATTGTCAAAGAACCCGTGGAGTTAACTTTCCTTTACGTCAAAGGCGCCAATACGATGGATTTTAAAGACAACGCCATGTTCCAGCAGATGGAAAAGGACACCAACGTCAAGATCAACTGGCAGTACGCAGGCGATGCGGACTGGTCTGAGCAGAAGTCGCTCTTGCTGGCCAGCGGCGATTTGCCCGACGTATTCTTCGGAGACAATGCTCTGAAAGATAATGACATTGCCACCAACCTTGACATGTTCATTCCGCTGGAAGATTATGTGGAAAAGTATTGCCCCAACATCAAGGCAGCTTGGGAGGCAGAGCCCACTATGCGTCAGATGGTTACCAATCCGGACGGCCATATCTATACTCTGCCCGGTAAGAAGCCTCTGCGTCCGAAGGGCTGCGATACGCCCTTTATCAACAAGGCATGGCTGGATCGTTTGGGCCTGGAAATGCCCACCACCGTGGACGAGTGGTACGAAGTGCTGAAGGCCTTTAAGGAGCAGGACGCCAACGGCAACGGTGATCCGAACGACGAGATTCCTCTGACCGGCAGCGCTAAGACGAATCTGTTTGACTGGATCCGCTACATCAACCCCTGGGGCCTCACGGACAGCTTGCAGGAGAACTTCCTGGCTTTGGATCAGGAGACGCTGAAGCCTGTTTTCATTCCGGCTGACGAGCGCTATAAGGAAGCAGTTGCTTTCTTCCATAAGTTATACGCAGAAGGCATTATGGATCCGGAGTTCATCACGCAGGATGGTTCCATGTCCGACGCAAAAATGAAAAACGCAGATGTATCTCTGGTAGGTACCGGTATCGCTTGGGAAACCTCCTCTGCTACTCAGCCTCATTCGGACGAATATGTTCCGATGCTTCCGCTGGCCGGTCCTAACGGCGACCGCTACATCCGCGGCAACGATGAAATCATCATTTATCATCGCAACGAGTATACCATTACCACCGCTTGTGAGCAT
>ADJT01007557.1_pt1 | contig 10895 bp, 5 predicted proteins | sample 268108 | NCBI WGS metagenome assembly ADJT01 (sample SAMN00007487, study PRJNA43253) | human gut metagenome | isolation source: feces sample TS29
TGCTTTTCTACCTATTATTAAAACATTGGAATCACCCCCTACAGTGAATTCAGGAAATCGAGCGCAGAGTCTGGTATAGCATTCTCTGACAGTGGGCTTGGAACAGCGCCGGTTATGTTGACTGCCTGCAACTCCTCCCGCACCACCTTGCGGATGCTTTTCTCCAGCCTATCTGTCTGCTCCGTTGCAAGAATGGCTTGCACCAGAAACTCCTTGCGTTTGGCTGAAGGCACTTGCTGCAGCAACGCCCATGCGCGGCGGTGCTGCGGGTCGCTAAGGTTCGGACGAAAAACGTACTGTGGGCGTTTCATGCCTCGCTTTTACGGCGCGACACGGCGGCCAACGCGCGCTCGAACCCGCCAGCGTTCACCTTATCGTCCAGCAGAAAAATCGTCTTGCAAAGGCCGTCCTTGGGGCTGAGGTGGCGGCTCACCACCGAGGCACCGCCGCCCAATAGCACGGCGGGGATAGCGCGCAAATCAAAGCCGGCCTCCATAACCGCTGACAGCAGATGTTCTGTGTACTTGCGACCCTGCCGGTTCACAATGTCGCGCACCGTATCTCTGACCGTGCAGGGCTGACCTGCCAGCATATTTTCGATCTGGGCATCCGTGAGTGACAATCCGGTTTCCCGTCGCACCTGCTCCCGAATATCATCCACGCAGCGAATCATGCCGAGTTCCAAGCTGTGCGCGGTATCAGCCGCAGGGATTGCGTTGTCGATGCGCATAAGGTCCACCGTCCAGCCGCCCAAATCCATAAGGAGCATGGACGGTTCGTCCTGCAAAAACCCGGTTTCGGTCATGAGGGCGGCGTAGCCCTGCGGAAAAATGGCAACTTCTTCGGTGGTGATGCTGTACTCCACGCCCTCGAATTTGAAATTCACGGGCTGGTTGCTCCGCAGCAGATAATCTCTGAACCTGGGTTTGTCGCGCCCGAAACTGGTCAGTGGCAGACCCGCCGCAATGCGCACCGAGCATTCGGGCGGCAAGCCGCGCTGCCGGATTTCTTTTGCAATTGCTGCCAGCGTCAGCAGGTAGTAGTTGTCATTTATGGTCTTGTCCCGCTGGATAGGCTGCCGCCCAGAGCCACAAACAAAAAAGCACCCGCCAAACTCTAAGAGTCCTTGGCGGGTGTAGGGTTCGTGTTCTCCGTAGCTTGTCAGCCCTGCCGGGAACGAGCAGTGGGCTGTTTTGATAGCATAGTAGCCGTGGTCAATGCCGATAATGATGCTCATAGTGAAAATCCTCCTTATTGTAAATAGGTATAAAATGGGAAACTTGAAAACAAAATGAAAACTGCCGGGAAAAGCAAAAAATCCCCGCTTCATTGGCTTTTTCTGGTCCTATATGTTGATTAAAATTATTTCGCACTGTGGATTATAGTCCACCAACGCGTTGAGCGCACCATTCGTTCCTCTGTCTACAACAATATTTTGTTTGACAAGAATTCCGAGTTGTTGGTCTTCCTCCATGCCTGTAGACACAAAAGTGCCCCTTGCGGTTCGAAGCCCGCAAGAGGCACTTTTGCAGTTATACCTTAATCATCAACCAACACCGAGGACTTGCCTCATTCCCCTTCCGATTGACTGCCAAACACAGTGATAGATATGCCAGTAATATGATTAAATCTTATAGTTTTGGTCAATCTGTCGATTGCGATCAAGCGCATAATGTGTTTTAGAATTAGGAGTTTACGTTCATCTCGTAGACATCAGCGATTGCCACTGCGTTTTTTCAGGTAGAGTGCAACGATAAAGCCACCCACGGCCAAGCAAGCCAGAATCGACAGCACTTCATAAGGGAAGTTATCGCTCGTCTGAGGAATCGCGCTTGTTGCTCCGCTGCCAGATGCCGCTGCACTGCCGTCATTCGGCTTTGCAGTAGGCGCAGCACCCCAAGTGCCGTTTGCAATTCCTCCCGCAATATCGGGATGTTCATCCTTCACAGTATCAGCAGGTTTCTGTACCGGCTTCACAGTATCAGCAGGTTTCTGTACCGGTGCCGCAGGTTTGGTCTGGGCAGTATTTACAGCATTCCGCACTGCATCAAGGGCGGCTTTCAAGTCTTCAGCACTTGCGCGGCCTGCGATAGCAGCTTCCGCATCAGAAATTGCCTGGCGGATAGCGTCCGCGCTCTCCACAGTATACTTGCTCAGGTCAAGTTGCTTGGTTTCTTCAACCAAAGCATTCAACTCGGTGGCATCGCCAGCCTTTACCAATGCCGCCGCTGCGGCCTGCAACGTCCGTGCTGCTGCATCTACAGCCTCCTGGGTAGCGTTTTCATTGGCGGCGACCGTCTTTGCGGTCTCCAATGCATCGGCAACCAATTTCCAGGATTTTGCAGTATAAGCGTTCGCATCCATGGCCTCCACTTTGGAGATCATATCATCAATTGCAGTCATATCTGCTCGGAGCGCCAGTGCCTTGTAAGCAGCTTCCAGATTTGTATAAGCAGCTTCGATCTCATCGGCGGTTGCATCACGGTTGGCGGCGACCTTCTCAGCTTCTGCCAAAGCCTGGGCAAGGGCAGCCCAAGAATCAGGCTGATACCTGCTTTCATCCAGTTCCTTGATGCTGTTGATGGCCGCGACCAGGTTCGAGTTGTCAGCACGCTTCACAAGGCTTTCCATGGCGTCCTGCAGAGCGTCAGCTGCATGGTTGACAGTCACCTGGTTTGCATCCTCAGCGGCAGAGATGCTCTGCGCTTCGGCCAGCGCAGTTGCAAACGCTGCCCAGCTGGTGGTCGTGTAATCGTCTTCCACCCGGGCGGAAGCCTGCTCGATCAGCTGATTCAGAATGGTCTTGTCCACAACAGGCTCGGTGGGCTTGGCCGTAGCGTACAGTTCGGCCTCGTAGATGCGGACGCAGGCAGCCCAACCGGTGGTATCGGTACGGCTGACATTCAGCTTGAAGATCCGTCCGGTCGCATCGCCCAGATCATTGGTGGTAACATCGGCCGCGTTATCGGTGGTCTTGGCACACTCTGTCCAGTTCGCAGCGTCTGCCAGCACAGCGTTCCGTTCCTCGGCCTCCATGGCCAGCAGTTTGTCCACGTTGACCTTTTCTTCGTTCAGCACATAGAACTCGTAATTGGCAGTGTTCATGCTGCCGTTGCCGGCCGTCGGCGTTTCCGCCACGCCGACGTGGGAGACGACCAGCTGCCGGACGTTGCGTTCTTCGCCAATGTCAAAGGCGACCCACAGGTTGCTGCCATCCTCGCACCATTTGCCGGTATCGGGGTTTTCCTTGTCGCCGTCAAACAGCTTTTCGGGGCCCTGGGCAGTGCCCAGTTTTTTGCCGTTGTAGCCAACGATGGTCGCATTCTGGGACACCAGTTCCAGCTCGCCCACAGGCTCGGTGACGGTCACGGCAGCGCTGCCGGAAACCTTCGGATCCTGAACCGAGGTCGCAACAACGGTCAGCTGCTCTGCGGTCTCGTCCTCCGCAACGGTCAGCAGGCCGGTCTCGTCGATCTCAGTCGCCTCAGAGACCGCGCCGTCCACGCTCCAGGTCACAGAATGGTCGGTGATATTCTCGCCGTTGACCATAGCTGCAAACTGCTTGGTTGCGCCCTTCTCCACAGATGCAGTAGCGGGCGATACCGTAACAGATGTAACGATTGGCTCAACAGAACCGCTCTGCAGGGTAACATTCACATCGTAGGTCTGGCCTTCGGTCACGACCAGGCGCTTCACAACCGTGTCGTTGATCAGGTAGCCTGCAGGAACATTTTCGCACTTAATGGTGTACGTCCCCAATACAACCTCAGCAGGTTCGCCGGTAGTCACAGTATAGACCTTTTCGTTGTTGCTGTTGTAAACGCCATAAGTAACGCCGGTCAGTTTCTCGCCCTTGGCATTGGTCGCCACCAAGTTCAAGAAAGCGGTCGGTTCCGGGAATGCGGGGATTTCGACAGTATACTTATCAGAGATCAGCTTACTGACGCGTTTTACTTGCAGGGTGAGTTCACTGTCCGCACGCGGGACCCGAATGCCACGGATAATTACCGAGGTTTCGCCAGCAGCCACCGGGAGAGAGGCTTTGGTGTATTCACCAGAGTCGTTCTCGTAAACGTAGACCACATCGCCTACACTCAGGCCATTCACCGTAAGAGAAATATAGATGTCGCCACCGTTGGAAGAGCTAAGCGAGCCAGGCTGTGAATAAGCTTTCGCTGTAACATCCTTTGCCGCCTCAGATTTTGCGGCATTTTCCGCCTCAAAGCTCGCGCTCAGCTTGATGCTTTCTGCGGAACCTGTGGCGGTGGTGGTGTAGTAAATACGTCCGGCTTCTTGCGTGCCAAAGTTAAGGCCGGTGATAGTGACAGTGCCGCTTTCTGCAACCGCCTCTCCGATCTTGTTATACTCGCTGCCGGATTTGGTGTAGACCGTGACAGTCTGGCCCGCAGGCACGTTCTTCAGTGTGAAGGTATCATTGGCGCCCGTGCCATTCTCTGCGGCGGCAAACTGGATGGACACCGGCTCCGTCTGGGGGAACTCGGCGGTCTCGAACATCTGCCATTCATAAATGCGGATACCGCCCCAGGGGGAAGTTCCATCATCATAAATGCGCAGTCTCCATTCCTGTGCAGTCACCGGTTCGTCCAGCAAGACATCCGTTACAGCGGCGGTGTTGTTCTGGATGCGCTTTGCCTCTACCCACCGGCCAGACGCATTCTTATACTCCAGAGCAAAGTCGACGGTGTTCATCAACACATCCTCGCCACCGTACTGGGCATGTTCTACGCGCCAGCGGCGGACCGTCACCTCACGACCAATGTCAATGTCCATATATCCGGTCTCCGCATTGGTAACACACCATTTGGAACCATTCAGGGAGGTCCCGTCAATGGCCTTGGAGGCAGGCTCGCTCTCATTCTGGCCAGAATATCCGGTTACCGTCGCCCCCAGGCAGACGTTTTCGAATTCTTTTGGTTCGTAGACTTCAGAGTCCTCATTGCTATACAGCCAGTCGATTATCAGTTCGGTGCCTTCACCGCGTACACCGTTGGCATTAACGGGGACGACTTTCAGCGTCACGTCGTCTTCGTCAAAATCACGAACCAGGGTAGGCAGGTAGAAGGCCGTGTTGGGGGTCTCCATGATCAGATTAGAAGTCCCGTTCGCGTTGACCTTGTAGATCTCATAGGAAGCAGCGCCGTCCACAGCATCCCAGTAAATACGTGCTTCCGCATCATAGGCGTTGTGATACAGGATCTCGTCCAGCGCCACAGAAGTAGGACCGGACAGCGCCGCGCGATCCTGATCCAAAATGGCAAGCTGGCCCAGGTTGATGTGGTAGTCGGACACAGCAGTATCGCTTTCCACCTTTAAACCAATGGCATACAAAGTCTTGCCGGCATGATCAGAAATATCTACCACCGTGGTGGTCCAGGTATTAGCCTCACTGGCAGTCAAATCGTAAGCGACTGTTTCGCATTCCTCATAGCTGGCAGTGCTGTCATCGCCATAATAGGCAACCAACCTGGCCTTGCCATCATCGTTCTTGGCCGTCAGGCTCAGTGTCATGCCATCGGTCACAGCGACATCGGTGCTGTACAGCATGATGTCGTTTGCCTTGTTGGCATCCAGATCACCATAGAACTGAATGGAAGTGCCGCCGTTATAGGCGTCAGTGAAGTCATAGCCGCCATCAAGCTTCGAGCCGTCAGAATCGATGATCCAGGTCCAGGTGGGCATAACGTCCTGCACGGACTGGTAACTCCACTCGTTGTCACGGGAGAGTTCACCATTCACATAATAACCAACACCGTGGCCGGAATTAAAACTGGTTACGAACGGTGTGCTGAGGATCGGCGTCTTGTCGGCGAAGAATCGGGACATACCCAGCCAAGTGGATGAGGAAACATTATCCACTTCTACCCGCGGATCTGAAGCAGAATTGACATAGAAGTCTTGTTCAACATCGTGGAACTGCGCTCCGTTTGCAGAGTTACCTAACGTGGAGTTGGGGCAATACAGCGCGATGGATAGCTTTAGCTTGCCATCCTCGTCCACGAGCAGTTCATCACGGAAAGGCGTGTTCATGCCGTTTTGCTGTACATCCAAGCCCGCATAAGCATCGAAGGGGCTGCGGTTAATAGAGTTCATCGTGCTGACTGTAGTAGAAATCTGCCCTGTATACCAGTTGTAGTTCATAAAGAACTCATTGATTCCCACAGAGCCATCATCGCTACGCTCCATCCAACGCTGGTTCGAACTATTAACCGCGTTCTGGTAAGATACGCTGCCGGAAGGCAGCATCGAGTCGTACCAGCTAATCAAGATGTCGGGGCACTTGGCGCGCATGTAGCGGATCATCTCATCCAACCTGGATGCAATCTCTGCACTGCAGCCAAAGGATTCCTGGTTGAAGAAGTATCCATCAAAACCATAGTAATCCATCACTTCCAGTAGCTTATCTGCCACGGGGAAACTGCCATCTTCCGCCTTTTGGCAGAAAGTGTCAACTTCCTCCGCATAGCCCGAGCCAGATCCCCAAGGGAAGCCCAGTGTAGCAACGACCGGCACACCGTTGGTGTGGGCAGCGTCAGTAAATTCGCCGGTGGGGCAGCAGATCAGGCCCTCCTCAGAACCGGACCAGTACACAAAAGAATCGGTGTACTGCCAGTAGTTGAAGGACCAGCTCATGAAGTTCTCGGTGCCTTGTGAACTGGTGGTGTCGTGGGAAGAGTTAGCCAGGGAGCAGAGCATGAGCTTTGCTTCCGGATTTGCCTTTGGGTTCACGACAAAACCGCCCTCTCGGTTTGCCATGGGAATGCTCGCCCTGCTGTATCGTGCGTCCGGGTCAGATTCCGGCGTCCACTCCAAAAGAGTGGCCACGCTGAAAGAGGGGCCGATCGGCATCAGGGACTCGTGTGCGGCATACGCTTCGTTCATCTCCGCTGACCCGTCTTTGCCGGGGGTCGCAGCACTTGCGGGCAATGCGGTACCGGACAGTACCATAGCCAGTGCCATCAGACATGAACCGAAGCGTTTCCAACTTCTTGTTTTCATTGGTAAAGCACATCCTCGTATTATAAAGTAGTAGTTATTAAATTCCCTCTCCAAGGACAAAATGCTACAATAGACAAGGTGCTGCGGATTGGTTTAAACCTCCTTCATTTCTCTTTTTTCAGATGCATCTAATCAATCGCGCCGAACCGGGTAATTTTGCCGAAAGCACCCTGTTGTTCCCTTTGAGGTTTGGAACTTACAATGATGACGCCGCTCTTGATTCAAACAGAACAGTCCGGGATTACACATCAAAGTGTTTCCATTCAATGCACAGCAAAATACTTTCACAGGGATTCGGTTGGGCTTTCCCTTAAGCACCACCTCCGCTCAAATTGATTTATATCCACCAGGAAACGTGGTCTGCCGCGCTCATTTGTCAAGCAGATATACATTTCTGCTATGCATGTGCGCGTATGGCCAAACCCGCTTCTGGCAAACACTCCTGTTTCCGGCCCAATAACGGCTACATAAAGCCCTGGCACAGAATCAACGCCATTTTTACGTATCGTCCCGTTCATTCCCAAACAAATTAGCAGGCAGACGGACAGACAATAGAGTGGGTAGATATCGCTACCATCAGCAACACATCGTTCTATTGTTCCACTTGACCGCCTCTACCGCGCCTTGCTTGAGGCATTGGATCGGCACACCTGATGCCAGAAGCTTCATAAGCGGATAGATTCAAAATTTATTCGGGTGTCTCTGATAAACCAAAATGCTGGAAAATTCGCTAAAAGATAACGGATGCAAGGCGCGAGACCGCCGCAATACTTGGTGTATTGCAAGGTTGAGTAACGTAGCAGACGCTGCTTTTGGGCAATACCGAGCAATTCAAAATGCCAATGCGGCGAGCGAGACGCGTGACCGGCTAAGAGAGAAGCACAGGCAATCCTTGGTGGATTGCCGAGCATTTTCTCAACGCTGATCATGTGCCGCGGCCGTCGCAGCGATGCTTTAGGCTTAAGCCGAGAATTGTGCGGGGATGCCCCGGTAGAATTAGACAGTGCTGGGGATTTTTCAGATACCCTCTAGGCTACGCACCACATACAAAGTGGTTTGAAGTTTTTATTGCCGACAATGGAGCGGCCATCTTGCCCAATTAGCTTTCCAACCAAAATGTTGTGCGAACCACAATCGCTGTTGGCTGCCACCAGGCAGACATAGCCCACACTTGTGCAAGCGATTACCCACAATTTCAGATGTCAAGTTGCATCGTCCTTGCAATATTTGTGTTCCGGTCATTTCAGCGTGCAGCGAGCAAAGAAAAACAGAAGCATATTCTGTTAATTGCATGTTAACTACATATAACAAAACAAATTGCAAAAAGAAGTTACAATGGATTAAACAGGGAGGGGGTAGCGATTCCAAATCGATGAACCAGTGCTAATTTTAGCACATAAAGGTGAAAAAAGCACATAAAGGTGAAAAAAGCAAGGGAAAGTACACAATTTTGTTGAAATTGTAAAAAGTGCACATAGAAATACTGTTAGGCGCGGAATTTCAGCGCTTGCCCAACAACTTTTTCTTACTTACTTTTTCATTTTTGGTATTTAAAACGCGAACGGACGTTTATTAAATGTTAACTTTTGTTAACGACAGGAACGGAACTATGCTTTCGTCAAATTCACAATAGAAGGTGCATTTTATTGAGTAGACGCTCATGTTCTGCGCCGGATTCCATGATATAAATTCTTGTCGTCTCGATGCTGGAATGACCGAGCAGGTCCGCCAGTTTCGAGATATTTTTTTCGAGGTTGTAAAATGTCCGCGCAAACAGGTGCCGCAGGTTGTGGGGGAAAACTTTCTTCCCGGCCACATTGGCGCGCTCGCACAGGGCTTTGAGCAGTTTCCAGACCGTTACGCGGCTCAGAGGCTTGCCAACACGGGAAAGAAACACCGGACCGGCATGAATGCGGTGTTTCTGGCACCAACGGGTCAGGCGGTGGCAGAGCTCAGCGGGCAGCAGGATCTCCCGGCATTTGCCTTTGCAGCGGATAGACGCCTTGTGCCGGCGGACGGCTTCTGCCGTGATAAACTGCAGTCCCGAGACGCGGATGCCGGTGGAGCAAAGCGCTTCCAGCAGCAGCTGGGTGCGCTTGTTGCCGGCGGCGCGGGCGGCGTTCAGCAGGCGGAAATACTCGGCGCGGGTCAGTTCCCGGCCAGGGTCGGCGAAGATCCTGCGCTGGTGCTTGAGCGGCTTAGCTTTGCCAGCCACGTTGTCGATGCTCTCTTGGCAATCATTGACGGCAGCCAGCATCGCGTTCACGGTGGCAGGGGTATAGCCCTTTTCGGTCAGGCTATCCCGCCAGGCTGCAACGGTCTCGCGGGTCGGGATGTCCCCTGCCCCGGTATCGGCAAAAAAGCGGGCCAGGGCTTTGGTGTACTTCTGGATGGTGGCGGGGCTGTACTCCCGGTGGGTCAGCCAGGTCTGATAGGTGTCAAGAATAGATGAAGTTTTCATGCAGATCCTCCTTACTGGTATATAATTTGTACCTTTTATTATGCCGCAAAGAACAAGCGGCTTATATTCTAAATGAACAGTTCTGTTTTGCTAAGCATAATCCAGCAGCTTTACAACCTTCTTACCGCTGCACAACATTGGCTTGGGCAGCAGTCATACCGCGCAGTTGCACACTGCCGACACTATTGTGCTGCATCAGTGCATCAAACCGCTGCATATCCACGGCGGTAACCTTGCCGTTTTCGTCCTGCGTTGTAAAATCGCCGGAATAATACTGATCTGTCTGCAGGATCTTTTCTTCAAGGGTCATCCGGCTCATCAGGTCGCTGATGCGCTCTTCTGTCGAAAGATCCGGGTTCTGGTATGGCTACGGGGAAATTGAAAACATTCTGAAAACAGCAGGATTTATTCTGTTTTTTCTCAAAAAAATTGCCCACTCCCCTGCCAAATTCCAAAAAATGGCAGAGAAAGTGGGCTTCAGGGTGGGCAAACCGCCCAAAAATGGTTGGACAACACTGTAAAACCGTGTTCAAAAATCGGTTGGCGAAATCGCCGATTTTCGACGCTACAACAAAGAAAAAAGACTGTGACATCTTTTTCATCACAGTCTTATGGTGCGGATGAAGGGATTTGAACCCACACTCTTTTAAGGGAACTAGAACCTGAATCTAGCGCGTCTGCCAGTTCCGCCACATCCGCTTATTTTGTTTGGCCGCCTCACCGGCGACGAATATTATTATAACCAAGTATCCCCCTTTTGTCAACACTTTTTGAAAGTTTTTTTATTATTTTATGCCTTTTTAGTTTTGTCAAAATACAGTTCGTTTCATCGTCATTTATTTCCCATATCTTACAAAGTTTTTCCTGTTTTTGTTTCCCGAACTCCCCTTTTTCATCCGGAATTCCTCTTTCCAAAAGAAAAACACAAAATTTCCTTTGTGATTTTTTCAAAAAAGAGTAGCGATATTTTTTTCTTTTCCCGTAAAAGGTTGACTTTTATAAGGTTGCGGAAACATCGGTGTACAAGGGGTACAAACAAGATAAAATAGAAATGAGGGGCGATAGAGCGGAAATGTCAGATTTTCCACTCTATCTGAACACGGTCGCTGGTGGCCTTGATTGTAGAGATCAAACCATCGGCGGCTTTTCTTTTGTCGTCAAAATCTATGCTCTCCCAGTTGTCGAGATAATAGGATAACTTCTTTATCTGCTGGGGCGATATGGTTTCAACGCTCAATTCGGCGATTGCCTTTGAAATGGTCTGGCGTCGGGTGTCCAGTTCTTCAATTTTTTTGTTGGCGTAGGCAAGCAAGGTCGCATTGGCTCCGGTCAGTGTGTCCAGCAGCTTTTCAATTTCTGCCTCCACCTGTGCCAGCTCTACTTGATAGGCTGTCAGCTTCGGATTGACCTTTTCCTC
>ADJT01012974.1_pt1 | contig 10716 bp, 5 predicted proteins | sample 268108 | NCBI WGS metagenome assembly ADJT01 (sample SAMN00007487, study PRJNA43253) | human gut metagenome | isolation source: feces sample TS29
GTGGCACATTCAGGTGCTATGATCTCAGATGCGATTCATTCAGCATCTGATGTGGGGAGTACTTTCGTAGTAATAGTCGGTGTGAATTTATCCAGCAAAAAATCCGATAAGGAGCATCAGTACGGACATGAGAGGATGGAATGTGTATCTTCCATTATTTTGTCCGGACTGCTTCTGGCAACCGGTATCGGAATCGGTATGAATGGAATTGAGAACATTATTAAGAGTACTTCAGGAGCAAGCATTGCAATTCCCGGAACATTGGCACTGATTGCGGCAGTTGTTTCTATTGTAGTGAAGGAGTGGATGTTCTGGTATACCAGAGGTGCTGCGAAGAAAATAAATTCCGGTGCATTAATGGCAGATGCATGGCACCATCGTTCAGATGCAATGTCTTCAGTTGGTGCATTTATCGGTATCCTCGGTGCAAGACTTGGATTCCCGATTCTTGATCCACTTGCCAGTGTTGCAATCTGTGTACTGATCGTGAAAGCATCTGTAGATATTTTCAGAGATGCTATCGATAAGATGGTTGACCATTCCTGTGATGAGGCAACAGAGGAGAGCATGAGAGAAGTGATCATGGGTGTGAAAGGCGTGAAGGGAATCGACCTTCTCCAGACACGACTTTTCGGTTCCAAGATGTATGTGGATATTGAAATTTCAGCAGATGGAACGATTCCTCTGGATGAGGCACATGACATTGCGGAAAATGTTCATCATAGTATAGAGAAGAATTTTAAAGATGTAAAACACTGTATGGTTCATGTGAATCCGGTGAATGAGTAAATAAAAAGCGGGGCTGTCCGAAATTATAATTTGGACAGTCCCGTTTTTATTGTCAGGGAAAAGTCCTGTTTGCCCTGACAATGTAAAAAAGGACTGTCACACTCTGATGGGCAGGATTAACTTGTACCTTGAAGATCATGTGTCGTTCATCCCATAAAAGCATACGTTTATCAGAAAAAACGTTATTTTATAAAAAAAGTTATAAAATAATCGTAAAGATAAAACTTAAATCATTTCTGAGTCGTCTATATACTGTAATAGAACAAATGTGATAAATGTAAAAGGGGAAAGGAAGAAATAAAATATGTTTTGTCCTAATTGTGGAGCAGAATCTGAGAATTCAGCAAAATTTTGTGTACATTGCGGATGGCCATTACAGGAACCATCGACTTGTTGTTATAACTGTGGCTGTAAAGTAGAAGGAGGTGATGCTTTTTGTCCGGAGTGTGGTGCGAGATTGGAGGTAGAGGAAAATCCGGAACAATTGCAGCAACAGTTGCCTCTAAGATCACGTAAAAAAGGAATTTTATTTGTCTGTCTGGCTGTTGCCGGCGCAACAGCAGGGGCGAGTGGAGCATTTTTGTATCTGAATCATAAACCGGTTATTGATCTGAAATCCTGTTATACGATTACATTAACTGGTCATGATAAAGATGCAACAGTGTCTGTTGACATAGATGAAGAAAAACTGGGGGAGAAATGTCAGAATCTGACGTTGAATAAAAAGAAAGCGAAAGCAGCTATCAGAAAACAGGCAGATTCAAGCAGCAGTCTGGAAAGTTCCGATGTAGATGAGAATTATCAGGAAATGTTTGAAGAAGCAGGAAAAAACACAGCAGAGATTGTTCGTTATAATCTGGAACAGGATATGCAGATAAAACCTGAGAAGAAATTGAGTAATGGAGACACTATAGATATTTCATATGATGAGGCAAGGATGGAAATCCTGGAAGCTGCATATGGATGTGAGTTCACACCGCTTACGGAGTATACAGTAGAGGGACTGGGAAAAACTTCTGAAAGTGAAAAGAATATAAGCAATTCGAAGAAGAAAGAAACGAATAACTCAAAGAAAGAATCAAAGGAGGAAAAATCCGACAGGGAAGAGAAAGCAGAAGTAACTCCAACCCCAAGTCCAATACCTCAGCCAACAGCAACTCCAATACCTGAACCGACTGCAACACCGGTTCCTGTAAGAACAAATACTGCATTAAGACCAGACTTTTATAAAGATGGAGTTGTGACAGGTACCAGTGAGGATTATATATGTCCGGATAGTATCTTCAGACAACTGACAGCAGAGGAGCTGGCATGTTATAACAACAAGGGACTTTGCTTTATTCGTAATGAAATGTTTGCACGTCTTGGAAGACAATTTGATAATCCGGAACTTGCAGAATATTTCAATTCTATGCCATGGTACAATGGAACTGTATCTTCTGGAAGTTTTGAGGAAGCTAATTACAATGGAGTTACCATTGATGGTCGTGTGGTAAGTACTGCTGCGATAACTTATAATACAGATTTGCTTGTTTCGCTGGAAGAACCTATGGGATTGTATATTCCATTTAGTTAAAGAAAAGAGTAAAATTTTTGAATTTTAAATAAAGATACAAGAGGAGGAACGAATATGTTTTGTACAAAATGTGGAAGAAAACTAGAAGAAGGAGAAATCTGCACCTGTCAGCAGCTCAAAAGTGCACCGAAGATGCAGCCACAGGTAAAAGTTGAGACTCAGTCAGTGCAAAGAGAACAGCCAGAGGTTCGGAAGTCTGTAGAATTGCAGAAAAATCAGTCGGCATCACAACAGACTCAGCAGCCGGAAAAACAGAGACAGGCTGCACCACAGCAAGGCAAGCCGGTTCAGCAGAGTGTAAATAGCCACCAGTACCAGCAGAATACAGGCTATCAGCAACGCCAGTCATATCAGCAGAATGTTAACTATCAGCAAAAACAGCAGTATTCACAAAATATGAATTATCAGCAAAGTCAGCAGTATCAGCAAAATATGAATACTCAGCATGGTAACATACGTGATTCTAAAGAAGCTGAGTGGGCGAAGGAAAAAGGTGCGGCAGCATTGGGAAATGTGAAGATATTTCTGGGAGCAGCTGGCAGCGTATTAAAGAGACCGGTATCTGAGGCTGTCAGAATGTCAGATGATAGCACTGGCAAAAGCGGACTTCACTTTATAACTGTAAAAGCTATATTTACAACTATTGTTGTTTTGATTCTGTCTATGGTAACGGCTGGGAAAATAGCATCTGCCTCCAATGGATACTTCAGTTTCTTTGATATCAAGATGCCATATTTTACACTGATCGTATTGTCTCTGATTGCTACCATTGGTTTTGATATGGTCAAAGTTGGGATTATGACTATGATGACAAAAGCATTTGGCGGTTCTGCAGCTCCAAAGGCAATGTACTCCGTAGTAGGGGTTCAGGCAGTGTTTGATCTGCTTATTACTGCAGTAATATGTGTACTGATGATTATTTCCCCAAGTATTGCAACGGTTGTTGCCTTTACTCTGGGTCTGGTATATGCAATTGGGCTGACACCTTTTGTTGGATATGCTTCCTATACTGCAGTTACCAACATGGATAAAGATAAGAGAGTATATGCTTTCTGGATTATTAATGTTCTGCTGATTATCGTAGCATTAGTGATATGTATTCTTGTAGGCGTAGGAGTTGTAGAAAAGATTGAGTCTATTGTAAATAGTTCCTATGACAGCTACAGCAATTCACTGAATTCTCTTTTTGATATGTTCATCTGATTATAATAGACAGAAAAATATATGATTGAGGATAAATAAGATAAAGCCCAAATAAGGAAAGAGTAACAGAAAAAGATGGTTGTTGTTAACCATCTTTTTTTGTTAGTAAAAATAATAAAAAAATTTCTAAAATATAAAACCTGCTTACGACATCGCTCGTCTATATAGTAGAAAGCAAGAAAAGAAACAAACAGAAAGGAGAGAAATGACAATTGAGAGAAAGGAGGAACGGAAAATTATGCTATAGAAGATGATTTTATCTGCATGACATAAGCTGACTAAGACAGTGTTAAATGTAAAATAAGACAATAACGAAAAGGAGAATTAATTATGGAAACAAAAGCAGCTGAAAACTATTTAAGAAATACGGAACTTACTTTTAAATTTAAGGCAATTGCCGCAATGGTAATGGCAGCATTATTTGGACTGGTAGTACTTTTGGAAACAATCACCGGACATGGCATAAGTCATTTGGAAGATGTCTATCTGGTTATAGGAATCATTGCCCTGATTATAACAGGTGGAGCTGCGAAAGCAATTAAAATTGCATCGGCTGCGTTTACCTGGGGATATCTGTTGACACCACTGCTTTTATTTGACATTGCTTTTGCTCTGGGAGCGGCCGGAATTGTATTGGTTATTTCAGTAGGACTTCCATGTATTCCGATTGCATTAGTAGCCTGGGATATATATAAAGAACGTGCAAATGCAAAATTATACTTATAAAAAGGAGATATAAAACTATGAAGAACAAAAAGGTAACAGCTTTAGCTATGATGATGACAATGTGTATGTTAGGAAATTCTGCTGCAGGTGCAGCAGAGTTTTCTTCCGGACCTTCTTCAGTGACTGATGCATCAGAATCCGATTCAGTGGAGAATTCTAATGTGACAGATGCAGATCAGCCTGATGTACTTACAGACAGTACCGATGAGGAAGTTTTTAATGCACAGGAGGATGCAGAGCCTTTCTCTGATGCAGAGCTACTGGATGAGTTTTCTGCTGATGAGGAGACAGATGAAATTCCGGAAGCACAAGACCCGGGAAGTATTGACAGTACCCTTGCTGCCAGGTACAAAAATGCTGCGGTAGAGGCAGAACTGGAAGCAGATCCCAATGTGAAAACAACCTGTAAGGTTTATAACGGCAGCAATCTGGAAAATCAGGATTATTCCACGTTTGGCTCCTGCATAGATTCCTATGAATGTACAAGCCCGGATGGGGGCATCATGCGTGTACAGTTTGGTGCTATTGATGGGGAAACGCTGGTAGAGTACTATGATACCGATTACAATATCCAGAAGACAGTGACGGTACCTCTGGCACTTCCAAAATATGGTGCCTTTTATGAGAGTGGCAATCATTATTATATCCTTACAGGACAGGATAATCCTGACAACAATGATGCAGTTGAAGTATATCGTGTGACAAAGTATTCCAAAGACTGGAAGGTACAGGGGGCTGCAAGTCTTTACGGAGAAAATACAAAGAAAGCTTTTGATTTTGGATCAGCGAGAATGACAATGAACGGAAATATCCTCTATGTAAGAACCTGTCATGTGATGTACGGCGGACATCAGGCAAATGTTACTTTTTCTGTGAACACAGATAATATGACAGTAGTGGATAAGAAAACCGATATCAGCAATGCAAGCACAGGCTATGTAAGTCATTCTTTTAACCAGTTTATACAGATTGATCAGGGGAAGATGACAGCCCTGGATCAGTGCGATGCTTTTCCAAGCAGGGCACTTGTAATGCTGAAGTACAGTGCAGATCTTAGCGAAGGTAAATTTGTTCCGGATTTTAATTACGTCTCCAGTGAAGAGATGGAAAGACGTAAATGTGCCCAGACAGATATTATGAAGGTAGGCGGTAATGTAGGTGATAACTATACAGGAACTTCAGTCGGAGGATTTGAATATTCTGATTCCTGCTGGCTTGTGGCCGGAAACTTTGATACAGATGGTGCCGGTTCATCCAGAAATGCATTCATTGCAGCAGTGCCCAAGAATGGCGGTGACCCGGTAGTCAGGTATTTTACCAATTATGGGGGAACAGATGACAGTGCGGCAACTCCTCATCTGGTGAAAACAGGCAGCAACAGTTTTATCCTGCTGTGGTCCAGTCAGGGAAAGGTTTACTATACAGCAGTGGATGGAAACGGACAGCAGTCCGGCCAGACCTACAGCATGGATGGAAACCTGTCAGGTTGTCAGCCCACAGTGATCAATGGAAAATTATGCTGGTACACCTGGAAAAATAATGTAAATGTTTTCTATGAGATTAATCTGTCTGATCTTTCCGGTACACGTGCAGTGAAGATCGTAAACGGACATAAGTTCTCTTATGGAAAAGAAGTGACAAACGGAACAGTTACAAGAACCTGTACAGTATGCGGTGAGAGCCAGAACAATGTGGCTGTGCCTACATCTATGGAACCGGTATATACCAAAGCAAACGGACACCTGGCTTATTTGCGTGGAAATATTGAGCTGGATCCGGGAACCTATCAAATGGTATGTGGACCATGTTTTACAGCTTCCGGTGATCGTCTCAGTGACTGTCAGGTGACCAGCTCAGATCCGGATATAGTATCTGTAAAAATGTTGGGATCTACAGATGCTCAGATTACAGTGCACAAATCAGGAAGTGCAGTTCTGACTATTCAGTCCAAATATAATCCGGATGCAGTGGAAACTGCAAATATTTCTGTGGGAATTTTGGATAGCAGTCATTATGATATGTCAGTTTCAGAGGAAAGCTTTGTGTATGATGGAACAGAGCACAGACCTGTTGTGAAATTGTACAAAAAAGGCCTTGCACAGGAGGTCAGCACAGATAATTATACAGTAGAGTATGAAGGAGATCTGGTAAATGCAGGTACTGTCAATGTAAGTGTGAAGGGAACAGGAACTCTTGCTGGCAGTATCAGCAAAGAATTTGTCATTAAACCGGCAGAGCTTTCCAGATGCCAGGTCACAGTGTCGGAGAAACCGGTCAGCTTCGTGAAAGGTAAGAAATCTGTTACGGAATATACTGTCAAAGACGGAGACAGAACCCTGACAGAGGGTAAAGATTTTACGGTATCCTATAAGAATAATGATCGTCCGGGAACTGCACAGATTATTCTCAGTGGAACAGGTAATTATCAGGGAGAGATAAGAAAAAGCTTTACGATTGTCCGTGAAGAGAAAGAAGATAAGAATAATACCGAAAATAAAAACAATACCGAAAACAAGAATGACAGCGAGAATAAAGATAATACCGGAGATAAGAACAACACGGAGAATAAAGGCAATACTGAAAACAAGAATGACACCGAAAATAAGGATAATAGCGGTGACAAAAACGATACTGAGAACAAGGGAGATGATGAAAACAAAAAGGATAATGTAGAGAATAAAGACAATACCAATAATAAGGAAGACAGCGAAGAAAAAGATAATACAGATAAGAAAGATGATACAAATAAAAAAGATGACACGAATAAAAAAGATGATACAGAGAACAAAGATAACACCAATGGCAAAGATGATGTAAATAAGAAGGACGATACAGTAACCCACACAATGGATGAATGTACCATTCAGGTTGACTCTGAAAAACTTATTTACAACGGAAAAGCCCAGACACCGGGCGTAACAATTACATATGAAAGAAAGGCTCTGACAGAAGGACAGGACTACACACTTTCCTATGAGAAAAACACAGATGCCGGAATGGCCAATGTAGTGATTCGGGGGAAAGGCACATATACAGGAAAAGTATATAAAACCTTTGAGATCACCCGTGCAGATGCATCTGTAAGTTTATCCTCCAAAACAGTAACTATGGGAAAGAAAAAAATGGCTCTGGCAGACTGGATGACTACAGACGGAAAGGTTATTTATAAATCATCAGATTCCAAAACTGTAAAAATTTCCGGCAATCAGTTTATTGCACTGAAACCTGGCAAAGCAGTTATCACGATTTCTGCAAAACAGGGGCAGAACTACAATGCACTGCCGGCTACAAAGGTTACTATTACAGTCAGACCGCTGAATACTACGGGGTTTGCCCTGAAATCAGTCAGAAAGGGTCAGGCAAAAGTATCCTGGAAGCCTGTGAAATCCATTAGTGGATATCAGATCCAGTACAGCAGTTCTGCTAATATGAAAAAAGCGAAATCTGTCAATGCTAAGAGCAATGCAAAGAATATAACTGTCAAAAAACTTTCTTCAAAGAAAAAATGTTATATTCGTATCCGTACTTATAAAACTATAAAAGGCAAAAAATATTATTCTGACTGGAGTAAAGTAAAGAAAGTAAAAGTTAGATAGAAAAACCTTGCAAATTCATATATAACAGCACATAATAGTAGAAAAACGAAACATATTATCTTGTTATCCGGAATAAGGAGGACTAAAAATGAGAGAATGGAAAAACAAATTAGCTAGATTTTTACTCGTATTATCTGTTCTTTGTATGGCGGTAAATCTGGGAAGTGTACGGAATGTACAGGCAGCGGAAGGACTTAATTTGTACAAAAGAGTTCCGTTTTATAATTCACAAAAGGTAGGTGGATCAATATATTCTCTGAAATATAATGACAGTACAAAAAGATATAACATATATATAGAGAAAAATAGTAAAAAAAGTGTTCTTGCGAAAAACTGTATCAGCGGAACAATTGTTACAAACGGGAAATATATATATTATGAAAGCGGTTCATTTGCGCAGGGAGGCAGTTTTGGATATTCATATAAAGGGCGCAAAATAATCTGTATGAAAATTAGCACTAAAAAGGTAACAAGAATTACTAATTTCAGAGATGCTGGACGAGCTCACAGTATGATGGGGTGTGATGGAAGATATCTTTATATAGGTGAACAGACACAGTATGGAGATGGATTTGGCAATTTTTCTGTACTTGATTTGAAAACAAAGAGTATAAAGCAGACCAATAAAGACAGTTCGGCGGTACAGTCTGTTAAAGGTAAAGTTCTGGTTAATTCGGTAGGATTTCCTCATGGTGGACCGGTTTATCTGGTAAATAAGGATGGAAGCAATCTCAAAGTTATTTGTGATAGAGCTATTAAGGTTTCTGTTAAGGGAAATTATATTTATTATACCGAAGCTACTTATGACTGGAGAACAAGAAAATGCAGATGTGATTTAAATGGAAATAAGAAAAAAGCACTTACTGCCTGGAGTGGTGGGGTAGCTGCGTGACACGATTGCTGAAGTATATTGATAAAGCAGGTCAGATTTGTAATGAATATATTAGTTTATAGTCTGTCAGATTTGAGTTAAGTAAAATAAGATAGCGAAGAGTTTTTGTCGAAAGATAGGAACTTTTCGCTTTTTCAATATAGGTGTGTCTGACGAGACTGGGCCGCACTAATCGTTGAATATCCAGTTACGATCATCTATATATTCCATTATATGGAAGAGGAAGAGCAGATGATCAGGACAGGGAAAATCCTGTTTTAACTGCGAAACAGACAAATTTATTTGTTTGACTGGAAATTTTACGTAAATATAACATAGATATTCCATGGAATTGATATTCAACGTTTATAATTCTAAACGTTATGGGATGTCAGAGTCAAAGGTTTGATAAATTTTGTCACTGATATCACGAATAAAAAGAGTGAGGAATTATCCGAATGAAAAAACAACAGAAAAAGACAAAAGAAATTACGGCACCTGTATATATGATGAACAGAGAACTGTCCTGGCTGAAGTTTAATGAGAGGGTTTTAAATGAGGCGGGAAATCCAAGAGTTCCGCTTGCGGAGAGACTGACATTTGCCGCTATTTATCAGTCAAATCTGGATGAATTTTACAGAGTCAGAGTCGGAACTCTGATGGATCAGATGGAAGCATCTGAAGTGATCCGTGAGAACAAAACCAATATGACCAGTGAAGAACAGGTAACTGCAATCCTTCAGGCCACCAGAGATCTGGATCAGAAAAAGGCAGCTATCTATGAACAGCTGATGGGAGAACTGGAGCCTTACGGAGTGCGTCTGATCAATTTTAACAGATTATCTGCGGGGGAAGGCAAGCTTCTGGAAACATATTTTGATCAGGAGATCGCACCGTATTTGTCTGCAAATATTGTGAGCAAACAGCAGCCATTTCCATTCCTGAAAAATAAAAATATTTATGCAGTGGCATCACTGATGAGCAAGGGTGGAAAAACAAAAACAGCTATTATTCCATGCAGTAATACTGTATTCAGACGTTTGATCGATATTCCCACAAGAAAAGGAACTTTTATGCTTTCAGAGGAGCTGATCCTTCATTTCCTGCCGAAAATGTTTAAGAATTATGAGATCAGGGAGAAAGCTCTGATCCGTATAACCAGAAATGCAGATATTGATACGGAAACCATTTATGATGAGGATCTGGATTACAGGGATGCAATGGAGAATCTGATTAAGCAGAGAAGACGAATGAATCCTGTAAGAATGGAGTTATCCAGAGAATTAAATAAAAAGATGATAAGTTCACTCTGCAAGGAACTTCATGTAGATAAGGAACACGTATTTTTGACCAGAGTTCCGCTTGATATGTCCTTTGTATTCGGACTTCAGGGATATCTGAGGAATACTGCCCAGGACAAACTTTTCTATCAGAGAAGAACTCCCAGAATGACATCGGAGCTGGATGACAAGAGTGCTCTGATTCCACAGATCATGAAGAAAGATGTACTGTTATCCTATCCATTTGAAAATATCAGATCTTTCATTAATCTTCTGAATGAGGCTGCAAAGGATGATTCTGTTGTATCCATCAAGATGACATTATATCGTCTGGCGGACAAGAGCCAGATTGTAGATGCTCTGGTGGAAGCAGCAGAAAATGGAAAAGAAGTTGTTGTACTTGTAGAGCTGAGAGCCAGATTTGATGAGGAAAGCAATATTGAATATTCCAGAAAACTGGAAGAAGCTGGCTGCAGAGTAATCTATGGACTGAATGGATATAAAGTACATTCCAAGCTGTGCCTGATCTCCAGAAAAACAGATAAGGGTGTGTCCTATATCACACAGATCGGTACAGGTAATTATAATGAAAAAACATCTGCACTTTATACAGACCTGTCACTGATTACAGCAAACCAGGAAATCGGAAAAGAAGCAGCAGAAGTATTTGCAGCA
>ADJT01001943.1_pt1 | contig 10694 bp, 9 predicted proteins | sample 268108 | NCBI WGS metagenome assembly ADJT01 (sample SAMN00007487, study PRJNA43253) | human gut metagenome | isolation source: feces sample TS29
CAGCCATGAAAGGCCTCTTCCCGTTAGTGAAAGTTTCCATCTGGAAATCCTTCAGCAGGCCTGCCACCTTGTATATTTCGCCTTCGCCCATATTGATGCTGCGCCCTATCACGTCGTCGCCCCAGTGCATCCTTTCCGGCAAAAGTCTCGTTCACGATGGCTTCATGCTTCTCGTGCGCCATGCGTCCTGCCTTGAAGGTCATGCCCATCAGTGCCGGATAATTTTCAAGCATATAATAGGAGAAACGGGTGGAAAAGAGCGAATTGCCGGCATCGTCATAGACAAAGTTCCCGCTGTAACCATAGATAGGCGTAGCGTTGGCACTGCTCGCCTCCTCCACGTATGGCAAACCCTTGAAGAACTGGTAGGCCGCATCGCGCGAAGCCTCGTCGTCCATGTAAAGCTCGCCCACCGCCAAGTTCTTGGGATTATAGCCCATATCCTTGTCCAACACATAGCGATATTGCATCATCACCACGCACATCAATCCGCAGATGAACGCCACACCCGCAAACTGGATGGAGAGCAAAGGCCGCTTCCACCCCTTTTTGCTCTCAGTGTAGCGGTGGAACACCTGCGACACGGGAATGCCGGCAAAGAGCCGCCCTGGCAGCATGCCGCCCACCACGAACAGCACCGCCACTACCGATACCGGCACCCAGATGCGCTCCGGCGCAAACAGCATGGAAAGCTTCGCCGCAGTGGTGTCTTCCACAAAGTCGCGGAAGTTGAGCAGCAACACCGCCATCAGCAGCAAAGCACAGAAGATGATAATCCCCTGTCTCCAGCAGGAACATCCCGAACACCGTGCCCCCACCTGCACCGCTGCACTTATGCACGCCCACCGCCTTGGCGCGGTGCGCCAGCGAGGAGATGGAGATAAGCACATAGTTCAGCGTGGCAATGAAGAGGATGGCAAAGCCGAGGATGCTCATGATGCCCGTCATGCGGCGCACGTCCTCGTAGTCGCGGTAAGTATCGCGGATGGGCTGTACAAAGGCGGTGTAGCCGAATGTCTTCTTATCCTCTGCCGGGCGATACTTTTCAATCATCGCGTCGATGCGCTTGTTCACTACCGAACAATCGGCACCCGGACGGAAACGGATGTACTCCGTCCAGCTGTCTCCACCGCTCCACGAATAGTTTCCCCAATTGCGGCTCCATGCCGTGGGCATCGAAATCACTCCCTCGGGATGCATCGTGGCATTCTCGGGGATGGTGGCATACGTCCCCCTCACGGTCAAGGTCAGCTGGTGGTCGTAGCTGAGTTGCTTTCCGATGGGGCTTTCGTCGCCAAAAATCTTCTTTGCAAAACGTTCACTCAAGAAGATGACGTCGGGCTGCACAAGGTCGCGCTCCGGATTACCGCTCAGTACCCCGATACCCATGGTGCGGAAGAACAGCGAATCGGCCACCACCTTCAAGTCGTTAAAACGCACATTACCGTTGTAGAGCGGCTTCGACGCCGGCCACCGACCTACGCTGCAAGCAGCCTCCACCTCCTTGGGGAAGTTCTCGAGAATGGCTCCCGCCACGGGACCGCTGTTCTGTTCTTGCGGCTCGTGCCGCTCGCCATTAGTGGTGAACACCGACCACACTTGATAAAGGTTGTCATAATCCTTAAAGCAAGTGTCAAAACTCTGTTCATATGCCACGCGGGAGAAAAGCAGAATACTCATCGTCAATCCCAATCCCAAAGAAATGACCTTGATGATATTCGAACCGCGTCCCCGCAGCAAAGTCTGAATTACATAATAGATTTGTTTCATTCCGTTTATCGTTTATTAGATATATTTTCTTGCTTTTCATATTGCAGAAAGCGTGCCAAAGAATGCACAAATCTGATTATCAATGCATATTGCATTTCAGAAGAAGACAAAGGTGTCTAATTTTTAGACACTCCCGTCTAAAAATTAGACAGAGGCCGAATCTCTGTTCAGCCTCATAGAACAAAAAAAGGGAAATTAGAAAAGAATCCATAAGAATGAAAACTTTACCTTTGCCCACAGTTTTCTAAAGATAGAGTATAAACATTAAATGAAGCACCTGCACATGAAATTCCCCAAACTCTTATATCCTTCATTCCTATGCCTGCTCATGGCCGGCTGCGACATGATAGATTATCACCCTTACGATGTACACATCAGCGGTGAAACCGATGTCAATGCCCACAACATTGCCCAAATAGAGCAGAACTGCCAGAACAAGACAACAATCCGGTTCGTAACAATGGGTGACTCCCAGCGCTGGTATGACGAGACTGCCGACTTTGTAAGCCACCTCAACAAGCGGGACGACATAGATTTCGTCATTCATGGCGGAGACGTCAGTGACTTCGGTGTAACAGACGAGTTCCTTTGGCAACGGGACATTATGAACAAACTCAAGATACCCTATGTGGTACTTCTCGGCAACCACGACTGCCTGGGCACGGGCGAAGAGACTTATCGTGCAATATTCGGAGACCCCAATTTCTCCTTCATTGCAGGACGGGTAAAGTTTGTCTGCCTGAATACCAACGCCATCGAATTCGACTACTCCCGCCCCATTCCCGACTTCGAATTTCTTGCCGCACAGATACGCGACCGTGAAGAGGAATTCGATAAAACCGTTGTGTCCATGCATATACGCCCGTTCTGCAACGAGTTCAACAATAATGTGGCACACGTATTCCAGCGTTACATCAAGGAATTTCCCGGACTGCAGTTCTGTACATCCGCACACGAACACCATCGCTTCGAGAAAGACCTCTTTGAAGATGGGATAATGTATTACATGAGCGACTGCATGAAGAACCGCAATTACTATATATTCACCATAACCCCCGACGGATATGAACGCGAAGTGGCATATTATTAATCACCTGGCATGCGCCGTCGTCTTCTTGTCGGTATGCTCTTTTTCTGCTTTTTCACAAGAGAGAGATACCATCTTCATCATAGAACACGATACTGTATGGATGGACCCGCAACCGAATGCCGTCATTGAAAGCCGAACTAGGGAGAACCGTTATGACCGCCGCATACACCGCTACCGCAGGCATTGGGAGGCCTTGATTCCGACGCACACAAAAATTCAGTTTGCCGGCAATATGGGGTTGCTGTCATTCGGTACCGGATGGGATTACGGCAGAAGAAACCAATGGGAAACAGACGTATTCTTCGGAGTATTGCCCAAATATGACTCCAAACGTACCAAGCTGACATTCACTGTCAAGCAGAACTACCTTCCCTGGAGCCTGCAAATAAAACAGAGCCGTTTTTCTGTAGAACCGCTGGCTTGCGGCATGTATCTGAACACGGTATTCGGCGATGAGTTCTGGGTCAATGAGCCGGAACGCTACCCTAAAGGATATTATGGTTTCTCCTCCAAGGTACGCATCCATGTATTCTTAGGACAGCGCATCACTTACGACATCGACCCACAACGACGGTTCACGGCCAAAGAAATCACTTTCTTCTATGAAATAAGTACATGTGACCTATATGTAGTCAGCGCCTTCACCAACAAGTATCTGAAACCCAAGGATTATCTGAGCTTGTCATTTGGCATCAAACTGCAACTGCTATAATTTTTTTTCAGTACCGCCATGAGCTCTTACTGAAGTTGCTACAAACTAATTTCTATCTTACTTAAATCTATTCGTCCCATAATCGTTATATTATCGTCCGACAGTTGTTGAATTATCGTCCGACAGCTGTCGGACGATAATTCAACAACTGTCGGACGATTAATTCTTAGTAAGCAAAAATATAAAATAAAGCGGCATAAGGATTTGCTAAATGAGAAGGAGAATCTTAATACTTTGAAAACTGAGAGATTTACCGAATATAATACAGATAAATCATTAACTTTGCCTGCAGAAAACAGAAATAGTTTATGGCAAAAAAAACGGAAACATCCTGATTGTCGATGATAACCGAGGCGTACTTACCGCCTTGCAGCTTTTGTTAAAGCCATATTTTGAAGGGATAATCACACTTCCCTCTCCCGTAACCCTGCCCAGCGTATTGCGGGAAAAGTCATGGCAAGTGGTTCTTCTTGACATGAACTTCACCTCGGGCATCAACACCGGCAACGAGGGACTATACTGGCTCCATGAAATAAAGAAGCTATGTCCCACCCTGCCCGTAGTGCTGTTTACCGCTTATGCCGACATTGACCTTGCCGTACGGGGAATCAAGGAAGGAGCCACAGACTTCGTCGTGAAACCCTGGAACAATCAGAAACTGGTGGAAACCTTACTGAATGCCGTATCAGCTTCTGAAACAAAATCTCCGGCCAACGGCCCAAATGCCAGACGTACGGCAGAAAACAACCACCTGCTTGCGGATATCCGCAACATGTATTGGGGAAACAGCTCCGCCATGCAGCAACTTCGCCTCTTGGTGGAAAAAGTGGCCTCTACCGATGCCAATATCCTTATTACGGGCGAGAACGGTACCGGTAAAGAGATGCTGGCACGCGAAATTCACTCCCTTTCACCGCGCAACCGGCAGGAGATGGTAAGTGTGGATATGGGTGCAGTCACCGAAAGCCTTTTCGAAAGCGAACTGTTCGGCCACGTGAAAGGCTCTTTCACCGATGCCCATGCCGACCGTGCCGGCAAGTTCGAAGCAGCCAGCCGCAGCACCCTCTTTCTCGATGAAATAGGCAATCTCCCCTACCACCTGCAAGCCAAACTGCTGACCGCCATCCAACGCCGCAGCATTGTCCGTGTAGGCAGCAACACTCCCATTCCCGTAGACATACGGCTGATTTGCGCCACAAACCGCAATCTGCCCGAGATGGTGGCAAAAGGCGAATTCCGCGAGGACTTGCTGTACCGCATCAATACGATACACCTCGAGATACCCTCGTTGCGCGAGCGGCCCGAAGACATCATCCCCCTTGCAGAACTTTTCATCGCCCGCTTCTGCAAGCAATATGACAAGCCCCCCGTCAAGCTGACGGACGGCGCCTGCGAGAAGCTTACGCTCCACCCCTGGTACGGCAATATCCGCGAACTGGAACATGCCATCGAAAAAGCCATTATTATCTGTGACAACGAAACCCTTCCCGCAGAACTGTTCCAGCTGGCACGGCGAACCGGCACTCCCGAAGCAGCCGCATCCACGCTCGAAGAAATGGAAATGCAGATGATACGGAAGACGCTCGACAAATGTAGCGGAAATCTCTCTGCCGTCGCCGCACAGCTGGGTATCACCCGCCAGACGTTGTACAACAAAATGAAGAAGTATGGCCTTTAATTATTCATTCCGCGTTGCCGTCAGTCTGGCAGTAGCGCTCCTTGCAGGGGTGATGTGGACTGTCGACGTATTCTGGGGCGCGTTCTGCACTGCGCTGCTTCCCATAGCCTTGTACTGGCAGCAGAAGCTATACCGCCATCATGTGCGGAAGGTGCTTTTCATGCTCGACGCCATCGAAAACAACGACAATGCCATCCACTTCTCCGAAACGGAAAACACTGCCGACGCACGCCTCGTGAACCGTGCATTGAACCGGGTTGCCCATATACTTTATAATGTGAAAAGTGAAACAGCCCAGCAAGAAAAGTACTACGAACTCATCCTGGACTGCGTGAATACCGGTATCCTTGTCCTGAACGACAATGGTGCCGTATATCAGAAAAACAGCGAAGCCCTCCGTTTGCTGGGCCTCAATGTCTTTACCCACGTCAGCCAGCTGAACCGCGTGGACCCGCGTCTTTCGTCCCTTCTTGCCAATTGCCGCCCGGGAGACAAATTGCAAATGCCTTTCAACAACGAACGAGGCACTGTAAACATGTCTGTCCGCGTCAGCGACATTACAGTCCGTAAAGAGCATCTTCGCATCCTCGCCCTGAACGACATCAACAACGAGCTGGATGAAAAGGAAATAGATTCCTGGATTAGGCTTACCCGCGTACTGACGCACGAAATAATGAATGCCGTCACTCCCATAACCTCCCTAAGCGATACACTGCTGGGACTGACCGAAGCGCAAGTTTCCAAAGAAGAAATCAGAAACGGCCTGCAGACTATCAGCAGCACGGGCAAGGGCCTGCTCTCTTTTGTGGAATCATACCGGAAATTCACCCGTATTCCCACCCCCGAACCATCCTTGTTCTATGTAAAAAGTTTTATCGAGCGGATGGTCGAACTCGCCCGTCACCAGCACCCCGATGTCCGGGTCACCTTTCATACGGACATCGCGCCAAGCGACCTTATTCTATATGCCGATGAGAACCTGGTATCACAAGTAGTCATCAACTTACTGAAAAATGCCATACAAGCCATCGAATCGGATAAAAATACAGATAAAGAAGGACATATCAACATACGTGCCTACTGCAATGAAGCGGAAGCCATACTGATAGAAATTTCCAACAACGGACCTGCCATTCCCAATGACATTGCCGAACACATATTTATCCCCTTCTTTACGACCAAAGAGGGTGGAAGCGGTATTGGATTGAGTATTTCCCGGCAAATAATGAGGCTTTCCGGCGGAAATTTATCCTTATTGCCCGGTAAAGAAACCACCTTTATTTTAAAGTTCAATTGAACTATTTTAGATTTGTATTTGTTAAACACAATGCATATCTTTGTACTATTAGACATAAGAAACATCACATTTCAAACTATATAGCATAGAATTTATGATATTTACAGCAGGAAACATACTACTTATAGGTTCCATATTACTTTTCGTCAGCATCATTGTCGGCAAGACCGGCTACCGTTTCGGAGTGCCTGCATTATTGCTTTTTCTTGTCGTCGGCATGCTGTTCGGCAGTGACGGATTGGGATTGCAGTTCCACAACGCCAAGGAAGCACAGTTCATCGGCATGGTTGCACTCAGCATCATTCTGTTCTCCGGTGGCATGGACACCAAGTTTACGGAGATAAAGCCCATATTGACTCCCGGCATTGTTTTGTCAACTGCAGGAGTGCTGCTCACGGCCCTTTTTACCGGATTATTTATCTGGTGGCTGTCCGGCATGAGCTGGACCAACATCCACCTGCCATTGATAACCTCCCTTTTGCTTGCATCCACCATGTCATCTACCGACTCAGCCTCTGTATTCGCCATTCTGCGTTCACAAAAAATGAACCTGAAGCATAATCTGCGCCCCATGCTGGAACTGGAAAGCGGTAGTAACGACCCGATGGCATATATGCTGACAATCGTGCTGATTCAATTCATCCAGTCCTCCGGAATGGGAGTTCCCCAGATATTGGGCTCTTTTGCCATACAGTTCATTGTCGGTGCCGCAACCGGTTATTTCCTCGGAAAGCTGGCCATCCTTATGCTGAACCGGCTGAATATAGACAACCAGGCACTCTATCCTATCCTGTTGCTGTCCTTTGTATTCTTCACCTTCTCCATCACCGACCTGCTGAAAGGCAACGGTTACCTGGCCGTGTATATCGCCGGAATGATGGTAGGCAATAACAAAATCATGCACCGGAAAGAGATTTATACTTTTATGGATGGACTGACCTGGCTTTTCCAAATCATCATGTTCCTCTGCCTCGGTCTGCTTGTCAACCCCCATGAGATGCTGGAAGTTGCAGTCGTGGCATTGCTCATCGGCGTCTTCATGATTGTCGTGGGACGTCCTCTCAGTGTTTTTCTCTGCCTGCTGCCTTTTGGCAAGAGAATCACCCTCAAGTCACGGCTATTCGTATCGTGGGTAGGATTACGTGGCGCAGTACCCATTATCTTTGCCACCTATCCCGTGGTGGCTAATGTGCCCGGTGCCCATGTCATCTTCAACATCGTATTTTTCATAACCATCGTCTCACTGGTCATCCAGGGTACCACAGTCTCCTGGGTAGCCCGGTTGCTGGGCCTCTCCACCCCGCTGGAAAAGACCGGAAATGATTTCGGAGTTGAACTGCCCGAAGAGATTGACTCCAACCTGCACGACATGACCATTACACAAGAAATGCTGGAGCAGGCAGACACCCTGAAAGACATGAACCTGCCCAAAGGCACACTGGTGATGATTGTAAAACGTGGCGATGAGTACCTCATTCCGAACGGAACATTAAAACTTCATGCCGGTGACAAGCTGCTTCTTATTTCGGAAAATAGCAAGGAATAAGAATTACAGATAAGTTTCTATCCGTTTCAGGGCAAGAAAAAAGCGGAAACTATTTGCTTTGCATCACTATAAGACCTATCTTTGCGCAGTTTTAACTAAAGTGTGCAACAGCTGAATGGAACAAGAACAAGGGTTCATCGATTATATAGAACAAAGCATTATTAAAAACTGGGATCGCAACGCCCTGACAGACTACAAAGGAATTACACTGCAATACAAAGATGTAGCACGGAAAATAGCCAAATTCCATATCGTATTGGAAAGCGCCGGCATCAGGCCCGGTGACAAGATTGCCGTTTGCGGACGTAACAGTGCACATTGGGCAGTCGCTTTTCTGGCTACAGTTACCTATGGAGCTGTCATTGTTCCCATTCTGCATGAGTTCAAGGCCGACAATATCCACAACATCGTCAATCATTCCGAAGCCAAGCTGCTGTTTGTCGGCGACCGGGCATGGGAAAACCTCAATGAAGAGGCAATGCCCCTGCTGATGGGTATCGTACTGCTGACGGACTTCACTCCGGTAGTTTGCCGCAACGAGCAGCTGATGGAGGCTTTCGAACATCGCAACGTCCTCTATGGCACACGTTTCCCCAAGAATTCCGTCCCAGCATATCAGCTACCGCAAGGAGGAATCACCCGAAGAACTGGCTGTCATCAACTATACTTCGGGCACCACGGGATATTCCAAAGGGGTCATGCTCCCCTATCGCAGCCTTTGGTCCAATGTTGCATATTGCCATGAGATGCTTCCCGTACGTCCGGGCGACCATATTGTATCCATGCTGCCTCTGGGACATGTATTTGGTATGGTGTACGATTTTCTATACGGTTTTTCCGCAGGCGCCCATCTGTATTTCCTTACCCGTATGCCGCTCCCAAGATTATTGCACAGTCATTCTCCGAAATCAGGCCACGGATCATTTCGTGTGTACCGCTTATCGTAGAGAAGATTATCAAGAAGGACATCCTGCCCCGGATAGACAATAAAATAGGCAAGCTGCTGTTGCGGATGCCCATTGTCAACGATAAAATCAAGGCCGACATGCGCAAAAAGGCAATGGAAGTATTCGGCAGTAATTTCGATGAAATAATCATCGGAGGAGCACCGTTCAATGCCGAAGTGGAACGCTTCCTGAAGCAGATAGGCTTCCCCTATACCATTGCATACGGAATGACGGAATGCGGCCCCATCATTTGTTCCAGCCGCTGGGAAACATTGAAACTGGCCTCTTGTGGCAAGGCAACCAGCCGCATGGAAGTAAAGATAGACTCTCCCGACCCTCAGAACGTGGCAGGAGAAATAATCTGTAAAGGTGCCAATCTGATGCTGGGCTATTACAAAAATGCCGAAGCGACTTCCCAAATCATCGATGTAAACGGCTGGCTGCACACCGGCGACCTTGCAACGATGGATACCGAAGGATATGTCACTGTCCGCGGACGCAGCAAAAACATGTTGCTCACAGCCAGTGGTCAGAACATCTACCCCGAGGAGATTGAAAGCAAACTGAACAACATGCCCTATGTGTCCGAATCACTGATCGTATTGCAGAAAGACAAGCTCGTGGCTCTTATCTATCCGGATTTTGACGATGCATTCGCCCATGGTATGGAACAATCGGACATCGAAAAGGTTATGGAGGACAATCGGAATGAATTGAATCTGCAATTACCGGCCTACTGCCAGATAACAAAAGTCAAGATACACTTCGAGGAGTTCGAGAAAACGGCAAAGAAGAGCATTAAAAGATTTATGTATCAGGAAGTAAAAGGGTAAGGGGAATGTGTCAAAACCTTCTTTAACGCTTTATTTTAGGCGCGGATGACGCAGATTTCACGGATTTAGTTTATTGAATCCGCATTATTCCGCGTAATCCGCGCCTAATATTATAACATTATAAAAGTCTTCATGTGCTTTTGACACATTCGCATCCTTTTTGTTAACAAAAATAGAAGCAAAGGAATAAACGGCTAATAAGTGTTATAAAACATACTTTTTTAGTTGGATAATTTGCAGATTTATCAAAAGTACGTATCTTTGCAATGTGTTTTTCATAGTATTAGATTTAAGGTTAACAAAGGTTGGAGTACAGCGGTACTCCTTTTTTATGCCCGTAAATCAGATATTCCCGGAAAGCCTCTTCAGTCCCTTCAATACAGATTTATCTTTCACCTCCATGATGCTGATGGCATAGCCACCACCGGAAGCAGCTTTCAGTTTCAAGACCGTTTTGGGAGAAACGATACCTTTACGGATAACATAAGCTTGCGGATTTGTTTTATAATCGGCATCTTTTGCATCGGCATAGACGGTTGCAATATACTGCTTGTCTGCATCCAGGAAGTCCAGTTTCAGAGTTGAAGCATGTCCGTGCTCACTGCTGGTACAACCGATAAACCAGTCATTCGTACCTTTTGCCTTACGGGCAACAGTGATGTAACGTCCCGGCTCAGCTTCCAGATAGCGGCTGTCGTCCCAATCCACAGCCACATCTTTGATGAACTGGAAAGCATCCATGAAACGCTCATAATTCTCAGGAAGGTCGGCAGCCATTTGTAGAGGGCTGTACATAGTGACATAAAGTGCCAGCTGACGCG
>ADJT01005672.1_pt1 | contig 10580 bp, 10 predicted proteins | sample 268108 | NCBI WGS metagenome assembly ADJT01 (sample SAMN00007487, study PRJNA43253) | human gut metagenome | isolation source: feces sample TS29
CCCGCGCTGGACAGGGCCGGTACGGGGGTATTTTGATTTGACCTTTTAACATTATAAGGCATAAATGTGGAAAAATAAAGAACAACCGGTGGTCAAAACAGGTAAAATGTGTAGAATTGCGCAAAATTATGAGCATGGCCGCGCCCTGCCCTTGCACGCAGTGCGCTGGTTGGGTATAATGATAGACAGTCAAAATATTCCGTTAAGGAGAATGAGTACAAATGAAATTAGGTATCGTCGGTTTGCCCAATGTTGGCAAATCCACTTTGTTCAATGCGCTGACCAGCACCCAGAATGCTCAGGCAGCCAACTATCCGTTCTGCACCATTGAGCCGAACTCCGGCATTGTTCCGGTTCCTGATGCCCGGCTGGACAAACTGGCCGAGATCTGGCAGACAGACAAAAAGACCCCCGCCATTGTGGAGTTTGTGGATATCGCCGGTCTGGTCAAAGGTGCCAGTCAGGGCGCTGGTCTGGGAAACAAGTTCCTGGGCCATATCCGTGAGTGCGATGCCATTGTACATGTGGTGCGCTGCTTTGACGATGACAACATCATCCATGTTGTGGAGGATGTGAACAAGCCGGAAAGCGTTGACCCCATCCGCGATATTGACGCCATCGACCTGGAGCTGATCCTGGCCGACCTGGAAGTTGTCAGCAACCGCCTGGGCCGCCAGCAGAAAGCCGCCAAGACCGGCAATAAGACCGCTGCTGCCGAAGCTGCCTGGCTGGCAGAGCTTGCCGCTCATCTGGAAGGCGGCAAGCCCGCCCGTTCCTTTGCCTTTGACCCGGATGACGACAGCCAGAATACCGCTCGCAAAGAACTGGGTCTGCTCTCCGCCAAGCCGGTGATTTATGCCTGCAACGTGGGCGAGGATGACCTGCTGGGCGGGTTGGACGAGAACCCGTACTATCCGTTGGTTGCCGCCCGCGCCAAAGAGGAAAACGCACAGGCAATCCCCATCTGTGCCAAGACCGAGGAAGATATCGCCGGTTCCAGCCAGGAAGAAAAGCTGGCGTTCCTGCACGAGATGGGCATTGAATCCACCGGCCTGGATAACCTGATTAAGGCAAGCTATGATCTGCTGGGCCTCATCAGCTTTTTGACGGACGGCAAAAAGGAATGCCGCGCCTGGACCATCAAGCGCGGCACCAAAGCCCCGCAGGCTGCCGGCAAAATCCATTCCGACTTTGAGCGCGGCTTTATCCGCGCCCAGGTCATCAGCTATGACGCACTGGCCGACAACAACTTTGACTATGCTGCGGTTAAGGCCAAGGGCCTGCAACGCACCGAGGGCAAGGAATACGTTGTGAATGATGGCGATGTGATCGAATTCCTCTTCAACGTCTGATAAAAAGGAGCAATACCATGATCATTGGCATTATGGGCGCTATGCCCGATGAAGTTGACCAGCTGTGTGCCAAGCTGGAGCAGGTGACCAAAGAAACTTACGCCGGGGTGGAGTACCACCAGGGCATGCTGAACGGCCGCCAGGTCGTTGTGTGCTGCGCCGGTATGGGCAAGGCAAACGCCGCTTCCACCGTGCAGGTTCTAATTACCAAGTACGGTGCCGAGAAGATCATCTTCTCCGGCATTGCAGGCAACATGACCAGCAAGATCGGCATTGGTGATGTCTGCGTGGGCGAAACCGTGGTATATCACGACGCCCAGAACGACATGATTGCCCAGAGCGCACCGTTCACCGCAGAGTACCACGGCGACCCGGCCCTGGTCAAAGCTGCACTGGATGCCTGCAACGCCTGTGGTGTTAAGGCCATTGCCGGCAAGATTGCCACCGGTGACCTTTTTGTTGGCGATGCCGCCACCAAAAAGGCTATCGAGGACAAATGCCAGCCCGACTGCGTGGAGATGGAAGGCGCTGCTGTAAGCCAGGTTGCCGCCCGCAACGGCGTACCCTGCGTCATCCTGCGCGCCATGAGCGACAACGCGGACGAGAGCGGTTATGAAGTTCTTGTCGTGAAAAAGTTCAGCATCGGCGAGTACATCAAAACTGCCACTGCCATTGTGGCAAATATGATCGAAGCACTGTAATTGGGGAAAACACTTTTAGGGAAAGTATAAAACAGATGAAAATTACACGTGAAGAAGAAAGCAAAATAAAAGGCACACCTGAGGTTTCTGCTCCGGCCCCGACTGAAACGCCGGAACAGCCCGCAGCGGCCGCAAAGCCTGCCACGCGCTGGGCGGCTATTCCGCTGTGGGGGCGGGTACTGCTGATTCTTGGCATTGCACTCCTCTTGTTGGTATTCGTTGGCTATGCCGCTTTGCAGGGCATGCTGGGGCGCATCCGTCGTGCATCGGCCACCGAGGCAGTCTCCCAACAGGAAGAGACCTTTGAATCGGACGAAAACGCCGATGATACCTTGAGCCCGGAGGATGTAATCTGGAACGGGGCCGACACCAGCGTGATGCAGGACAAAGACATTGTGAACCTGCTGCTGATTGGCCAGGACCGCCGCGAAGGCCAGGACCGCCAGCGGTCCGACAGCATGATCATGGTCACGCTGAACAAAAAGACCAAACAGATCAGCATGACCTCCTTTATGCGGGACCTGTATGTACAGATTCCCGGCTACAGCGACAACCGCATCAACGCAGCCTATGCCTTTGGCGGCATGGATCTGCTGGACAGCACGCTGAACACCAATTTTGGTGTAGCGATTGCTGGGAATGTGGAAGTTGACTTTGGCGAGTTCCAGACCTTGATCGACAGCATTGGCGGCATTGACCTAGAACTGACCCAGGACGAGGCAGATTATATCTGCGGCAGAAAGCGAGATGTAACCTACCCACAGCAGCTCCGCACGGACTGGAACCTGCATGAAGGGGTAAACCACCTGACCGGCGAGCAGGCCCTGATCCATGCACGCAACCGCTCCCTGGGCAACGATTATGCCCGCACCGACCGCCAGCGTGCTGTGCTGATGGCGATCATCAATAAAGTGAAACAGATGGATGCTGTTTCCATCGTCAACTTTATTAACCAGGTTCTGCCACTGCTGACCACCGACATGACCTCCGGCGAAATTCTGGGGTATGCGATGGAAGCTTTGCAGATGAATTTTGACAGTGAGCACTCTTACCGCATCCCGGCAGAGGGCACCTATACCGGCGCGGTAATCCGCGGCATGCAGGTACTGGTACCAGACCTGGCTGCCAACCAGACCTACCTGATGGATGTTCTGTATCATACAGACAACAACCAATAAACACATTACAAAAATATCGCCCGGCGTGGAACTGCAATGTTCCCGCCGGGCGGTTTTGTTTTGAGTTATGCGCCTGCCCGCGGCATGATAAGCACGGCGGCAAGGTACATAACATAAAGTATCAGGCATACCCTGCCCTGCCAGCGGTAAAGCCGCTTTTTGACCAGCGGCGGCAGCAGCAGGATCAATGCCATCAAAACGCAGAACGGGATATCATACTGGCGGAACTGTTCACCCACCGGCAAGCGGCGGCGGTACATCAGGCTGGAAACAGGCAGCACCAGCGTGATGCTCAAAATGGCGCTGTTCAGCACCTGCATGGGCAGTGCCTGCGGCGGGTAGATGCGGCATTTTTCCGCAAATCGCTTCCAGGCAGAGCCAAGGGGATGGTCGAACACTTCCACCAGCAGAGGCAGACAGAGGCCAAAGGAAATCAGGGTTGCCGCCCACTGGGCCTGAATGGTGCCAGTCAGGTTGGCCAGCGCCACGGCGCTGTTCAGCAGGGCCCACGCTCCCACGCAGAGCACTGCCATGCCGCCCACCACCCCGGCCAGGTTGCGCAGGCTGGTGCGGATGCTCATAGCCGGGAACAGGACGGTCCGCCCGGATGGGTCTTCCGGCGGGGGCTTTTCGCCTTTTTCCTTCTGGACAGTAATAAGCTCCAGCCCCTCCCGGAACGCAAAGCGGTACTGGTAGGCGATGCTCTGCATGACAAACAGAACAAACAGGCCCATCAGCAGGCCGGTACCGGTATAGCTCAGGGTGCCGTCCCGCACAAACAGGGCCACCACGCCGCAGGCCACCAGCAGTAGGGCGCATTTGCGCAGCAGCTCGCCGCGGTCCACCGTGACATTACAGCGCAGCAGGCAAAGCGCCAGTACCAGCCCCAGCTGGGTGACAGCGCCCGCCAGAGCCGTACCAACGGCCAGCGCAGTAACGGACATACCTGCCGCCAGAAACGCCAGCACCAGCTGCGGCAGCGCCGTACACATCGCCACAAGCGTGCCGCCCACCATCCACATAGGCAACCCGCACAGCGCCCCGCACCACGTTGCGCAGCGCGAAGCCAGCCTGCTGCCGATACCAGTCAGCAGCAAGCCCAGAGCATAGAGCAGCAATGTAGGGAGAAGAAGCATAGTTTTTTAGTTAGAAGTTAGGGGGGTGGCGTCCTCGCCGCCCCGGACTGGTATGAAAATTACCGGACATTTGCCATTTATTGCGCGGTAGGGTGGCCAGCTCTCTGGCCGCCGGAAAGCTGGAACATAGCATATATTTTAGGCTCTGCGCAGGGAATCACCCTTCAGTCCGCTGCGCGGACAGCGCGCAAACAGCGCCCGGTCCCCTCTGTCGCTTCGTGACATCTCCCCGCCCCGCGGGGAGTCACCCTCAAGGCAAGCCAACGCATATCTTCGGATTGATACCAAAATCACAAAGACATCTCTCACAAAGTCCCGGAACGGTCACTGCGCCCGCAGGCGCGTTTCGGAGGCCAACCGGGATTTTAATCCCGGCTCTTAGGCCGGAGATAGACCGTTCCCTACGGACTATTTTGTAATGGGCAACAAAAATCAAAAATAGCCACACACCGATCGTGGCACAACAGCGGTGCCCTATATATACCCTGAGTTTCCCAAAAAGCACCCGTTTCCCCATACAAAAACCGGCAGTGCCGCATAAAACAGCACTGCCGGGATTGGCTTAGTATGCGATGCCCCAGACGACCATGCTCTTGGCGGGCTTGCCGCAGACCGGGCATACGTCGGACAGGTGTTCCTGCTCGAACGGCATGCAGCGGCTGGAAAGCCCTGCTTCGGTCTTCATGGCTTCCTCACAGGCCAGGTCACCGCACCACATGGTTTTGACAAAGCCGGTCTTTTCGGACACGATCTTTTTCACTTCGTCCATGGTGGTGGCGCTCCAGGTGCGGTTTTCGCGGTTCTGCAAAGCGCGGTCATACAGATCCTTGGCCAGAGCTTCCATTGCGGCGGGAATTGCGGTGGCCAGATCTTCGAACTTCACAAACTGCTTTTCGCGGGTATCGCGGCGGACCAGCACGCACTGGCCGTTCTCGATATCGCGGGGGCCGACTTCCAGGCGAACAGGCACGCCCTTCATTTCCCACTGGGCAAACTTCCAGCCGGGCTGCTTGTCGGAATCATCCAGCTTCACGCGGGCATACTTACCGATTTCGGCAGCCAGTTCGCGGCATTTGTCCAGTACGCCGGGTTTGTGGGCGGCAACGGGAACGATGACCACCTGCACCGGGGCAATGGCCGGGGGCAGGATCAGACCGTCGTCATCGCCGTGGGTCATGATGATAGCGCCGATCAAACGAGTAGAAGCGCCCCAGCTGGTCTGGAAGGGGTACTGCAGGGTGTTGTCGCGGCCGGTAAAGGTAACGTCATAGGCGCGGCTGAACTTATCGCCAAAATAGTGGCTGGTGCCGCTCTGCAGGGCTTTGCCGTCCTTCATCATGGCTTCGATGGTGTAGGTAGCCTCGGCACCGGCAAACTTTTCCTTATCGGTCTTGCGGCCTTTCAGCACGGGGATGCACAGATCATGCTCGGCAAAGTCGGCATAGCAGTTCAGCTGCTGCTCGGTCTCAGCCTTGGCCTCCTCGGCAGTCTCGTGGATGGTGTGGCCTTCCTGCCACCAGAACTCACGGGTGCGCAGGAACGGGCGAGTGGATTTTTCCCAGCGAACCACGCTGCACCACTGATTGTACAGCATAGGCAGGTCACGGTAAGAATGCAGCACATGGCTGAAATGGTCGCAGAACATCGTTTCGCTGGTGGGGCGCACAGCAAGGCGCTCTTCCAGCGGGTCAGAACCGCCTGCAGTGACCCAGGCAACTTCGGGGGCAAAGCCGTTTACCAGCTCGCCCTCCTTTTTCAGCAGGCTTTCGGGGATCAGCACAGGCATGGCCACGTTTTCGTGGCCGGTTGCCTTAAAGCGGCCATCCAGAATTTTCTGGATGTTCTCCCAGATTGCATAGCCATAGGGGCGCAGCACAACAAAGCCCTTGACGCTGGAATATTCAACCAGCTCCGCCTTGGTGCAGATATCCGTATACCACTGCGCGAAATCAACTTCCTGCGCGGTGATTGCTTCGACCATTTTTTTCTTATCGTTTGCCATTGGTTCCCCTCACACTTTCTTACAAAACTGCATGCTGCCATGCCGCATTACTGCATATGCTCTTCCACATAGGCAACCACATCGCCCACGGTGTGGAAATTTTCGATCTCCTCGTCCGGGATCTCGACCCCGAACTCGTCAGACAGGGTAGTGATCATATCGATCACATCCAGGCTGTCTGCGCCAAAATCATTGATAATATCGCTTTCGGGGGTGATTTTTTCAGCCTCGATGTCAAGCTGGTCAGCCAGATAATCGCGGATGCGCTCAAAAACTTCGGATTCCATAGCTTTTACTCCTTACCCGTATCAATATCGTATTTCTGCCATGCCGGTATCAGCACGCAGGGCACACATATACAGAATGTCATAGTACTTTTATATCGTATCTGCACAGCCTTGTCAAGTTTCCCGGCAACTTTTTTATCCGGGAGCTTTCACATCCCTGTACGCCGGTGCAGCGGGATGCTATAATATAGGATTAGAAGTAATAAATAATAATTCATGTTGGTGCGCCGCCCGCGGCGCGAATAAAACAGGCGGGCTGCTCTGGCTAGAATGCTTTTGCCGGAGTGGTTGGCCTGATTAAAATGTGACGCCATGGGCATCACACAACCATTATTCTTTTTTCTTTATTCTTTTATTTGATTCTTTCCACACCGCACAACAAGGAGGCACTTTATGCAACTGCACTTTACCAAAATGCACGGCTGCGGCAACGACTATATCTATCTTGACTGCCGCGAAACCGGCCTGCCTGCGGAGATTGCCGTCTGGAGCCAAAAACTTTCCCGCCGGCATTTTTCCATTGGGGCGGACGGCATTATCTGCATCTGCCCGCCGCTGACGGCGGACGGCGACGCCACCATGCGGATGTTCAACGCGGATGGCTCCGAGGGCAAAATGTGCGGCAACGGGGTGCGCTGTGTGGCGCAGTTTTTGTACACGCACGGCGTGCCGAAGGATGTGATCGAGATCGACACCCTGATGGCGGGCCGTAAAACGCTGCACCGCAAAGGCGAAGGACTGTGGCAGGCCGAAATGGGACATTTTTCTGCGATGGCGGACACCCTGCCCGCCGTTGGGTTGGGGGCCGGGCCGCTGGTCCACGCTCCGCTGACGGCAGCGGGCAAAACCTGGGATGCCGCCTGCATCAGCACCGGCAACCCGCACTGCATCATTGAATGGCCGGATTGCGACACCTTGCCCACCGGCCACGCCCTGGCCGCAATCGGCCCGGAGTTTGAGCACCACCCGGCGTTCCCCGAAGGGGTCAACACCGAATTTGTTTATATCGAAAGCCCCACCAGCGTAGTGATGCGGGTTTGGGAGCGCGGCAGCGGCGAGACATTCGCCTGCGGCACCGGCTCCTGCGCCACGGTGGCCGCTTTGGTGCTGCGCGGCGTGTGCCCCCGCAATGTTCCGGTGGATGTACACCTGCTGGGCGGCATCCTTTCCATCACCATCACAGCGGATGACAACATCCTGATGACCGGCCCGGCGGAGACGGCGTTTGTGGGTTGCGTGGAAGTGTAAAGTTCGTTAGGAGTTAGGAAGTAGGCGTTAGGAGTTTTCTCAAATTAGAAATTAGGAATGAGGAATTAGAAATTGGAGGTATGGCGAGGTTGACGGTAACACACTGAACCATATGAAGCCATATAAAATTAAAGAAATCTGGCGAAAATACTGTTTATCATAAGGGGTAGATTTTCGCGGTTTTTCTTGAATGTAGCGGCGTTTTATGGTACCATACAGACATACATTCCATAGTATTAAATATTCCTAACCACCATGTTGAAATGCAGAGGGAGCGAAAGATGAAACTGAACAAGCATTATTCCGAGCTGAACGAAAGCTATCTTTTCAGCACCATTGCGCACAAGGTTGCTGCTTACCAGAAAGCCAACCCGGATAAGGATATCATCCGCCTGGGCATTGGCGACGTAACGCTGCCGCTGGCCAAAAGCGTGACCGACGCCATGCTGAAAGCCGTTGAGGAGCAGGGCAAGAAAGAGACTTTCCACGGCTATATCCCCAGCGAGCAGGGCTATGAATTCCTGCGCTCCGCTATCCAGAAATACTATGCCGGCCACGGCGTGGAGCTGGACATGGCCGAAATCTTTGTATCCGACGGCGCCAAGAGCGACCTGGGCAACCTGCTGGATCTGTTTGATGTGGACAATACCGTGCTGGTTCCGGACCCCGTTTACCCCGTTTATGTGGATGACAACGTGATGGCCGGGCGCAAGATCCTGTACATGTCCGCCAGCGCCGAGAATAACTTTTTGCCGATGCCGGATGACAATGTTCATGCCGACATTGTGTACCTGTGCAGCCCCAACAACCCCACCGGCGCCACCTACACCGTGGACCAGCTGAAAGAGTGGGTGCGCTGGGCCAAGGCCAACAACGCCCTGATCCTGTTTGACGCCGCCTATGAATGCTTTGTCAGCGAACCGGGTCTGGCCCGCAGCATCTATGAGGTTGAGGGCGCTAAGGATTGCGCCGTTGAGGTTTGCAGCTTCTCCAAGATCGCAGGCTTTACCGGCACCCGCTGCGGCTACACCGTTGTGCCGCAGGCCATTGTCTCTGACGGCCAGAGCCTGAACAAGATGTGGCTGCGCCGCCAGACCACCAAGTTCAACGGCGTTGCCTATGTGGTGCAGCGCGGCGCCGAGGCCGTGTTTACCGAGGAAGGCATGAAAGAGATCCAGCGCAACCTGGACTACTACCGCCAGAACGCTGCCGTGATTGCAGCAGCACTGGACGAAGCCGGTGTGTGGTACTGCGGCGGCAAAAACAGCCCGTACATCTGGCTGCGCTGCCCCAACAACATGGGCAGCTGGGAGTTTTTTGACTGGCTGCTGGAGACCGCCAATGTTGTTGGCACCCCCGGCGAGGGCTTTGGCGAGTGCGGCAAGGGGTATTTCCGCCTGACCGCATTTGGCGATGCCGCCAAGACCAAGGAAGCAGCCGCCCGCATTGTGGCCGCACTGAAAACCCTGTAATAATTACCCGGCTGCCCCGCAGCCGAACCTGATAACACGCGGATGATTGGAGGAGCAACCATGACCCCAAGCGAAGAAATTATGCAGTTTTTGAAGGACAACCCGACCTTTTATCTTGCCACGGTGGATGGCTATCTGCCGCGCGTGCGCCCGCTGGGCTTTGCCATGTGGTACAAGGACCACCTGTGCCTGGGCATCGGCAAGCACAAGGCCGCATACAAGCAGCTGTTGGACAACACCAACCTGGAAATCTGCGCCTGCAACGAAAAGGGCGAGTTTTTGCGCGTGCAGGGTACTGCCAACTTTGACAATACCCCCGAAGCACAGGCCGCCGCATTCAAGATTATGCCGCAGCTGGCCGATATGTACAACGAGGAAACCGGCCTGAAGCTGGGTATTATCTACCTGGACCACCTGTCCGCCAAGCTGTTCTCCATGTCCGGCAGTGTAAAGGACATCATGGCCTATTAAGCGATAAGCAAAATAAGAGCAAAACCAACGCCCGTGCGTTCCGTTTATGGGGAGCGCACGGGCGGTTTATTTTATATCAAAATCAAAGGGTCTTGAGCAGAATTTCTTCCATCGGGCGTTTGGGCACGCAGTAATCGCGGGCATCGTCCAGGTAATACTTTACATTGCCGTTCTGCATGGCAACCAGGTGGCTTTTATGGGTGGGATAGCCGAACGCCACCACGCTGTGCAGGCGCAGATTTTCGCCCAGGCCCAGCAGCTCCTTGATGGCGGGGCGGTCGATCGCCCCCATGATGCAGCTACCCACACCGTGCGCCCAGGCGGCGTCCGTCATGTTGGCAAGGGCAAGTCCGGTATCGGTATCATTGCAGCCGGGCAGGCTTTCATCCTGGCAGACAGCCACAAACAGTACCGGGGTCTCATCCGGTTTGGGCTGGCCCTGCTCCGGCGGCAGGTAAGCAGCCCAGTGCACCAGCGGCTGCATTTTGGCAACCATCTCCGGGCTTTGCACCAGCACATATTTCAGCGTCTGGCGGTTGGCACCGCAGCTGGCAATGCGGGCGGCCTCCATAATTTCCCGGGCAATGGCAGGTTCCACCGGCTTTTGTTCAAAGCGGCGGTAGGTGCGGCGGGTTTTCAAAAATTCCATTATATCCATGGGGGTTCACACTCCTCTTTTTGCTGTTTCGGGTTCAGGCCGCGGCGGTGCCTATTTCGCGCACCGTCACCTGTC
>ADJT01001737.1_pt1 | contig 10574 bp, 8 predicted proteins | sample 268108 | NCBI WGS metagenome assembly ADJT01 (sample SAMN00007487, study PRJNA43253) | human gut metagenome | isolation source: feces sample TS29
GGTTATTTCCACAATATGATTTATTTCTAGTCAGTACTCATGTATAAAGAAAAGTGTGTAAAGATACAAAATAGTAGGGAAATCAGAGAGAGTCTTATTAAGATTCACTATCTTTGGAAAACAAATACACACAGACACGCACACACGTTGTGATTTGCTTTCATTTCCTATATCTATTACCATTTCTACCTGGAGACAAATTGTCCCCAGGTAAGTGACCAGTCCTTCATCGGGTCAGTCCCTATTATTGGGGATTTAACAATCCCCCCTCTTTTGCCGAAAACTAAAACTTTCCTCCCCAAACACTACCCTTCGTATCACAATATTTTATACCTTTGTTCACTAAGAAATAATCGTCCCATACCCATTTCTGTTTCGTCCGACAGCTGTCGGACGATAATTAAACAACTGTTGGACGATAATGCAACAGTTGTCGGACGATTAGTTTTTAGGAAGAAGAAAATTAATCCGCTTAGCGACAAAAATAATTCCCCGAAGCGACGAGAACTGTTTATCGCTATAAACAAAAATAAATATCTTATGAGCGCGTATTACGACCTTTACGAAACGCCTTCGCCCGACGGGAAAGAAGACAAGAAATCACTCCATGCACGTATCTGCCCGAAAAGGACTTATACCCAAAAGGAGTTTGTGGAACATATCGCAACTTTCCAACATCTGCCCAAGAATGTGATAGGGGCAGCATTGGATGCCTGCATTGACGAGTTGTGCGATTTGCTGGCCAACGGAAACATCGTGGAGCTGGGAGAACTCGGATTCTTCAGCACTTCACTGAAATGCCTGCGCGAGACCGACGACGAGAAAAAGAAAATCCGCTCCGAATCCGTCCAATTCCAAAACGTACACCTGCGCATCAGCAGCACGTTCCGCAACAACATCAAGAAGAAAATGACGTTGGAACGTGTACACTCCACTACCAAGAAATCGAAAAAAGTAGTAGAGACCACCGAAGCAACAAGAAAAGCCGAACTGGAACTGTTCCTCAAGCAGAATGTATGCATCAACAAGAACGAATACATCCAATTGAGCGGACTAACCAGACATGCCGCCATAGACGAGCTGAACAAATTCATCCGGCAAGGGTTCCTGCGCCGCCGCGGAATGGGAAGGTCAACGGTCTATGTGCGACAAGAAAAAGACACAGCAAACGAAATTTAGGGGGGCAAGCACAGAGACACAGAGACATAGAAATTAATTTGAAAAGAATCTCTGTGCCTTTGTATTTTCGTGTTCATCCCCCCAAAATAATAAAACAACAAACAATGGAAAAATCAACAGAACCCCAACCCTGCACGCAGTGGTTCGTCTTCTTCAAAGACCAACTGCTGCTGAAAAAAGGATATACAGACAAAGGAGAAATAAAATACAGCGTACCCGTCAGTATAGAGCCTCCTCTGACACCGGAAGCCGGAAGTAATATACACGAAGTGTTCCCACCCAACGGCAAGCAAGTACGTGCATTTGCTTTGGAACAGCCCGTGGCCGAAACCGATGAATGGGTCATGATAGGCCTGCGCGCATCGTACGACTACATCTCGCCGGACGAGTACCGTTCTGCAGGAAAGGCCTTCCAGATACTCTATTGGGACGAGCACAGCCGCTTCTGCCCCGTGTGTGGCACCGCCATGGAGCACCAGACCCCCATCATGAAGAAGTGTCCCAACTGCGGCAATGAGATGTACCCTCCCGTTTCCACCGCCATCATTGTACTGATACGCAAAGGAGACGAAATCCTGCTGGTGCATGCCCGGAACTTCCGAGGAACCTTCTACGGACTGGTGGCAGGCTTCCTCGAAGCCGGCGAGACACTGGAAGAATGTGTAGAACGGGAAGTTTTGAAGAAACGGGGCTGAAGGTAAAGAACATCACCTACTTCAGCAACCAGCCCTGGCCCTACCCCAGCGGATTGATGGTGGGTTTCATTGCCAACTACGAAAGCGGGGAGATAAAACTGCAGGAAGATGAGCTAACCGCTGCCGCCTTCTATTCCAAAGACAACCTGCCCGAAATTCCACGAAAGCTGAGTATCGCAAGAAGGCTGATAGACTGGTGGATGGAGAACAATTAAAAATTAAAGAATTAAAAGAGGGGGAAGAAATTTAAAAAAGCAAATTGCGGAAAACACACACTCACAAACGAACAACTACGAATGAAACGACTCTCATTCACATCAACCAATCGGTGTGTAACCGCAATCTGCATATACTAAACTTCCCTGCAAACGTTTTGTTCATCAACCATCGGGTTTAAGTCTTTATTTAAGTTTTCTTTCAACACAGAAGCAAAAGGAAGAGGCGCAGCCCTCACGGGTTACGCCTCTCCGAACACTATATACACATTTTTTCCTCTTTCCTATCAAATGCCGAGTGACTTGCGCACTGCCTCCACTTTCTTCTCAGCTTCGGCATCGGCGCTGGCATAGCATTTCGGACAACCCATCTCGCCCTTCACCTCGATATAGAACTTAATCTTCGGTTCCGTACCGGAAGGACGGACAGAAATCTTCGTGCCGTCTACAGTGAAATTTGAAGTACATTGGATGTCTCGGGCATATCCAGCTTGCTTACGTTGCCCTGGGCATCAGTCAGTTCCAGCGTCTTGTAATCCTTAATCAGGCTGACAGCCGAACCACCGATTTCCTTCGGAGGATTGGCACGGAAGTTATCCATCATCGCCTTGATTTCCTCGGCACCACTCTTACCGGGTTTCACCACGTTCACGGTGGTTTCCTTAGAGAATCCATATTCTACATAGATTTCCATCAATACGTCATAGAGTGTCTTGCCCTGGTCTTTGGCCCAAGCACAGATTTCGGCCAGCAAAGAGCAGGCAGAAACCGCGTCTTTATCACGGACAAAGTCTTCGGCCAGGAAGCCATAGCTTTCTTCACCACCACCGATATACTGCTGCTTACCTTCACTCAGACGGATTTCGCGGGCAATCCACTTGAAGCCGGTGTAGCAGTCGCGCATTTCAATCTTGTTCTTGTCTGCCACAGCCTTGATGAGTTCGGTGGTCACGATGGTCTTCACGATGAAGTCGTTCGGCTGCATCTTACCCATTGCAATACGGTTCTTGATGATGTAGTACAAGAAGATGAGACAAGTCTGGTTACCATTGATAAGCACCCACTCGCCCTTATCGTCCTTGCAGGCCATACCGACACGGTCGGCATCCGGGTCACTTGCCATTACGATGTCAGCGTCAATCTTCTTAGCCAGCGCAATGGCCATGGAAAGGGCTTCGGCATTTTCGGGATTCGGAGAAACCACTGTCGGGAAATTGCCGTCCTTCACCATCTGTTCGGGCACGCAGTTGATATTCTCAAATCCCCACTCCTTCAATGAATCCGGAATGAGCACGCGGCCTGCGCCATGAAGCGGAGTATACACAATGCTGAGGTCTTTCTGGCGACGGATGACTTCGGGGTCGATGGAGATGGAGTGAACCATGTCCAGATAAACCTTATCCACTTCCTTGCCGATAATCTGAATCAAGTCCTTGTTGCCGTTGAACTTGATGTCGGCCACCGTCACCTTATTTACCTCGTCTATGATGGCTGTATCGTGCGGAGCGAGCACCTGCGCACCGTCATCCCAATAAGCCTTGTAGCCGTTGTATTCTCTGGGGTTGTGGCTGGCTGTAATGTTGATACCGCTCTGGCAGCCGAAGTGGCGAATGGCAAATGAAACTTCGGGCGTAGGACGAAGGTCATCAAAAAGATATACCTTGATGCCGTTTGCAGAGAAGATGTCGGCAGAAATCTTTGCGAACTTGTCGCTATTGTTGCGGCAGTCGTGCCCCACAACAACGGAAATATCCTTCTTTCCGGCAAAACATTTGTTCAGATAGTTGGACAAGCCCTGTGTTGCGGCACCTACGGTGTAGATGTTCATGCGGTTTGTACCGGCACCCATGATGCCACGCAGACCACCCGTTCCAAACTCCAGGTCTTTGTAAAAACTGTCTATCAATTCGGTTTTATCTGGATTTTCCAACATGCGTTTCACTTCTGCCTGAGTTTCGGCATCATATGCCGGGGTAAGCCATTTTTCGGCTTTCTCAGTCACCTGCTTAATCAGTTCCTGATTTTCCATAAGACTGTTATTGTTTTAAGGGTTAATATAAACTTTTTTGTAAGACACAAATGTAGAAGAATAAGTTCAAATATCCTAATTTTATTCAGGCATTTTATATCTGTCTCCCGTCTGCTTAACATACTCTTCAAGGAACTCCTTCGGGTATCCCGGGCGGATTACGCCTGCCGGCTGGCCGATGGAATTACGTTCGAATTGACCGTTTTTCATACGTTTGACAACGCCGTCATTATACTTTACGACAAGAAACTCGCCAAGACGTTTCCAAGTATCGAAAGTGCTTTGGGCAGTCATGTTCGTATAGTTGGTAAGGAATGCCTTTGCTTTGGCAGGGTCTTTTTCCAGCAGTTTGGCAGCAGCAGCCTCAACGCCTTCCTGCGCTTCGTTGAAGGTTGTCTCCAACTCTGTCTGAGTGGCACGCACGTCGCCCATCATCAAGTCATAACGGGGATAAACCATATTGGCCACCCAATTGAAAATCCAGAAAGCGGAGTTCCAGGAGAAAGTGATGTAATCGGCGCCATCCACGCGGGTATAGCATACGGGAACCTTGTCCGTACAGCAATATACGGGCGTAAATACCGTCATGTTGGCATCATCTGTGCCGAACCACAATACTCCACCGATAGGGTCGGGCAACTCGGAACGCATCTGTGCCACGAATACGAAACCACTCTGCTGGGTGGAGATGGGACGCTCATTGAAATATTCCCGGTCGCCCACTTTGAAAGAGAGTGGAGAAAGGCGGTACGGGGTATGATACGGGCCTGCGCCGAAATCTTTGCTGATGTCGAGAGGAGTACCTTCATAATGGTCGCGCATGGCGTTCTTCACATCCTGCACGGAAACCTTGCGGTTGGGCTTCACAAACAGAGGCATCGGAGTGTTCGTCTCACCTAATATATAAGGTAAGAACTCGTTGCCGCGGTCGGTAAACATATTGAAATAGCTCCATACGCGTGCCTCGCAATAGCGACGGGCACCGAAATCGAGCGGAGCATAGGCATTGGCAAAGCTGAAATCCTTGTTCACACCGTCAAAATAGCCCTTCTCGCGTGCAAAGGAGATGACATCGGGGGAGTACATACAGTTCTCCTTGTCGTTCATGTTGAACTGATGAATGCGGCTCTGGTTGGCATGAGCGGAGATACAATCATCGGGCACGCGGACAGCCACCCATACGGCACCGCGCACACCGGGTCCCTTGCCAATCATCTCCATAATCCATATCTCGTTGGGGTCGGCAATGGTAAAGGACTCGCCACCGCTGTAATAGCCGTATTCCTGCACCAATTCCGTCATCACCTTGATAGCCTCGCGAGCAGTACGTGAACGTTGCAGTCCGAGATAAATCAAGCTACCGTAGTCGATAATACCGGTAGTGTCTACCAGTTCGGGGCGTCCGCCGAATGTCGTTTCACCGATAGTGAGCTGGAATTCGTTCATATTGCCGATGACATTGTACGTCTGACGGGCCTGCGCTATCTGCCCGAGGTATTTGCCGGTATCCCACTCGTGTATGTCAATCAGCGTGCCTTTCTTATGCATGCCGGCAGGATAATGATATAGCTCGCCGAACAAGCCATAGGAATCGGCAGAATAAGAAACGATGGTAGAACCGTCCGCGGAGGCGTTCTTGCCCACGATAAGATTGGTGCAGGCCAGTGCATTCGCCACGGCTGCCACAACAAACAAGACGGAAAGAGTCAGTCTTTTACTTTTCATACTTCTAATAAATTAAGGCCTCACCCCCGTCCCCTCTCCGAAAGAGAGGGGAGAAGAAAATGATAGCTTGTTACACATATTTTTATTACACTTATTTATTACACTATATATAGCAAAAGTAACTTCCGACCTCCCCTCCCTACGGGGGAGGGGTCGGGGGAGAGGCTTTACCATACAAATTCAAACTGTTCGGTGGTACAGTTGCCACAGCCATCCGTCACCGTCATCTCCACCACATGCTTGCCGCCTTTCTCCACATGTTTCGGGTCGAGCTCGCACACCAGGTTACCACTGATGGAGTTGGGCTTTCCAAACAAGGCATATTTTCCGTCAATCGTACCCCGATAGGTGTTGATGCCGGTTTCCTTGTCCTTGGCCTTGAAGATGATTTTTCCCGTACGTCCCCACTGAGCTTGGTTCACGGGAGTTATCACCGGCGGAACCGTATCCACTGCCACGGTATAAGTCCCCAAATCCCGTATACGCACTTTCATGACACCATCCTCATACTTACCGCCGATGCGGTATTTTCCACCGCGCGCCGTTACGCCCGCCACATAATATTTGGTCATATCCTCTACCGGACGCCGGCGCAAGCCGATACGCAAATCGCAGGCATCGTGCATCGGAATGCGGGTATCGTTCAACTGATAGGTGAAAGCTATATCACCGCTATCAGCCCGCACGGAATAGTTCAACAGGACGTTATCGTAGAGCATTCCTTTCGGAATGACCAATTCTAACCCCGGTTCCTGCAGATAGTTCACCTTGTCCCACTTGAGGGCGTATTTCTCACGATGTTCCACCGGAGCAATTGTCGTCTTCTGCCCCTGCACCGTGAAGCAGACCTTGGAGGTATTTCCCAGCGCATCGCTCAGCGTATAGACAAACCGGTAAGGGCGTTCTTCGTTGATGTCCACCAGTCCACGGTTACCGTTGGATGCATGCAGCATGCGTAAGTGGTTTCCCGGCTCGATGAAAGACTTCATATACTGGCCGTGTGTCCACGAATTGATATAGCGGTTTTCTTCGTACGCAAAGCGGTCTACCGTACTGCGGAAGACTTCCTCGCCGTCCACTTCGAGAATCACCGTCTTCACGCCATATTTATTCTGCACTCCGTCCATATAATCATAAGCACGGATGCCTGCACCAATCAATCCCCAGGCGGTAATGGGTTTCGTAGGATGTGCCGGAAAAGCCCGTCGCGTCTGCTTACCTTCCACCACTCCTTTGCCCGGCTGAGGAAACAACATGATACCTTCGGCACGCGGGGCAGTCTTGCCTTNACTTGTTCCATGAAGAAAGGCAGTGGGTCTATATATTCGTCCGTAGCCGTCTCTATCATATCCAGATGCAGGTGCGGACCGAAAGAGTATCCGGTGTTTCCGCTTAAAGCTATTATCTGACCGGCTTTCACGGGATATTCGCCCAAGATATGCACCCCGAGATTATTACTGCCTCTATCTCTATCGTCTCCCTCATCTGACACGGGAGCAGGCTCGGGAATTATCTCTACTTCCCAGCTTTCCTTTTCGTACTGAAGAGCCTTCACTCGCTTTGCCACTTCACCCACAAAGGCGCTAAGATGACGGTAGATGGCGGTATAGCCGTTATCATACACCACATCGAGCACATAGCCCGAGCCGTGGGTGACACGGATACGCGAAATATATCCGTCCGCCAGCGCACGTACCGGTTTGCCTATGGCGCCACCGGTCTTGAAATCCAGTCCGCCATGAAAATGGTTGGCACGTATCTCGCCAAAGTTACCGGAGAAAATGATGGGAAAATCAAAAGGCGGAGTGAAGGAAGCCTCTTGTGCCCGAGCCCCGACAGATATAAAGAAAAAAGACAAAATGACAGATTTTATGTATATATTCATTGCAGTAACTTCTTATGATAAACGCAGGCAAAGATAAAAATAATCCCTATCTTTGCCATACAAAAGAGAAAATAAACAATGGAGAAAATACATTACTTCCGTCCCCTCTATCTTGCTCTGGCACTCACCATAAGCCTATTTTCCACCGCAAGCACCCCTAACCGATACAAAACCTCCGCTTCCCTGCCCGACAGCCTGCTGACCGAACAGCATATCCGCAGCATCTATTACACCCTGCCCGACAGCGCTCTGTCACTGCTGGACGAAGCCGAAGCCCGCCGTCTTCCCCACCTGCCGCAATTCCGCATCGACATGCTGCGCGGCACAGTCTACGAACGTCAAGGTATGTACCACCTCAAGGAGCGGTACATCCGCCGCGCCCTGCAAAGCGACTCCGTGCAGCACACTCCTCTCCGGAAACTGCAAGTCCTCACGCAGCTCGCCACCGCCCTCGACCGCCTGAACAAATACGAAGAAGGCATCCGCATCTGTACCGAAGCCATCGAGCTGGCACAGGAGCAAGGACAGAAGGCCAAAGAAAGCGAACTGCTGTTCACTTTGGGCCGCATGTATCAAGGCATGAAGCTCGACGACAAAGCGTTCCGGTACATGTACCGTTCCATCGAACTGCTGCAAGGCACGGACAATGTGCGCGAACTGGCCCAACTATCCACCTCCTACGGCGACTTGTCCGCCTATCTGGCCGAAAACGAGCGTTTGGACGAAGCCATTGCCCTCTGCGAGAAGCGTCTCGACGTTATCAGCCGCATGAGCCTGCTGCCCGGACCGCCGCCCGGATACATAGACCAGCAATACGGTTACCTCTACTCCAAACTTGCCTGGTACTACCTGCAAAACGGACAAAGCGAAAAAGCCGCCGAAACCGCCCGGAAATACCAAAGCACCGGCTTTGCACAATCGCAGGCAGGACAAACAGAAATCGTCCCCTACCTGCTGGGTACGCGTCAGTACCATAAAGTGCTGCAACTTCTTGACGCCTCTTCCGCCCTGGCCGAACCGGCCGATACCTTCAACTACGGCCACCTGATTCTGCTGGACCGCTATGCCCGCACCTACCGCGGACTGAAACGTCCGGAACTGGCCGACAGCTACCAACAGCGCATCACCATGCTGACCGACAGCATCTATGCCCGCGAAAAGGCCGGCCAGGCACACGAATTCGCCATCATCTACCAAACCCAGGAAAAGGATGCGCAGATACGCGAAGCCCAACACAAGCTGGCACGGCAACGCGTACTGTTCATCACCACCAGCTTCATCGCCATCCTGCTATGGGAAAAGCACCTCCACCTGCGCCGCACCCGCGAACGCAACCAGATAGCCGCCCGCCAGATAGAAGAGCTTCTGGCACAGAAAGAAGAACTGCGCAAGGCATACCGCCGGCAGCCGCTTCACCCGGAAGATGCCCCTAACGAAGAGCCGCCTGCCGCTCAAGCCAACACTTCCCCCTCCGCTGCCGACGATGAAGACAACCGCCGCCGGTTCATGCAGATGGAAGATGCCCTGCTCACCGACCTGCCCTTCCTAAACCCCGACTTCAACCGCGAAGACCTGATGAAGATAACGGCCTTGAGCAAGAACCGCCTCAACCCGTTCTTGCGCGAATATGCCGGTGCCGACGGCTTCAGCGACTACATCAACCGCCTGCGCGTGGAGCACTCCATATCGATGCTGAAAGACAACAGAATGTATTCCATAGATGCCATAGCCACCGCTTCGGGCTTCAAGAGCCGCAACACCTACTATGTGGCGTTCAACAAACTGCTTGGCATGACACCCGTGCAGTACCGGGAGACTTTGCCGGACAAGTCCGCAGAACCATGCACAGAGCCTATAGTTTAACAGATTGCAGGCCGTCAGTTACAAGAACTATTCGTATATTTGTGCGTTGCAAGTAATATATAAGAAAGTTACAGGTAATATATAAGAAAAGTGATATATAAGAAAGGAGAACCGGAAATATGGAACCCATACAGAGCAACAAAATCTACCCCATCGGCATACAGAACTTCGAGAAGATGCGCAAAGGCGGCTATTTCTACGTCGACAAGACCGCCCTTGTCTACCGGCTGGTAAAGACGGGCAGCTACTACTTCCTAAGCCGCCCCCCGGCGCTTCGGCAAGAGCCTGCTCATCTCCACCCTCGAAGCCTACTTCCAGGGAAAGAAGGAACTCTTTGAAGGGCTGGCGATGGAGAAGCTGGAGAAAGACTGGATAAAACGCCCCGTGCTGCACATCGACCTGAATATAGGGAAGTATGACACCCCGGACAGCTTGGACAAACAGCTGGAAAAAGCTGTGACAGAATGGGAACAGCTTTATGGCACGGGAATGGCGGAAAGCACGCTTGCCCTTCGCTTCGCCGGAGTGGTCAGGCGTGCCTGCGAGCAGACGGGGCAACGTGTGGCCATCCTCATCGACGAATACGACAAGCCCATGCTGCAAGCCATCGGCAACAAAGCGCTGCAGAACGAGTTCCGCAACACCTTGAAACCCTTCTACGGCGTACTGAAAACCATGGACGGATGCATCCAGTTTGCCCTGCTGACGGGGGTCACCAAGTTCGGCAAGGTCAGCGTGTTCAGCGACCTCAACAACCTGAACGACATCTCCATGGACCGGCGATACCTTGCCCTTTGCGGTGTCACCGACGAAGAGCTGCGCCAAGAATTCGCCCCAAGCATCCGGCTGCTGGCGCAGGCGCAAAACATGACCTACGAGGAAACCTGCCAACGCTTGCAGAAAGATTACGACGGTTACCACTTCACACACAACTCCATCGGAATCTACAACCCTTTCAGCCTGCTCAACACCTTCGACAAGCA
>ADJT01000678.1_pt1 | contig 10529 bp, 10 predicted proteins | sample 268108 | NCBI WGS metagenome assembly ADJT01 (sample SAMN00007487, study PRJNA43253) | human gut metagenome | isolation source: feces sample TS29
GTAAAGAGCTGCAAGAACAATTCAGGCATGTGAATAAAGACGATCTCGCAAAAGAACATCGCAGATTCGAAATGTCCGGAAATGAATCAAAGACAGGCCAATGCACGATTTTCAACACAGCGATTCTGAACGAGTTTGCCGATCTTGGCATCTATGATTATACTTCTTATCTTTTTCTCGACTTCCACAATGGCACTCCAACCGTTTATCTCAAATACTTCTCCGAAAATGAAAATTTGGAATATACATTTACCGGATATACCACAACGGAAATCATCTTTGCAATTCTTGAACTGACTATCTTCTCCGGAAAGCCCAAAAGAAATCGCAGCTAAAAAAAAGAATTGCACGGAAAGACAATGCGAGGTCAAAAGACTTTTATGGCTTTCATTTAGGCACGGATTACACGGATTTCACGGTTCCATTAGACTAAAAGCCGCGAAATCCGTGTAATCCGTACCTAAATAATATCAATCTAATAGATGGTTTCACTTTTGGCTCCCTCCTTTTTATCATCACATTATATTTGCCACCCGTATAGCATATTTACCATCTTTATACCATACTCTCTATTCTCATACCATATTTCCTGCATTTATTTCCTCTTTTCCATCCTATTCCGAAAAAAACATATATCTTTGTCACACGCTTTCTGCCCATCAGCGTGATGAAACAGGCAAAAGCGGTTTTTATTCCTTAATGGAGTAAATAACGTATTGTCTCTCAAACTTAAAAATTAGCAGTTTTTTCACACCGAGAGATGATACAACAGATACTCCACGTAGATAGTCGTATATCAACATATCGATTAGAGATTTGTTATATATAAACGTTTGGCATGGGTGTCTGTTGTTTATCATTATCTGGTGAAGGGTGTTGCTAAGCCTTAAGTTTAGATAATGGTACAACAGCACTCACGCTTTTATTGTATCCGGTCGGTTTCAACAATCCTTATACCCCAACCAATTCCCCAGCCGACCGAAATCATAAAAATCGTGGGTGTTCGTTGCACCTCTCCGGACAATACGTTATTTACTCCTTTTTTATAACACATTAAAACAAAAGCGATATGCCAAAATGGATTAGTGTAGAAAAAGCAGTGATTAAGTATCACATCGAAAAAGAAGCGATCCTGCTTTGGGTGGAAATGGGACAATTCCCTATGTTATACATAGACAATGTTCCGAACGTTGACGAAGAATGTATTCTGGAACTCTTTCGCCGAAGTAAAGCCGGCATTACAGCAGAATATATTGATACGCTGGAACAACTGTGTATAGACAAAACGATGGTCTGCGAGAAATACGCCCACATTATTCAATTGAAAGAAAAGGAAATTCAGCTGCAGAAGGAAATAAATACGTTGATAAACGAAATACAGGCAGCAATGAAGAGACAAAATGAACGGATTCGGGATTTGAAAAAGCGATTGGAGAGAATAACAACGTTATACGTAGTGACAGTTGGATAAAAGGCTGCGCAAAAGGTTTCAATGGTGAATAATTATCAGTGTACCAATTACCATGTGGGACATTATTGCACGGTTTTCACCACAGAGGATAAAGAGGGCCGTCCTTTGCCCTTTGCAGCCTATTCCCATTCCCTCCACAGCTTTCTTTAAACTCCTCCATAAGCTCTTTAAAGCCTATATTCAAACAATGAAAAATACAAAATATTTTATTCCATTTATTTAACTAATCATCCATTATATAAGTAATTTTATCCTTTGTAAAGTCAAGTAAATTCACTACATTTATACCACTAACAAGAACTGAAATGTGAGCATTTCAGCACAAAGAAATCTGTATGAAAAAACGATGAAGAATGACAGTTGCCTGACGGTTTCCCGTCGGGCAGCTATTATCCGCCAAGATGCGGAAGAGAATTACGGCACACTGTTGACACTGGGAGAATCTATGCGCCGTGCATACCAAGTAGAAGAACTGATAGACCGGATGAGATGGGACAACGCCGATTTCTGCCTGCAACGAACAGACGGAACCTGCCTTTCCATTACAGGGACACTGACAGAATATGAACACTATTTCGGCCGCCCCTACTACGAAAACCCCTCCAACAGGTTTCTCCCATACTATGACGTGCATTGTAGAAAATGGCTTACGTGTCGAGTGGCAGGGATTGTATTCGGCTCTTCTGTGAAAAAAATTAATTTCATGGATTAAATAAGGAAAGTTGTAGGACATATACGAAATAAAGTAGTTACTTTGCAACTGCAAGTAAGAGAAAAAATCATGTCAATGCTGCTTCCTTGTTTTTTGACAGAGGCAGTTATCTGTTTTTCCTGCATTGCTTTTTCAGAACTTCGGAATTAAATCTCCCCTGCTCCGAAAATTCCCTATATTACAGATTACATACACGAAGAGAATACTCCGATTCCATCATGAAGAATGAGTACGATATTTGCTGCTTTCCAAAGAAGTGGCCGGATTCTTCGTATCTGTATTTTCAGAAAAATAGAATTTAAAACAGAAACTAATATATTTTATTATGACAACATCTAATTCAGCAAATACCAAACAATCGAACAACGCATCACAAAAGAGAAAACCGATTCATAACGGTTACTTCAATCATCCCACTTCTTCTTCCAGCAATATACCCATGAGTATTTTGATACGGGAACAAGGACTGGAAATATACGGACTATACTGGGTGATGCTCGAAGAAGCTCATGCACAGCTTAAATGCTGCGTCAATATCCAGACAATGGGAATCATCGCCAATATATTCCATGCCCAACCCGAACATCTTGAGCTCCTCTACCACCATTATTTCCGGCGTCCCGGCAAAGGATACAACTCGCATATACTCTATGCCGACTTTTGCGAAGAATCTGCCATCAGAAGTTATTTCCCGCACCCCCTACTGGCATACACCGACAACGAACTGCTGCGGATGATTATGCAAGACGGACTGAAAGCCTACGGACTATATTGGCTTGTGATGGAAAAGCTCTATCAACAGCCACAACATTTTCTGGCACCGCAAACTGCTTCCTTCATCCAGAACCTTTATGATGTGAGCGACGAACTGATGGAAAGTGTATTATACAATTACGGACTCTTTTATCTGGATGAGAAAATGAACCTCCATTCTAAAGCAATAGACGATTATAGGGAAGCACTTGACAACATGGAAGATGAAAAAAAGCGCAACACGAAACCGCACGTCAATAACTCTCTGAAAGCCAACGGAAATGAAGAGGATTTTAACACTCGGGAAATGAAAAAAACGTCAAATATACAGAAAAATCCATCCCCCATTATAAATAAAGAAATAAACAAAAAAAATTCTTCTTCTGAAGAAAGCGGAAAAGAAAAAGAAGAAGAAAATGGTTTGAAGGTGACGGACTTGAACGCCGTGACACCCGATATGCGCCCCAACGCATGGGAAGAAAATCTACAGGAGGCAATGAACGACACATCCTGGTATGAAGTCGTAGCCATTCAGTCGGGCATCCCCCGGCTGATGATGGAAGAAAAAGAATGGTTCTTCAACTATTTACGGGAGCAAATCATCTTACGGGGGAATGAAAGCTCGATGAACAGCCTGCACGAAATAAAAAACTATTTCGCCAATCTCACCCGGCAGGGAAGCCATGTGTCATCCACAACGCAGGTGGCACTGAAGAAGTTTCTCAAAAAACCGGCAAGAGCAACAGCAATGTTCGCCCTACGAAACCATCACCAACGGAATACGTACCTACGACGGACATCCCATCCCCGCTTATGCCAAGCCGCGACCTTCGGCGGCACATATCTGGAATCCGGTGACGAACGAATGGACACGATAGCATATTATCTCTCAATCATTTACTAAATATGGATAGATTCAAAGAACTGGGTATTGATACCCACGGTCGCACAAGCGGCAAAATGAAAACAAAATGTCCCTGGTGTCATGCCCAACGGACGGATAAGCGTGATAAATCACTAAGTGTCAACCTCGATACCAAACTGTATTTGTGCCACTACTGCGGCGCACACGGTTCGGCAGCCATATATGCCGGAAAAGGCAGAAAACTGGGTGATCCGTTGGTCAAATTTCCAACGGCAACAGGTAGCAACTCCAGTTGTCCGCCCACTGAAAAGCCGCACGGCGACCCAGAGCAAGGGGCACTCACACAGAAGCAAATTGAATGGTGTCGTGACGTCCGCCACATTCCGCCGGAAGTATTGGTGGAAGCTGGCGTGGCTTTCGCCTCCATCTCGATGCCTATATCCGGAAAGGAGAAAGGCTGGGAAAAGAGGGACTGTCTCTGCTTCAACTTTTTCGAAAACGGGGAATTGGTGAACACAAAGTTCCGCGACTCACAAAAGCATTTCAAATTACTGCAAGGAGCGCGCACCATCCCTTACAACATCGACGCCATCCGCGACACGCCGGAGTGTATCCTCGTGGAAGGGGAATTTGATGCCCTCTCCTACATGGCTGTCGGCCGGACGGATGTCATTTCCGTGCCGAACGGTGCCAACAGTCAACTGGACTGGCTGGACGAATTGTCGGAATCTCATTTCGAGCAGAAACAAGTGATTTATCTGTCGGTGGACACCGACCGCAAGGGACGGGAACTGTGCCGGGAACTCTCCCGACGGCTGGGGGTAGACCGCTGCCGTATCGTCACCTACGGCGAAGCATACAAGGACGCCAACGAACTGCTCGTGGCGGAAGGCCCGGACGCACTACTGAAGGCACTGGAGGACGCACCCATCCCCCGCCTGGAAGGTACGTTTACGGCAGAAGACTTACGGGAGCGGTTGCACCAACTGTTTGAAGAGGGGTATACTTCGGGCGTGGAATTGGGAATACCGAATCTGGACGAAATCATGAGGCTGGAAACGGGGCGGGTGCTCACCGTCACCGGTATTCCCGGACACGGCAAATCGGACTTTGTGGATGAGATAGTGCTCCGGCTCTGCACCCGCCAAGATTGGCGAGCGGGATATTTCAGTCCGGAGAACACGCCAATCGAGTATCATCATGCCAAACTGGCGGAGAAACTGCTGGGACACCGTTTCCGCAAAGATTTCTCTACGGAGGAGGAATTCGCCCGCGTAGTGGATTATCTTTCGCAACGCGTCTGGCACATTCTCCCGGACGGGGATTTCACACTGGGCAACGTCTTGTCGAAGGCACGCGAACTGGTACACCGTCACGGCATCCGTGTGTTTGTCATCGACCCGTACAATTACATCAACCATCAGATCCCGGCAGGCATGACGGAGACAGGGTATATCGGTTCATTCATGAATAGTCTGGCACGTTTTGCCCGGCTCAACTCCTGCCTCGTCATTCTGGTGGCGCATCCGAGAAAGATGAACAAGCAATACGGCACGCAGAAAACGGAAGTTCCCACCATGTATGACATCAACGGCTCGGCCAACTTTTTCAACATGACGGACTACGGAATAGTGGTAGACCGTCAGGATGAAATGGGGATCGTGTATATACATGTCGAGAAAACCCGTTTCCGTAATTTCGGAACAAAGGGAAACGCAGCGTTCTGCTACGATGTGACCAACGGAAGATATTCCCCTTGTACGCCGCCACCCGAACCGGGCATGCAGGTGCAACCGTGGAAGGGAGCCAAAGACTTATTCTCGTCAGAGGGATGGATTTAGGGATTAAGGCTCTCCCAAATACTTCTCAATCAGCTCCACCTGCAACGGTGTGAGCCAATGTATCCAAAACGCCCAGCCGGTAGCTTCGAGAGCCTCCAGCTCCACAAATAAGATTGATAATCAGATTGTTACAGGATTTACACCCCGAAATACACCCTAAAATAAAAAGTAGATAGTCTGATTATCATTCTTTATATCAAGCACTACCTACAAGTCTTAAATAATTTAACTATTATGATGCCTTGTGGTATTCTATTATATTTTTTGCTGTTTTGTTTGTTCTTATCAAATAAATACGTAACTTTGAAATATCATTTTGGGCTTGACTGGAATTGACAGCGAGTTGGAATGGTATGTAAGCATGCAGTGGGTCGGTAATTTCCACTTAAATCTCAGTTATCAAAATTTTATCTGGCAACGAAAATTATGCTCTCGCTGCTTAATCGAAGTATAGTAGATTAGCTTTATTTCTGCCAAAGTGGTGGAAACGAGATGTCGCTCAAAAGCTCTTGCTCCGAAGCGTTTGATAAAGCGGCACAGCAAAATCGGGGATAGTTTGAGTTCTTCTCCATAGCTCTTACGAAATATTAGGAGATAAGGCATAGGTTGGTGGCTTTGGTCTTGCTTATGCTCGAAAACCGAAGGCAAAGATAAGCATGTAGAAAGCATATGGTTTCCTCGTTTGGACGGGAGTTCGATTCTCCCCAGGTCCACTTTTGATGAGCGGTAAGTATATCATGAAAACTAATGGTGTTTTCTGTATTGCTTGTTGTTTTGTACCTTGAGTTTTTGTGAATACCCCGATTTTGTTACTCCATTCCATCCCCTTTGAAATTTTAAAGTATTAAATAATCTAATCCTTTCTGTAAGCGATTTAAGTTGTTTTTCTAAAATTGTTATTTAAAAATATATTAACATGGATGATTAGTTGCTTATAAATAGTGACAGTCTTCCTGTTTTGTAATAACCTTAAAAATCAGATCTCTTATGGAAAAGAAAATTTTGTATTTACTTACATGCGTTGGGCTATGTTGGTCTTCTTGTACTAATGAGGTTGATGAATTTATAGGTAATGTTGAACCAAGCACCCGTTCAGTTTCAACTGCCTTAAACGCTAATTTGGCATCGTTATTTACAGGAGGAGCTCCGACATTAACTTCTGCTGAAATTAAAGAAGTTAATGATGCTTATGCAAAAATGACCAGTATAAATTGCTATAGAAATATAGATGAAGCAGTACGCAATAAGACTTCTTATGCTGGAACTATCTTTTTGGATGACACATATGCGTCGGCATATTTTAGAAAAGGAAGTTTAGCTTTTCCTCCTTATGGTATCTTAGCCAGCAGCATGGAACATGAGTTTATTCACATGTATCAAAGAGATGTTCAGGGTAAAAAAGTAGATACTGATAAGGAAAAAAGAGATACAGGTATGATGGAATTTGAATTAGCCTTTTATCAAGGTATTATTAGATATATTCATGCTGGGTATTCTTGGACTTTTAAAGGTGAAGATGGTGACCCTTCATATCAATCGTTATGGACTTCGGGCTTGACTGACCCTTCTTTAATACCTCAATATGAAAGAGAATTTCAAACGTATGTTGCTTCTATATGTGCAAATGGGAAGCCTACATCTATAGATATTAATGAATTCGTAAAGTGGAGCAATATTTTTGGAGAATATAGTAGAGGATATAGTGGAAAAGGATATAAGTTTGGCAATTACGACTATGGTACATCATGCATTAATTCATTACTCAAACTTTATTAAATTTACTGTTATGAAAAAGATATTGTTTTTTTATTTGCTTTTCTTGCATTTCAATATACTGTTGCGCAGTCAATATTTGAAAGAAAAAGTATCGGTAACAATGTGTATGTATCTACAAATACAAGTGAGAAAAAAGCTGAGTCTATCCGAAATTTCTCATTTGCAGAAGAAAGTTTATATGCACCTCCGGTAATTTTGCAAGGATCAGTTTTTTTAGATGAAATTTGTAATAAATATAAGTCTCAAGGTGTAAAAGGTTGGATGAATATTTTTTGTATTCGGATTTAAATGGCTGTATAACTGATATTACATTAGCTTTTCCTGAAGGCTTAACAGTTACGGATGACGATGTTTCTCTTATACTTTCAACTGCCCAAAAGAAATGCAAATTACAGTTCCCGATAGAAGGTATTTATAAATATAAAGATTGGGCTATTTATGATTATGTCTTCTATTTGACGAATTAGTTATTTTTGATAAACCAATAGAACAACCTTCTTGAATTGTAGTTACCTAATTAAATAGAAGAGTCGTATCAAGCTCGTTTATGAGTAATGATACGACTCTTTTGTTTTTACCATTGTGGAATTATACTACCCAATTTCACTAAAAGAGTGAATTTCGCTATATTAGGGTTGTTTAATTTGTAAATTCCAGATAAGGTACAGCATGGATAGTAAGTTTGTTCTTGTAGCAATAATCTTTTAGTGCTTGAACCGTATATTCAATTTCGGAATCATCACCACGAAGCGGAACGAATGTAAGCGTCTCATCTCCTTTACATTCCAGCATGATGCGGTTGTCCTCTCCGTCAATTGTGATTTTCATTGGTATCAAGACTCCATTGTTTTTCACCATCCCAACAATATTGTAAAGATCCCTTGTTCTTTCCTTCAAACATAAGTCATTGTAAAAATAGAAAGTCTTCCCGGTTTGCAGGGTGATTCCTCTCGTTGTCTTAACTACATAGCCAACGGTCAATCCGCCATTTTCTTTAACGAATAAAGTGCGATAATGGTCTATGTGGTCTGTACCAAAGGATGGGTTGTCAGGATCTAGTCTGCCGTGCGCATTGAATATCACTTTTTCTTCCGACATGTTATACAAATCAGAGTTAATAAAAAGTTTATTGTCACTCACTATAACTTCTGTCTTTGAAGTTTCTTCTGTTTGTTCGGTTTCGATTGATGCTTTTTGTTTCCCACCGCATGCGGTAACTGACAAAACGGCAAATGATGCTATAGCGATAATAGTAAATGTCTTAATATTCATTGTTTCTTGGTTTTAATATTAGAAATACCTAAATGTAACTAACTTTCCTGTGATAAATGGAAACAATCTCAAGTCTTCAAAGCCTATTATGCCCGATATAAAATCTTCTCCGTCTTCATGCATTAGAAATGTCTTATTATATATCGAACAACTACTCACATAGACGTCTTTCAGCATTGATGCCTTGATATAGAAATTAAAGGGACATTGTCCCGGTTGTATTTCATAGTCCTTTGGTTTCGCAGTAACATACGCTTCTTTGATGACATTGTTTTCTATCCCTTCTCTGTTTTCTGCCTGAAACGCAATCCCTTCATCATTTAGAGACTCGCACAGAGGGGTTATCTCTGCCATGATACGCTTTCTGTGCGCTAAGCGCATTTCATTCAGCTCTTTCATTAGGAATCCGTCTTTTTTCAATCCTTCGATAAGGGCTTTGCATTGTTCTTCATTATCGCCATAGCCTGATTCTATGAGTAGTTTTTTCATTGCGTTTTCATCATTGCCCTTGTTATACATCACCCCGAATGCCAGTTTTTGAAGCGTATTGTTTATCATGTCGTACTGTTTGACTTTTTCTTCGAATACGGCATCTTCTTCATAATAATATTTCGACCATTCTTGAAGCTCTGTAAAGGGTGTAAGCCCTTGGAACTTTCTGTTAGACTTGCAAGCGGCTTCATATTCTTCTTCTGTTTGCCACGGCAGCCCATACCTTTCGCGTACGGCATCTTCAGGCGATTGTAACACTTTACTTCCATTACTACAACTGCTTACTAAAACTATTACAAATAAGCCGATAATCGAATAGCAAAACTTTTTCATATTTACTCTTTTTTATTGGGTTATTAATTGTCTATTTTTACATGAATCGGCATGTCATGATCCATATCTTCATGTTCATAATCGCTATGTCCCCCATTGTCGCCAAAAAAAGTTATCCATATCCATAGAATAAAACCGATAACAGCACCTATAATCATGGTAGAAATGCCAAAGATTTCTTTTATGCCAAATATCCAAAATATCAACCAAAAGAAAAATGAGCCAACTCCACAAAATATGAGTATAGGAAGAACATATTCCTCGAATAAAACCCATAAATATATAGCCGCATGAAATAGAAGCCAAATTCCTAAGATAACGGCAATTCCAATAAAAATAAATTTCCATAATAAAAGAGAATTGGGTCTTGCAGCTTCCTTGAGTACCCTTTAGTTTAAACCACGAAGCGTGGAACTGCAAATGCCCACGTCCTAAGTTAGAGGTCCTGAGAAAACCTTGTAGTACAGATATGGTGATAGCAGCCCACGCTATAGCGTGAGAACCACTATGCTATCCTTGTACTACGTTCGAAGTTTCTCAGGTTTCTAACTTACAAGATAAGCATAACGCTTCTTCAAAATTCTAATATGTCTGGACAGAGTTACCTCCATCCGCTTGCAAAGATAGTCAATTTTATTGAAATCCAATCAAATACTATCAGATTACATTCTGAATCCTTTGGATTTTTGTTCTTTCTGCACTGAGTTACGCAGATGCTGCTGTAACTTCTCCCATTGTTCCTTGAACCATTCGCTGATTGGCTGTTGGTTTATAGTCAGCATCAATTTATTCTTATTGATCGGGCTTCGTTCAATTTTGAAAATTACATTTTTTGTTTCAAATCTCTGTCTATATTCTTCGGAATAGATTTTTCCACTACATCTGAGAGCTTCCCTTTTGTATAAAAGAGAATCAACCATCCCCTTGGTAAAACCAGTGACATAGCATAATTTTTCCATTCTCAGCATTTCTTTGAGCAATGGGAACCAGCATAATGCTTTTTCGAGAATGGTA
>ADJT01001678.1_pt1 | contig 10508 bp, 10 predicted proteins | sample 268108 | NCBI WGS metagenome assembly ADJT01 (sample SAMN00007487, study PRJNA43253) | human gut metagenome | isolation source: feces sample TS29
TCTCCTTTTTTTGTTACTTTGAGGACGGAAATGTAAATTAACACATTAGCAAATTATAAAAACTATGAAACAAGAAGAAGACAAATTCACCGGGTTACCCGAGAATGCGTTCAGAGAGTTGAAACCCGGGGAAGTGTACAACCCGTTGATGGGTCCCTCTAAAAATTATCCGGAAGTTAATATCTGGTCAGTAGCATGGGGTATTGCCATGGCAATCCTTTTTTCGGCCGCCGCTGCCTATCTGGGGTTGAAGGTCGGACAGGTATTTGAAGCAGCTATTCCAATTGCGATCATTGCCGTAGGAGTTTCCGGAGCTGCCAAAAGAAAAAATGCGTTGGGCGAAAATGTGATTATCCAGTCTATCGGAGCTTGTTCCGGAGTAATCGTTGCCGGAGCGATCTTCACCCTCCCCGCTCTTTACATTCTCCAAGCTAAATATCCCGAGATGACGGTTACCTTCATGCAGGTATTCATCAGCTCTTTATTGGGTGGCGTATTGGGTATTCTATTCCTGATTCCTTTCCGTAAATACTTCGTCAGCGACATGCATGGAAAATATCCTTTCCCGGAAGCAACAGCCACTACACAGGTGTTGATCTCCGGCGAAAAAGGTGGCAGCCAGGCCAAACCGTTATTGATGGCAGGTATGATCGGTGGATTATATGACTTCATCGTAGCGACATTCGGATGGTGGAACGAGAACTTTACCACCCGTGTTTGCAGTGCCGGAGAAATGCTGGCAGAAAAGGCGAAATTAGTATTCAAGGTAAACACTGGTGCCGCTGTACTTGGTTTGGGATATATCGTCGGACTGAAATATGCTTCCATCATTTGTGCCGGTTCACTGGCTGTGTGGTGGATTATCATTCCGGGAATGTCTGCTATCTGGGGTGACAGTGTACTGAATGCATGGAATCCGGAAATTACCTCTACCGTAGGTATGATGAGTCCGGAAGAAATATTCAAATATTATGCCAAGAGCATCGGTATCGGCGGTATCGCTATGGCAGGTGTGATCGGTATTATCCGTTCCTGGAGCATCATCAAGAGCGCTGTCGGACTGGCAGCCAAAGAGATGGGCGGTAAAGGGAATGTAGAGAAAAGCATTATCCGTACCCAACGGGATCTTTCCATGAAGATTATCGCTATCGGTTCTATCATCACACTGTTCTTAATCGTATTATTTTTCTATCTCGATGTCATGCAAGGGAATCTGTTGCATACATTGGTAGCCATTGTTTTGGTTGCCGGCATCTCTTTCCTGTTCACCACAGTAGCAGCTAATGCCATTGCGATTGTTGGTACTAATCCGGTTTCGGGAATGACATTGATGACACTGATTTTGGCTTCCGTAGTGATGGTAGCTGTCGGACTGAAAGGTCCTTCGGGCATGGTTGCCGCATTGGTAATGGGTGGTGTAGTATGCACCGCACTATCGATGGCAGGAGGTTTTATCACCGACTTGAAGATTGGTTACTGGCTCGGAAGTACGCCTGCCAAACAGGAAACATGGAAGTTCTTGGGAACAATCGTATCGGCTGCAACAGTAGGCGGTGTAATGATTATCCTGAATAAGACATACGGATTTACAAGTGGCGCACTGGCTGCTCCGCAAGCAAATGCGATGGCGGCCGTTATCGAACCGCTGATGAGTGGTGTAGGTGCACCCTGGTTGTTATATGGCATTGGGGCTGTCTTAGCTATTATTCTGACTCTTGTAAAATTCCTGCATTAGCTTTCGCATTGGGTATGTTTATTCCATTGGAACTGAATGTACCGTTGGTAGTGGGTGGAGCAGTGTTGGTTTGTTACAACACGTAGCAAAGATGCATCTCTGAATACGGAAAGAGGTGAAAAAGGAACTTTACTGGCATCCGGTTTCATTGCCGGAGGTGCATTGATGGGAGTAATCAGTGCCGCGATGCGCTTTGGTGGAATCAATCTGGTTAATGAGGCATGGTTGAACAATACTTGGTCAGAAGTGTTGGCATTAGGAGCGTATGCCTTACTGATTCTTTACTTTATAAAAGGCTTCAATGAAAGTTAAATAAATAATTATGAGGAGACTATTATCCATTATAGTATCGCTTGTAACTGCCATATCATTTGCGCAGCAGCCCGTCGAGCTACCTTTGTGGCCCGACGGTGCTCCCAACTCCAGTGGACTAACCGGAGAGGAGCAGGAAACGCGTCCTCATTTTGTCACGAATGTCACGCATCCCACCCTGACGGTCTACCACCCGGAAAAGCCGAATGGAATGGCTATTATCATGTGTCCCGGAGGCGGGTATCGTGGACTGGGCATGGATGGAGAGGGGTATGATATGGCCCCCTGGTTCTGCGGACAAGGTATTACCTATATAGTATTAAAATACCGGATGCCGAACGGACATTGGGAAGTCCCCGTATCAGACGCCGAACAAGCCATTCGCATGGTACGTCAACATGCCAAAGAATGGAATGTCAATCCTTACAAGGTAGGATTAATGGGAGCCTCTGCGGGAGGGCATTTAACTGCTACACTTGCCACTCACTACAATTCGGAAACACGTCCGGACTTTCAGATATTACTTTATCCGGTGGTTACGATGATGCAAGTCACCCGTGGAAATACAAGAACTGCATTGCTCGGCAAAAATCCAACAATGGAACAAATACAGAAGTTTTCTGCCGAATTGCAAGTAACGCCCGATACTCCACAAGCATTTATCGCTCTTACCTCCGACGACCCTTCCGTAGCACCTTACCACGGAGTAAACTATTACCTTGCTTTACAAAAAATAAGTTCCGGCAGCTCTCCATGTTTATTCTACCGGAGGACATGGCTGGGGATTTCAGGATCATTTTAAATATAAGCAACAATGGACACAGGAGTTGGAGAAATGGTTGCGCGACGGCGTTGTATTCCCGGAAAACCCCGAACCCATGTTACGAATCGGAAAATCTTACCTGGGAACTAAATACGTGGCTAACACATTAGATCAAGACGGAGAAGAATCATTAGTGATCCGGACTGATGCCGTAGATTGCCTCACTTTCGTAGAATACACGTTGGCACAGGCACTCGGTTCTTCCTTTGCCGACAATCTGCAAAAAATACGTTATCGGGACGGCATCATCAACAAATATCCTTCCCGGTTGCATTATACTTCCGAATGGATTGAGAACGGAATCCGCCACGGATTCCTCACCGACATTACTGCCAAAAACAGTGCACATACCCAGAAAATCTCTCTTTCATATATGTCTACCCATCCCAAGCAATATAAAAAATTGGCTGATTCGCCGGAAAATGTACGACAAATGGCCGAATATGAAAAAGCAATCTCCGGAAAAGTCGTACATTGGTTGCCGAAAAGCGAACTGCCGGAAGCCGGATTGCCCTGGATCATGAATGGAGACATTATTGCTATTACAACGAAGATGCCCGGACTGGACATTGCTCATGTAGGAATAGCAGAATATAAAGAGGGAAAACTGCACCTGCTGCACGCTTCTTCTACATTGGGAAAAGTAGTTGTCAGCAACGAACCTCTCAATCACATGCTAAACAACAATAAATCGTGGACAGGCATACGTGTTGTCCGGATGTCTCACTCTAAAAATAACAGATTATGAAACGAGTAAAACATTTCCTTCTCGCCTCGTGCTTATTCCCCACTTTGCTGGGAGCACAAGAAATGGCAAGCGCCTATTTTCTGGAGCTTACTCCGGACGCCCAATCGGCAGGTATGGCAGGTACAGGATTAGCTACCACCGATAACGGTAGTACAGCTATTTTTCATAATGCTTCTACCATCGCTTTCTCACAAGAAGTGATGGGGTGCGAGTTATTCATACGCAAGATCAACCAAGATTATGCGCTACATAGGCCTCCCTTTTCTACCGGATCGGAAGGGAAGGCATACATGGGTTTGCTGTAGGTTTCCGGCATTTCAAAGATCCTAAGGTGCTCGATTACCGTCCTCATATCTGGGATTTAGAAGCTGCTTATTTCAGAAATGTAGCCAAAAATCTGTCTCTTTCATTAACGTTCAGATACCTGCAAGCCAAAGCCGCGGAAAACGCAGACAGCAAGAATAGCGTTTGTCTGGACTTCGGCGCGACCTACTATCGCAATATGGCTCTATTGGACGAAATGGCTTCCTGGAGCATTGGTTTCCAAGCTGCCAACTTAGGCAAAAAGCTGGACGGACAAAAGTTACCCGCCAGATTAGGATTGGGAGGTACAATCGACCTGCCATTCAGCATAGAAAACCGTTTGCAAGTGGCTCTCGACTTCAACTATCTGCTCCCCTCTGAAATCCGTCATCTCCAGGCTGGCATAGGAGCTGAATATAATTTCCTGAAATATGGTGTTGTCCGTGCGGGATATCATTTCGGAGACAAAGACAAAGGAGTGGGCAACTACGGCACTCTAGGCTGCGGAATAAACTTCTGGCCGATACGTGCAGATTTCTCATACGCCTTGGCTGATAAAGATTGCTTTATGCGCCGCACCTGGCAACTGGGAGTTGGAATAGTTTTCTAAGCTCCTCTTCGAGGCGTTGCTTCACTTCGTCCATCGGCACATCATGCTTTAATTCCTGACGAAGAGAAGTGACGCCTTTATCTATAAATCCGCAAGGGTGGATATAACTGAAATAACGTAAATCGGTATTCACATTCAGAGCCAGTCCATGCATCGTGACATAATGACTGCTTCTCACTCCGATAGCACAAATCTTACGCGCACGAGGCGTATCACCTTCCAACCAGACTCCTGTCGCTTTCTCCAAACGTCCGGCTTCAATGCCATAAGAAGCACATACCCGAATCACCGCTTCTTCCAACAGATGAACGTACTCTTTCAATCCTAACTGAAATTCTTCCAGGTTTAATATCGGATAACATACCAATTGTCCCGGACCATGATAAGTAATGTCCCCTCCCCGATCAATATGATAAAGGGTGGCATCAATTGCTTTCAGTTGTTCATCACTCAACAACATATTATTTTCTTTCCCGCTACGTCCTAATGTATAAACATGGGGATGTTCGCACATCACAATACGGTTTTCATAACTCTCGCCCTGAACTTTTGCCCGGACAATGTTATCAAACCATTCTGTTTGCAGTTGCCATGCTTCGGCGTATGGTATCAAATTCCAATCAATAAAAACTGTTTTCATAAAAACAAAGGTAAGAAATAAAAAGAAAATGCGTACATTTGTTGGCCTAATATAACACACACAACTATGAAAATGGACTTTCCACAGGTAGACTTGCCTACCGAAGTATTAGCATGGACGAATGTAACAGAAGACATTCTCAATATTTACAAGCAATCTTGCCGGTTGCAAGCATGTATTGTTGCCATCTGTACCGAAGGTTCGATGAAGGCTTCCATCAATCTGCTTGATTACGAAATTCACCCCAATGACTTAATAACATTATTACCGGGAACAATCATTCAGTTTCGGGAAAGAACGGAAAAAGTATGCCTTTGCTTTGCCGGCTTCTCTGCTCATTGTACCGGACGGATCAATCTGATGAAGAATATTGGTAACGCATACCCCAAACTGATAGAACAGCCGGTAGTTCCTCTTAATGAAGAAGTAGCCAGTTATCTGAAAGACTATTTTGCTCTATTATCACGGGCCAGTTGCAATGAGAACTTCGAAATGGATTCTGAATTGGTCGAATTGTCTCTTCAGACTATCCTGACAAGCATACGACTGATATATCATAAATTTCCGGGCGAAAACAGCAGTTCGAACCGCAAAAAGGAAATCTGCCGGGAACTGATTCAAGCCATCACCGAGAATTATAAAAACGAACGTCGTGCACAATTCTACGCAGATAAACTAGGAATATCTCTTCAACATTTAAGCACGACTGTGAGACAAGTGACAGGTAAAAGTGTTTTGGACACCATTGCTTATATCGTTATCATGGATGCTAAAGCCAAACTGAAAGGTACCAATATGACTATCCAAGAGATAGCATATTCTCTAAACTTCCCCAGCGCCTCTTTCTTTGGCAAGTATTTCAGACGATATGTAGGAATGACACCATTGGACTTTAGAAACAGATAATTTTCACGAAGAACGATAGAAAACATAAATGGTGAGTTGCAAAACAATGAACGGTGAATAAATTGCGCATTATCCGCAAAGTATTCACCGTCTATTATTTACAGTTCGCTGTTCATAAATAACAGCTTGCCATTCATCGTTTACAGCTTACAGGTTCCTGTCTTTTTATAGTTCGTTTCTTATTTTCGTCCCAAACTCAACGAATTGAGCACTACGCTCACACTGGAGAACGCCATTGCGGCACTTGCCAGCATCGGATTCAACAGCAAACCATTCAGCGGGAACAAGATACCGGCAGCAATAGGAATACCAATCAGGTTGTAAATAAACGCCCAGAAAAGATTCTGATGAATCAGTTTGACCGTCTGCTTTGACAACTGGAAGGCTTTAGGAAGCAGCAACAAGTCCGATGTCATCAAAGTCACCATAGCCACGTCCATAGCAATATCAGTTCCTTTTCCCATGGCAATGCTGACGTCAGCCAATGCCAGTGCCTGCGAATCATTGATACCATCGCCCACCATCGCAACCTTCTTTCCCTGCATTTGAAGCTCACGTACAAATTCGGCCTTATCGTCCGGTAGAGCGTCGGCAACAAAACGTTCGATTCCTAAACGGGAAGAAACGGCTAGTGCAGTCCGTTGTCCGTCCCCCGTCAGCATACAGATGTCAATCCCTTGACGTTTCAGTTCCTTCACTGCTTCGGCAGAAGTAGCCTTTATCGGGTCGGAAACAGCAATGATAGCCAGCAACTCGTTTTCACGTCCAAAGTAAATGATGCCGTTACCGTCCGATTCATAGTGAACCAGCATTTCAGCCATCACATCGCTTACTGTCGCACTGAAATCTTTCAGGAGTTTATGACTACCTACCCAGTAAGTATGTCCCTCATACGAGGCTTTGATTCCTTTTCCCGTAATGCTTTCAAAGCTATCCAACGCGGCAGGTTTTATTTTTTCTTCGTCCTGAAGCGCAGAGACAATAGCGCCGGCAAGCGGATGCTCCGATTTCATTTCCGCAGCTAAAAGTACATCTTTGAAATGTGGTTCCTGCGACTGCGCCCATAACCATCCGGTAGCTGTAGGATGTCCTTCAGTCAGTGTTCCCGTTTTATCCAGAACAACGACATCTACTTTGCGCATTTGTTCCAAAGCCACTGCATCTTTAATCAGAATATGCTGGCTGGCAGCTTTACCTATACCCACCATCAACGCAGTAGGTGTAGCAAGCCCCAAAGCACATGGACAAGCAATGACAAGAACAGAAACAGCCGACAAAATACCATAAGAGATATATTCACTACCACCAATGGTGACCCACAATACAAATGTCAGAATGGCAATGCCCAATACGACAGGTACAAAAATCCCCGTAATACGATCGACAATGCGCTGTACGGGAGCTTTGCTACCCTGCGCTTCCTGCACCATAGAGATAATACGGGCAAGCACGGTTTCACTGCCTACCTGTGCGGCACGAATGATAAATGAGCCACGCTGGTTGATCGTCCCTGCCAATACTTTATCACCTTTCTTCTTTTCTACCGGAACCGGTTCACCGCTAATCATACTTTCATCGACATACGAGTCGCCTTCGGAAAGCTGACCGTCCACAGGTATTTGCTCTCCCGGGCGTACAACCACCAAATCACCTACCTGAAGTTTTTCAATCAAGATCTCCTCCTCCACTCCATTGCGCAGAACACGAGCCGCTTTAGGCTGCATTCCCATCAACTTACGAATGGCTGTCGAGGTATTTCCTTTGGCACGTTCCTCCATCAACTTTCCGGTAAGAACGAAAGCGATAATCACCGCAGAAGCCTCATAATAGACATGCGGTTCCAATCCGCGGTCATACCAGAATTCGGGGAAGAAAGTGTTGAACAGACTGAACAGAAAAGCAATGGAAGTACTAAGCGCAACCAAAGTATCCATATTGCTCCGTCCTAATTTAGCCTGTTTCCAGGCTCCGGTGAAGAAACCGCCTCCGAAAAAGACCATAACAGGGATAGCAAGTACCATTTGAATCTCATTAGAGTATGGCACATGCATCAGTATCATGGAATATACCAATAACGGTACTACCAAAATCCACGCACCAATCACCTTCCACTTCAAACGAGTGTAACGCTTATGCTGTTCCTCTTCCCGGCGTTCTTCTTTGTGGGCTTCTTCCACAATCAGATCATAACCTGCCGCAAGCACAGCCGCACGAATCTCTCCGGGAGTCAGCTGCTCTTTCTCATAAGAAACGGTCAATGTATTGGTAGCAAAATTAACGGAAGCCTCAATGACTCCCGGCAATTTTTTTACTGTTCTTTCTACATTATTGGCACATCCTGCACAATGCATATTAAGCACAGGAAATGCCTTTTTTGTTGTGTTACCCATATAATTATTGTTTACGGCCTTCCCCTCCTCTCGAAAAAGAAGTTGGGGAAGAACCCTTGTTTGTTTATAGAAACAAGCTAATACAGGTATTTGTTCAATTACTTCTTATCAGCCTTCTGATCGTCTTTCTTTGTTTCTTTTACAAATTCGGCTTCATAACTGAACTTATTAAACCCTGCCTGCAACTTCTTTACATTCGTTTTTTCAGCGTCATACGTAATGGTTACCATTTTCGTTTTTACTTCGGTCGAAATATCCTTCAGCCCTTTCTCAAAACGCATATTGTCCTTTACTTTCTTTTCGCATTTCTCACAGTGCATCTGCGACACTTTAAATACAACAACACGAATATCTTTTGCCAATACAGCTGTTACACTCAAAAGAGCCACCACGCAAGTGGCCATCCATCTTTTTGTTCTCATTTTTCTTATCAGTTTAAAATTAATATTCTTTATTATGCAATCGTTTCTTTCATTCGCTATTTCCTGCTTTTACTCACTATTTCTAGCTAAGTTAAAACGTATTCCGATATATCCTTTTGCTCCGTGCACCGGTCCCCAAATCATGGTAGAATCAAAATTGTTCCCCCAGGGATTTGCCGCATCGATAATCGGATTCTTTTGTTTGAAATTTGTCAGGTTCTCGCCTCCTACGTAGATAGACCAGCGGCGGAAGTAACGGGTCACCTGCAAGCTCAACTGCTCAAAACTGCCATAACGACGTTCCCAAGACAACTGTCCGTCTCCCAACTCATAAGGAGTAGGCATCCTGCCGCCGCCATTCAGTTGCAGTGTGGCGTCAAACTGCCATATTCCCAGCGGAGTTTGGTAAGAGGCCGTGAGTAGTCCTTTATATTTGCTGGTCAGCGGTTTCTCCATTCGTTCACCTTTGTAGGTCGTTTTCGCATCCGTGAGCCGGTAAGCACCTGTCAGGGTGAATCCTTTGAAGAAAGGATAACTTGCTTCCACTTGGAACACATGCGAATAAGAGCGTCCATCCAAATTGTAGAAAGCTACTTCATGGGGGTTGCTATCCATATCTACGATCACTTGTTTCAGGAAATCCGTATAATAGTATTCTGCATTCACATTCAGCGTTTTGCCGAATATAGGGATATAAGTAGAGACGCTGGCACCGTAATTCCACGCTTCTTCCATATCCAGGTTCTTTGCTATTTCCACCTTACGACTGCTGGAAAGCAGGTAGTTGTTTTCCGCCAACACATGATTGGTACGATACCCTTTTCCGGCAGAAAGACGGAAATTCACATAATCATTCGGATTGTACTTAAGATGCGCACGCGGAGTCACGAAGAAACCATGTTGGTTACTGTAATCACCACGCAGACCGGCCATTACCATCCATTTATCATTCAGGTTCAACGTATATTGCACGTAAGCACCGGGAACAGCTTCCTTTTCAAAGGCTTTGAGAGGATTGTCCGTTGTATTTCCAAACGGTAATGTTGGTCATAAGCGTCATAATTGAAGCTCACCCCTGCGGAGAAACTATTTTGCGGATTAAATTCTGTTTCAAACATCAGCGAAGCATAGACGTTGGTTTGATCCACATTATACAGTTTGCGTCCATACGTAGCATCCTGATTATGTAAAGTGGTGGAAAGAATCAAAGCCAGGTTCGTATTCTTCTCCTTATTAAAGATATAGGCATTCTTGGTGAAGAATTCATAGCGTTCTGTATCGATCCCTACTTTATACAGATCACCGGAGTGCATTGTTCCTCCATGATTGGCCTGTCCGCTGGTACGTGTTTCAGAAAGGGCTTTGATACCTGCCTGAAAAACATAATGGTCGCCCATATATGCCCACCGGTTCCACACATTATATTGTTCCACCTGCGGAATATCCACAAATCCATCATCATTACCATCATGCGCCTTGGTCTCATTTTCGTAATGTGCCAGCAGAGAAGTGCTCCATCGTTTGGAAATTTTCAATGTAGCGTCCGCATTGGCTTCATACCGGTTGGTAGTGCTTGCAAAAAGATTGGCAGACACCCAGTCGGCTTCCGGCAACTGCGG
>ADJT01011916.1_pt1 | contig 10461 bp, 5 predicted proteins | sample 268108 | NCBI WGS metagenome assembly ADJT01 (sample SAMN00007487, study PRJNA43253) | human gut metagenome | isolation source: feces sample TS29
GTCTTACGTACTCTTCTGTCAACTTTTTCCGCCATCTTAATTCCCCCTGCAATTCAAAAAAGCAAGCACGTTTCCTCCGCCTCAATCACCTGTCACTTACGATACTCTGCAACTGTCATACAATGCATAATGCATCCTTCAAACGAATAAAAGCATTCGCTTTCTCTACGCCGATCTGCATGATACCAGATATCTGCTGTTGTTAAGAATTGACAAGATCAAAATTGTTAACGACGCCGACCTACACGATACCAGATATCTGCTGCATATTTGTGTTGAAACATAGGAATCCTGTCTGCATTTAATATTACCAACTGCACATAAATTCAAAGGAAATAACGTACTTTTTGTCTATTATGCAGTTTTTTATTTGTAATAGACACTTCCATTATTTCCGTCTATTAATATACATTCAGTAAAGATTTAATGGTTGTATCTGTGGTATGTGTTTAGTATAATACATCACGTAAAGAAAATCAACACTTTGTTTGATAATGGAATATAAAGCTATTAATAGATTTTAATATGATTAATAGATCTCGTCGCCATTACTGGAATAAAGTTTGATTAATCAACTATGTTTGATAATACAATTTAATAAGAAAGGGATAGGTAATATGATCAAAAACGAATGGAAAAGCTTACTTCGTAACAAGCTCATGCTTATCGTCGTAATCGCCATTATCGTAATCCCGATCATCTATGCAGGTCTGTTTCTGAAATCCATGTGGGATCCTTACGGAAACGTAGACAGCCTGCCAGTGGCCGTGGTAAACGAAGACAAACCTGTCGAGTATAATGGCAAGACCTTGAGCATAGGTAAGGACATGACGGATGAGCTGAAAGACAACGACTCAATGGCATTTAACATTGTAGACAGCAAGACAGCAGAGGACGGTCTGGCCAATGGAACCTATTACATGGTTATCAAAATTCCGGAAAATTTCTCCGCAAACGCAGCCACTGTAATGGACAACGATCCAAAGCAAATGGAGCTATCCTATGAGACAAACCCTGGAACCAACTATATCGCCTCCAAGCTCAGTGAAACAGCAATGCTGAAGCTTCGTGATAACATTGCTTCCAAGGTTACGGAAACCTATACAGAAACCGTTTTTGATTCTATCTCAGAAGCAGGTGACGGAATGCAGGAAGCTGCAGACGGATCCGGAAAGATCGAAGACGGACTGAATACAGCAGCTGATGGTAACAAAACAATTACCAAAAACCTTAAGAAGCTTTCCACCAGTACTCTTACTTTCGTAAGCGGTGCTGACAGTCTCACCGAAGGTCTTAAGACCTACACCGATGGTGTTGCAAAGGTTAACGATGGTGCAAAGAGCCTGGACGATGGTGCAGATCAGCTGAACAGCGGCGTTGCAACCCTCACAGAAAAGGTTCCTGAGCTGACAACCGGTGTGGATACTCTGGATAAAGGTGTTCAGCAGTACACCGCTGGTGTGGATGAGCTTAATAAAAATTCTGATACGCTGAAATCCGGCGCAAGCAGCCTGGAATCCGGTGCAAATGCATTAAGTGCAGGTATTGATACTCTTTCCGACGGAGCAACACAGTATGTAGCTGGTGCTGACACTCTTGCAGATGGAACTACCACCTATGTGGCTGGTGCTGGCAAACTCGCAGCCGGTGCCAAAGAGCTTGCAAAACTTGAAGACGGACTCACAACAGTTTCCAATGGTATCTCTCAGCTGAATACCGGTGTTACCAAAGGAACCGATGACTCACAGTCACTGATATCCGGAACACAGCAGCTGGAAAACGGACTGAAAGCCCTGAACGATAAGGTTTCTGCTCTGAAAGAGGGAACAACACAGGAATCCATCAACAAGCTTGCAGCCGGCCTTACTTCCGCAAAGGATGGTATGGACACAGCCGCAGCTGGTATGAACAGTGCTGCAGCTGGTATGAACAATGCCGCAGATGGAATCAACAACGCAGCCGGGTATATCACTCAGGCCGCAGGCATCACAAGTCAGACCAGCAGCAGTATCACAGACAGTCTGATCCCTGCTCTCCAGAATGCAGGCACACAGTTCTCACAGGTAGGTGATCAGGTCAGCAGCATCCTTACAGGATACGGACAGCAGACAACGGAAGCACTTACTGATGCAAATACCAAGATCGGTACTGCCGGACAGACAATGACCGATTTAGCAGCACAGCTTCAGGCGATTCAGGCAACCGCTTCTGAGGACGGAACCATTTCCGCAGCAGCTCTGAATGATGTGATCAACGCTTTAAACAGCGTAGCCGGTGGAATGACTGGCGTGGACGGTTCTTACATGAGCAGCTATTCTGATCAGGTTTCACAGCTTGCAGCTGGTGTATCCGGTCAGCTCTCTTCTACTCAGGAAAATCTGAATGCTGTTGCTTCCAAGCTTAACGAAGCAGCTTCCGGACTGACTCAGATCTCCGGAGGACTGACTCAGGGTGCCGGCACACTTTCTGAGGGTGCCACAACCATGACAGATGGTGCAAACCAGATGAGTGCAGGTGCAACAACCATGAGCGCAGGTGCAGAGCATTTATCTGCAGCTACAAGTCAGCTTCCTACAGATCTGATCGCTCAGCTTTCTGCAGGTGTTACCCAGCTGTACCAAGGGGCACAAGCTGTAAACACAGGAACCAAGAATGTTTCCGCAGGACTTCAGTCTCTGGAAGACGGCACAGTCGAAGCCTTCCCGGCTGCAGCAGCAGGAATCAAAGCTCTGAACGATGGATTTGACCAACTGACATCTTATGATAAGCAGCTCAATGACGGTGCAAAGAATCTGAAAACAGCCGGCAAACAGATCACTGACGCACTTCCGGATATCAAATCCGGTGCAGGTCAGCTGGCAGATGGTTCTAAGGCACTGACAGATGGAATCACAACTTACACCGATGGTATTGCTAAGCTTTCCGAAAACAGTGCTGCTCTTACAGACGGCACCAAGAAACTGGCAACAGGAGCCAAGGCTCTTTCCAGCGGTGCTGCTACTCTTGCAGATGGAACAAAAGCATTAGCCAATGGTTCCGGAACACTGACAACCGGAATCACAACCTACACCGATGGTGTTGCTAAGCTTTCCGAAAACAGCTCCGCTCTTACAGACGGTACCAAAAAGCTCTCAACAGGAGCCAAAACCCTTTCCAGCGGTGCTACTACTCTTGCAAACGGAACTAAGACATTAGCAAACGGTACCTCAACGCTTCTCAGCGGTACCGAGAAGCTTGTAAGCAACAACAGCACACTTAACAATGGTGCAAAACAGCTTGCAGATGGCGCTGCCCAGATCCAGAGCGGTTCCTCTCAGTTGTATGATGGATCCAAGAAGCTTGGAAGCGGTATGAAAGAACTGAAGGACGGTTCCAAGACACTGACCACAAGCCTCAGCGATGGAGCTACCACTGTAAAAGACAATTCAGCAAGTAATGAAACGATCAAAATGTTCGCAACTCCTGTTGTGAACGATGAAACAAAACTTACCGATGTCCCGAATAACGGACACGCAATGGCACCTTACATGATGTCTGTAGGCCTCTGGGTCGGCGCACTGGCATTCTGCCTGATGTATCCTCTGGCTCAGTATAAGGGCAAACTGAAATCCGGTTTCGCATGGTGGGCAAGCAAGGCTTCCGTCCTTTATCCGGTAGCGATCCTTCAGGGAATCTGCCTGATCCTGCTGTTACGTGCATTTAACGGATTCACACCTGCAGAGATGGGCAAAACCGTACTCTTCGCCTGCCTGACATCAATGACCTTTACCTCTATCATGTACTTCTTCAACATTACTATTGGTAAAGTAGGAAGCTTCCTGATGCTGGTATTCATGGTCGTTCAGCTTGCAGGATCTGCCGGAACTTATCCGGTTGAGGTTTCACCTTCATTCGTTGCAAAGATCCATGCATACGTTCCGTTTACTTATACGGTCGACGCATTCCGTGCAACGATCAGCGGTGGCCGGAGCATTACCACTTCCATTATTGTAATGGTTGCACTGTTAGTGATCTTCACAATCCTGACGATCCTTCAGTTCAATCACATGACCAAGAGAAAGAAAGCAGAAAAAGTTGTTCTCTTCGACTGGCTGGAAGAAAGAGGTCTTGCATAATACTTAGTTACTGACAGAAGCTCCCCCGAACCTTCTGTTAGATATAGAAAAATTAAAACTGTACAGTTGCTCAGATGAGCTTCTGTACAGTTTTTTTATGTTGTCCTCGTCAATTCTCCACGCTATAATTATAGCAGTTATAGAAAATCAAGCTTGCCAGTACACCGTGCCTGATCTATGCAGCAGATTTCAGTTCAGAAACACTCCTGTCAGATTCAGAAGAAGCGGCAATATGACTTCTCAGATCTACTCACAAACCGTAGCTCTTTCTGACTGCAAGCCTGCGGTTTTCAATGAAAAAGCAACCTGATATGCATCTAATCCACTGACCGCAAAAACAGACGGAATCATCACCTATGCTACCCATTTACCGTCTTCAGGGTAAAACCTGGAAAGCTATCGGCAATACAAAAAATACAACCTACACCGATAAAAAGCCAGGCACCGCAACCAAATACCGCATCCGTGCATACCGCATCACAAACGGTAAAAAAATATACGGACCTTATTCATCTGTAAGGACCGTAAAATAATAGCAACATAAAAACACCCCGGAAAATCCTGATCTATGTGGTGTCTCCGAATATCTGATCATCAAGCGGATATTCGGAGAGCACCTTATTGTTTGCGGATCTCCGAGGTGTTTTTATTTATTTTCTTAATATTTTATTTTTCCGTCTCAGCTGTTGGTGTTGCTGTGGCTTCTGTCTCTGTTTCACCGTTTACCATGGTTTCATATGCATTGAACATTTCTTTTACTGTCATTTTGTTTACAAGAAATACCTTGTCTCCAACGACAGCTGCATAATAGTTTGTGTCATATGTGTAGAAGGTAACGGTTGTCTGGTTCTTGTCAGAGTCTGTGAATACAGCGGTCATCTCCGGATCTGCAGCCGGTGTATAAGCGTCTGTCAGTCTCTTCTGTCCTGCCATGTTTATCAACTTGTTGTAGAAGGTAGTAAAGGTTGTACTTTCTATTTCCTTACCATTCAGCTGATAAGTTGTTGTTTCTTTCTCGTTTCCGTCATCATCTGTGGATGTTTCACGTGAAACATTTACAGTACTTGTTGTTTCACCGTAAGTAACCTGGAGCTGATCCAGATTTTTTACAGACAGATAATTGACGATCAGTGACCAGAGATCTGACGGCATCTTGTCAATAACTGCACTCAGTGTATCCGTTGACATTGTATAGATCTGTTTGTTATCTAACGTTACATATCTGCTGCCATCTCCTGCCTCATCACCAACATAAATGACAAGCTGTTTATCCACTGTGGTTGTCTTGCTGTCTGCATCTTCTGAGTTGCTGTCCGTGTCAGCGCTGTCGCCGCTCTCAGAATCGTTCTCAGAGGCCGTAGAATCGTTTTCTCCGGATTTTGTACTGTCTGTGCTGTCATCCTTCACCTCTTCCTGATAATCCACTGCAATCGTCGCATAGGGCTTATCAAGGCCATACTGGGAAAGATCCTCTGCATTGTAGTTTACAAACTGGTCAAATGCAAAGCTTCCAAGTCCGGAGGTTACGTTTCCTGCTGCCGTTGTATCGGCAGACTCTTTATCGCTGCTTCCGTCACCGGAAACATCCCAGGTAGTTCCGTCGGAATTTTCTTCCAAGACATAGGAATCTTTATCCTCGCTGACCTGGACCTTTTTCACTGTGGAAGAATCAATTGTCGGGAAATCTTCTCCCTGTGCATAATCGTAAAGGGAATCCATAAACGGAGACACTGTGTCCGCTGCCACTACATATACCGTGCTGTCATCATCATCCCTGGAAATGTAATACTGATTCGTAGACGTATTCTCATCTCCGATGTTGAGTTTCGTTGTCCCATCAGCGGTATCAACAGTTACCGTGTTAGATGGGGAATCCAGTCCATATTCCGTAAGATCCTCCACATCCTCCAGGACTCTGTCCGCTTCCACCTTTTCGATGGCGGAAGCTGCGGAATCCAGAGTTGTCTGATTTACAGGAAAAGCAGTCTCATCCTTTTTCACCCAGGAATCATCTTTTTTCTCAAAGGTCACTTCCTTCTTGTCTACGATAAATTCCAGGGATTTAATGTCATCCGTTTTCACGGAAAACACTTCTGTTTTGCTTTCCTCTTCGCTGCTCTCTGTCTTTTCTTCTTTGGATACGTAGGTGTTCAGTCCCACATAAACGCCGCCGAGAACTGCCAGAACAACAACTGCTGAAACAAGTTTGGTCGATTTTTTCATTATGCTTTTCTCCTCTTAAGCCAGATCAGAAATCCTGCAACAAGGAACACTCCCGGGATCAGACCAATGGTACAGATCTTCCAGAAGGCTGCATCATAATCGGTTACTGTCAGGCTTGTGGACTCAAGGCTCTTGGATGGAATAGAAACGGAATTACTATCGTCTGTGCTGGTCATCCAGTTTAAGGACTCCAGAAGGAGCTTTTCATTTCCGCCGGATACCATCTGGTTTATCTGGCTCTCCATCAGATTTGCTGTGGAGTAGTAAACGATCTGTGTTTCCTTATCATCATCCAGTTTCTCAGTGATAGCAACACCAAGATCAAACGGTCCGTCTACATCTCCGTCTTCCTTTTCGATATTGCTGCTCTGCATATTTGTTTTGGAGTAAGCCTTGTCAGAGGTTGTCAGGATACTGTCGATGGTTACGGTATCTCTTACATCATCTGTTTTCTGAATGCCCTGTGCATACGGTGCCAGTACGTAGGAGCCTGCAGAAGCTGTCTCAGAGCTTGCATCTGTGCTGTTGACTGTTGGTACAAGATAATATGGCATCTGCATTCCATAATGCTGATTATCACCCTCAAATACGATTCCCTCTGCACACTTTACACCATAGTTTTCAAGAACCGCATCAAAGTTCGGCAGATCATCCTGTGTATAATCCGAGAAGATCATAGCTTTTCCGCCTGCCTCCAGATAATCCAGGAGCTCTGTTTTTTCTTCCTCGGAAATATCGCTGGTCGGAGATACGATCATCAGGCAGTCTGCATCATCCGGAACCTTTCCCTCTGTGAGAAGGTTCAGCTCCTTGATATCAATGTTTGCTTTCTGGATATCTTCTTTAAAGCTGGAATCCAGATCTTTTTCTCCGTGTCCGGATAAGGTGTACATGATCGGAAGATCCTCGGATGTCACATAGCCGATCGCACTTGTGATCTGTCCTTCTCCATCAAATCCGGTAGTAGTCTGCTGCCAGGTATTATAGTCTACCGAAGAGGAATACATATCGTTGTAATTGATAACCTTGTTTCTGTCGCCGCAGACTACGATCAGGCTGTTTGATGCAAGATCATCGGTTGTATATTCCGATGCAAATTTCGGATTTACAACAGGGTCTTTCACCTCAACTTTAATATGCTTGGACTCATCTTTATAACGTGAAAGCAGATTGGAGATCGTGTCGTCCTCAGAACCGCTTGCCGCGATCTGATAAATGGTAACATCCTTATCCAGTGCCTTCAGTACCTTCTTTGTTTCATCACCGATGGTGTAAAGCTTGGATGAGCTTACATCCAGCTGTGAATATTTGGATGGGATCGCCCCGACGATCATATTGATCACAACCACGATCACGATAAAGACAGCTGCCATAGCCATGCTGTAGGAACCATTTTTGATATGTTTTTTGCTGATGGTGCCTACCAGCTTTTTCGGATCCGGTTTATGTTTCTTTTTGCCGGAGTCCTGTGCTGTCTCCGGTACGGCTGCCTCGCCTTTATTTTTCTTAAATTTCTCACTGAATTTCATTTCCCTTCACCCCCTAGTTCCAGCGTCTCTTCTGAATGGACTGCATGGTAAGGAACAGGCAGATCGCAATAACAGAAATAAAATAAACGATTCCTGTCACGTCAAACACGCCTTTTGTAAAATTATCATAATGTCCGCTCAGGTTAAATACGTTCAGTACCTTCTGGATACCACCCTGGAAAATACTGGATTTTACAACGTATACGATCACAAGGGCAATCTCTCCCACAGCTCCGATCACTACAGAGATCAGGACATTTTTGATCATGGTATAAATGATGATAGCGATCGCCACGATCAGAAGTCCGAATGCCACTGCGGTTGACATGGAGGTCTGTGAAAAGAATGAGGAAATTCCGTTCATCATATAGAAGGCGAACAGGAATACAAACGTAAGTACGGCTGCAATTACCTGGCTTTCTGTAAGTGCTGACATAAATACACCGATCGCCAGATTCGCGCATCCCAGAAGGAAAAATCCCAGGATCCCGGTGTATGCGGAAGCATAGGAAATCGTTCCGAACTTGCTCATGATCAGAGGATAAACGCACATGATCACGACCGGAATGGCAAACACAGCTACCAGTGCAAGATATTTTCCAAATACGATATCCCATACAGATACCGGTGCGGTCAGAAGAAGCTGATCCGTTTTCTGCTTGCGCTCTTCTGCAAGTACACGCATGGAAAGGATCGGCACACCGATCAGGAACACAAAGGTCAGTGCGCTTAAGGTAGTTTCAAATTTTGAATAGCCGCCTGAAAGCTGATATGCGGAAAAATAAATTCCGGTCAGCACCAGGACAAAAAATATGAAGAGATATCCAACCATGGAGGTCAGATAGCTTTTCAGTTCTCTTTTAAAAATCGCTGTCATGACTGATCCCCCTCTTTCTCATCAGAAGCCTTCTCTGGTTCCCCGTTTTTTTCTTCCTGAGTTTTTTCTTTTTCCGATGATCTGTCTTCTACCGGTTTCCACTGTGAGCTTTCCGGTTTTCCGGCGGATTTTTTCTCTCCTTCGGTAAGCTCAAGGAATACATCCTCAAGGGAAACTCTCTTAACCTGCATCTCGTAGATTGGACAGTTCGCTTTTGCCATAGCGTAGAAGACTTTTTCACGGATGTCCACATTTTCCTGAATGGAAAGTTTTGTTTTCCACAATTTTTCATCGCTGTCATAGGACATTTCCACTCCGGTTACGCCTTCGATCGTTTCCAGAGCTTTTCGAATCGTGTCTTTCTCGCCTTTTACCTTCATAAGGAGGCTGTTGGAGCCTGCTGCCAGACGTTCCAGATTATCCGGTGTATCGCTGGCTACCAGCTTTCCATGGGAAATGATCAGAACATAATCACACACTGCTCTTACCTCGGAAAGGATATGGGAGCTTAGGATAACCGTGTGCTTCTGCTTCAGGCCTTTGATCAGGTCACGGATCTCGATGATCTGCTTCGGGTCAAGTCCTACTGTCGGCTCATCCAGGATGATCACTTCAGGATATCCTAGGATTGCCTGTGCAAGACCCACTCTCTGGCGATAACCTTTGGAAAGGTTTTTGATCAGACGGTCTTTCATGTCTGTGATCTTTACCATATCCATGACTTCTTTTATCTGCTTGTCTTTTTGGTTTCTTGGGATTTTTTTCAGATCAGCCGCAAATTTCATGTACTCAAGAACAGTCATGTCAAAATAGAGCGGCGGCATTTCCGGCAGATAGCCGATACATTTCTTGGCTGCCTCCGGTTCCTCCAGAATATCATGACCATCGATCATCACTTTTCCTTCTGTGGAAGCAATGTATCCTGTGATCATGTTCATAGTTGTTGATTTTCCTGCACCGTTGGGGCCCAGGAATCCGTAAATTTTCCCCTTTTCGATCTGAAAGGAAAGATGGTCAACTGCAGTATGATCACCATACTTTTTGACCAGATTACTTACTTCGATCACTTTACTCTCCTCCTTTTATTCTCAGGGAAATACTTTTTTTAATTATCGATTTCCCATTTTATAAGATGCCAGAGGCAAAAGGTCCTGAAACTGAAGCCCTTGACTCTGGCGTCTTTTCAATACCAATAGAAAATGCCCCTGGATGAAACAGAGAATGGGGGAAATCCAGGGGCATCTCTATCGGATTATAGTGTAAAAGTAATTTGTGATAAAAGTAGGATAAATTTGTGATAATTTTGTGAAACTCCCGGACAAAAAAATCTCCTGTCGGACAGATTTTGCCTTTGTTCGACAGGAGGTAACTTATGCCAGTGGCTCTCTGAGCGGTGTTCCGGCTTTTCTCGGATATTTGCCTGGGGTGTTCTTTACCTTCTCGATAATGACCAGGGAGCGGCCGATCTCGGAGCCTGGAAGGTCAAAGTACTGAATATCCCTGATCTTTCCACCAAGGATCTTTACTGCTTTCTCTGCTGCTTCTGCTTCTTCCTTTACAGAACCGGATTTATAGGAGACAAAAAGCCCTCCGACTTTTACATACGGGAGACAGTATTCAGACAGGGTTGCAAGTCCGGATACTGCTCTGGATACGCAGAGATCATATTTTTCTCTGTAGGCTTTGTTTTTTGCATATTCTTCAGCTCTTCCGTGAA
>ADJT01001723.1_pt1 | contig 10386 bp, 9 predicted proteins | sample 268108 | NCBI WGS metagenome assembly ADJT01 (sample SAMN00007487, study PRJNA43253) | human gut metagenome | isolation source: feces sample TS29
GATTTTTTCAAATATATGTAAGTATTGCTCGGAAATTTGCAGTAAATTTGCGCAATTAAAATTATAAACAGTAATATTATGGCAGCAAAACCAAGTATTCCTAAAGGAACTCGTGACTTTTCGCCGGTAGAAATGGCGAAGCGTAATTATATATTCAATACGATTCGTGACGTATATCATTTGTATGGATTCCAGCAGATAGAGACTCCTTCGATGGAGATGCTTTCTACATTGATGGGAAAGTACGGCGATGAGGGAGATAAACTACTCTTTAAGATTCAGAACTCTGGAGATTACTTTTCCGGGATTACTGACGAAGAATTGTTAAGCCGTAATGCTGCCAAACTGGCAAGCAAATTCTGTGAGAAAGGTTTGCGTTACGACTTGACAGTGCCTTTTGCCCGTTATGTAGTGATGCATCGTGATGAGATCACTTTCCCGTTCAAACGCTATCAGATTCAACCGGTATGGCGTGCCGACCGCCCGCAGAAAGGACGTTATCGCGAATTTTTATCAATGTGATGCCGATGTTGTAGGAAGCGATTCGTTATTGAACGAAGTGGAATTGATGCAGATTGTCGATACCGTTTTTAGTCGTTTCAATATTCGTGTATGTATTAAGATTAACAACCGCAAGATTCTTTCCGGCATCGCTGAAATTATAGGCGAATCGGATAAGATTGTAGATATTACCGTAGCTATTGATAAATTGGATAAAATCGGTTTGGATAATGTAAATGCCGAACTGAAAGAGAAGGGAATCAGTGATGAGGCTATTGCCAAGTTGCAGCCGATCATTCTTCTTAGTGGTACGAATGCGGAAAAGTTGAACAAACTCAGAAAAATATTGAGAGATAGTGAAATTGGTTTGCAAGGAGTAGAAGAAATAGATTTTATTAGAAAGACATTGTGGAATGACGTTCCTCGATTGAAGAATAAGATGGAGATTGATTTGACTTTGGCTCGTGGATTGAATTATTATACAGGTGCTATTTTTGAAGTGAAAGCGTTAGATGTGCAAATTGGTAGTATTACAGGTGGCGGTCGTTATGATAATCTGACAGGAGTATTTGGTCTGGAAAATGTATCAGGTGTAGGGATTTCCTTTGGTGCTGACCGTATTTTTGATGTATTGAACCAGCTTGAACTTTATCCAAAAGAAGCAACAGATGGTACAAAAGTCCTTTTTTTGAATCTTGGTGAAAAGGAGTCTAAAATTTCTATGTATATACTGAATAAAGTACGTAATGCTGGTATTCATGCGGAAATCTTCCCTGATATAGCAAGAAAAAATAAACAACAAAATAAGCAGATGAGTTATGCTAAAGCTAAGAATATTCCTTTTGTTGCTATAGTGGAAGAGAAAGAAATGAACAATAAAAAGAATATTAGATTGAAGAATATGAAAACAGGAAAATATAAGTTTGTTTCGGCAGAAGAACTGATTGCTGTTGTGAAGAAATAAGCAGAGAGTAATGGAAATTATAAAATTATTAACTGCTCTCAAAGTAGAGCAGTTAATAATTTATGTATATTGCGAAAGTCCGGTATTTCACCGGATTCTTTCCTTTTAATCGGGATTTAATATTTTATTTGATCTAGTATTCCATTGAGGAAAGCAATTGCTACTCCATAGTTCGTCATAGGAATGTGCTGCTCCCGCGCACGTTCGATGCGACTAAGTACGTATTTACGGTTAAACATACATGCTCCGCAATGGATAACTAAAGAGTAAGGAGTCAGATCTTGTGGAAAGTCGGTTCCTGCTACCATATCAATTTGCAGATTCTCTCCAATCCGTTTCCGTAACAAACGAGGAAGTTTCACTCTTCCTATATCTTCTGAAAGGGGAGCGTGCGTACAAGCTTCCGCTATCAGTACACGTGACGATTCCGTCAGTCTTTCGATGACAGCTGCACTTTCTACATAATAGTGAATATCACCCTTATAACCTGCGAAAAGCACCGAGAAAGAAGTCAGTTCACTTTCCTTTGGTTTCTGTTCATAAATCGCTTTGAAAACTTGTGAATCGGTGATGATTAACTTCGGAGGACGGGCAAGGGCTTGTAGGGTTGCAGAAAACTTATCAGTGGTGCAAGTCATTACGAGGCATTTTTTATCCAACAATTCACGGATAGTCTGCACTTGCGGTAAGATCAGTCTGCCTTTGGGAGCTTGGATATCCTGCGGCATTACTAAAAGTACAAGGTCATTCTCTGTAACAAGTTCCCCGGTGATACTTTGTTGACCGAAGTCCGAAGGTAATTTTTCGAGGATGGCTTGCCGGATCAGTTCGATTCCTATCTTTTCTTTGGCACTGATAAGCAAGGGGTGTATTTTACATTGTTCCTCGATATATGTAGCTAAATGATCGCTATTCTCTCGTATATCTATTTTATTCAATACCGGAATGACAGGGATATTCTTCTCTTTCAATAGCGCCAGTATCTCTTTTTCATGAAAAAAGGTAGTGTCTTCACATAATAACAATGCAATATCCGTTTTCTCAATAGCCTTTAAAGTCCGGCTGATACGCAGTTCTCCAAGCTCTCCTTCGTCATCGAATCCCGGAGTATCTATAAAAAGACAAGGACCAATACCTTGAATCTCCATTGCTTTAGACACAAGGTCGGTAGTCGTTCCGGGAGTATTTGAAACGAGCGCGATGTCCTGTCCTGTCAACGCATTGATAAGAGAAGACTTACCACTATTCCGTCTACCAAAAAGGGTGATATGAAGTCTGTTAGCATTTGGAGTATCTGTTAAGCCCATGTTTGTTAGTGATTAGTTTATTAGTGATTGGTAGTTAGTAGTTAATGATTTGTTTAATCACTAACCTGTTAATCATTAAAATCTAAAGTCTCTTTGTCCTGCAGCTATTGCTTTGAGATTCCGGATAGCTATTTCCCTGATTTTGGGATTGGGGATTCGTTCCGTTTCTTTTAGAATCAGTTCCAATCCTTTCTGTCGCGTATCTTCTGAAGCATAATCTTCCAGATACTCTTTCAGAGTCATTAGGGCATTCGGTCCGCAACAGTTTGCTATCTGACCGGATTTTACTAATGACATGAAACGGTCTCCCGTCCGTCCTTCCCGGTAACAGGCTGTACAGAAACTGGGGATATATCCGAGTTCGAGCAACCAGTTGACCACCTCGTCCAATGTCCGGGTGTCGCTCACATCAAATTGGGCAGAATTATGATCGGGTAATTCCGTTTCAGCATATCCGCCTACACTGGTACGCGAACCGCCACTGATTTGTGAAATACCCAATTCGAGCACTTTCTTGCGTGATTCTTGCGATTCACGTGTAGAAATAATCATTCCCGTATAAGGAACGGCAATTCGGATAACAGCTACAATCTTGCTGAATATCTCATCCGAAATTGCGTTCGGGAAATCTTCCGCATCGATGTCATCTGCCGAACAGATGCGCGGCACACTGATTGTATGCGGCCCTACACCGAATTTGGCTTCCAAATGTTCGGCATGCATTAATAATCCGATAAAATCATACCGATAAGTATTCAAACCGAAAAGGACGCCAATGCCTACATCATCGATTCCTCCTTCCATCGCGCGGTCCATTGCTTCGGTGTGATAGGCGTAATTGCTTTTAGGTCCGGTGGGATGGAGAGCTTCGTAGTTATCTTTGTGATAAGTCTCTTGGAATAAGATATACGTGCCGATACCCGCTTCTTTCAATCGGCGATAATTTTCTACTGTAGTGGCTGCGATATTTACGTTTACCCGGCGGATAGCTCCGTTTTTATGCTTGATACTATAAATCGTCTGAATAGATTCCAGAATATATTCTATCGGGTTCAGTGACGGATGCTCACCGGCTTCAAGAGCCAGTCGCTTATGTCCCATATCCTGCAAAGCAATTACCTCCCGGCGGATTTCTTCCTGTGTCAGTTTCTTGCGTGCAATAGTTTTGTTTTTGGCATGATACGGACAATATACGCAACCGTTTACGCAATGATTAGATAAATAAAGCGGTGCGAACATGACGATACGGTTGCCGTAAAACTTCTGTTTGATTTCTTTAGCGAGATGAAAGATACGTTCTATCAGGTCAGGTTGGTTACACTCCAGCAGAATAGCCGCTTCCCGGTGTGTCAGTCCCTTGCACAACGCTGCCTTTTCAATCAGTTGTTCAATCAGGACACGATTATCCTTATTGTTCTGTGCATATTCCAGCGTATCCAAAATTTCTTCGTGATGGATAAACTCTTCTGCTTTGGATGAATCTTTTTGGTATATCATAATATTCTTTGTTTTTTCACCACAGATTACACGGATTCACACAGATTAAAATTTAATTTGAAATAAATCTGTGTGAATCCGTGTAATTTGTGGTGCGCTTAAAGTCGCCTCTTTCGGTAGATATCTCATAGCCGATGGCATTCAACTGCTTTTGTAAGGTAGCCAGTCCTTCGGCGGATTCCGCTCCGAGTGAAGCTTTGTCATTGTATAATTCATATTTTTTCCGTTCCTCCCGGGGAGACAGGTTGGGCATAACCACATTTGCACCTGCCAATATACCCCGCTCCCTACCATCAGGAATAAGAGTGGCGAGAGCCGTTGTTGCCGGAATCAATGTGGATGGATGCATCAAACGGAAGATCGATAATAAAAGAATCGTCCGTTCCACCGTTCCGCTGGGATATTGGGCAAAAGGCGTATCATGATGGGGTAGAAAAGGACCGATGCCAATCATTTCCGGCTGTAGCTTTTCAATGAACAAGATATCCTCGATGATATGTTCTACTGTTTGCCCTGGGCTGCCGACCATAATTCCGGTTCCTGTCTGATAGCCGATGTCTTTTAAATCCGCTAAACATTGCAGGCGCTGTTTGCCGGACATTTCTGCCGGATGCAGTTGCCGGTAATGCGACTCATTATATGTTTCGTGACGTAACAGATAACGGTTGGCTCCGGCACGGAAGAAACGTTCGTATGCATCACGCGACTTTTCTCCGAGCGACAGTGTAATGGCACAATCTGGATAATTCTGCCTGATACGGGCAACAGTCATTTCTATCCGATCGTCTGTTAGTGCGGGATCTTCTCCTCCTTGCAGCACGAAAGTGCGGAAACCTAATTTATATCCTTGCCGGCAACAATCCAGTATACTTTCCAGGTTCAATCGGTAACGTTCGATATTGGGATTTCCTTTTCGGATACCACAGTAATAACAGTTGTTCCGGCAGCAATTGCTGACTTCAATCAGTCCACGGATATAAATCTTATTTCCGAAGTGGCGGAGAGCAACTTCCTGCGCCTGTTTATTGATGTAACGCAGGGTTTCTGCGTCACATCCGGTCAACAGTTGCCGGAGCTCTTCCGGGCTAAGTGTTCTTTCCTGCCGTAGTTTATCGATCCATTGTTTCATAGCTCTCTTTTCGTTTGAGCAGCTCTTGTGCCAATTGGCGACGTCCCGAAACAATATCATTATGCGTACTTGGTCCGGTGATACATCCACCTTCGCATGCCATTACTTCAATAAACTGCCCCGCAGCCTTTCCTGTCTTGGCGCAGGCACGCAACAGAGCGATATTCTTTTTATTGATGTCCGACACTTGTATTGCATTGATTTTATCCGCTTCTTCTTTCAGATAAGCTTTGACAGCTCCCATCACACCACCTGCCTGTGCAAATCCATGTGCTTCGCGAACAGACGTATGTAATACAGAGAACTCCTGTACCTGTTCCAGTTCAATACCCAGTCCGTCGAGAATCGAACCGATTTCTTCAAACGTCAGAATATAATCCACTGCTTCGTCGCGACGTACTTCTTTGCGTTTAGCCACACAAGGGCCGACAAACACAACCTTAGCATCCGGATGCTTCTCTTTGGCAATCCGTGCGGTGTAGTACATCGGTGATCCGGTGGTAGAAACGTAAGGTTTCATATCCGGAATATGTTTCTCAACCAGTTCGATATAAGAAGGGCAACAGGAAGTAGTCATAAATTTCTGTCCCTCTTCCAATTTCTCCAGTAATTCGTGTGCTTCATTGCTGGTGGTTGCCATAGCACCTTCGGCCACTTCGATCACATCCGTAAATCCTATTTCTTTGAAAGCACCGTACACTTGTCCGATAGAAGTCTTAAACTGTCCCAGAATAGACGGAGCAACGATGGCAACCATCTTTTCTCCTTTACGGATGCGTTGCAATACATCGAATGTTTGCGAGATTTCGAAGATAGCACCGAACGGACAAGCATTCATGCATTTTCCGCAGTAGATACACTTGCTCTCATCAATGTGTTCTATGCCGTGTTCATCTTTGCTGATAGCTTTTACCGGGCAAGCCTCTTCACAAGGCACGGGAATATATACAATAGCGTGATAAGGACAACTCTTGTGACAAATACCGCAACTGACACATGTGTCATGGTCAATCATTGCCTGACCGTTTTTCTTGAAACGTATCGCATCTTTGGGGCAATTCATGTAACAGCTACGTGCCACGCATCCGCGACAAAGGTTGGTTATTTCATAATTGATCTGTACACAGGAAGAACAGGCCTCGTCGATGACGCACATGATATTTTCCTTGTCCGGTTCGGGGCGGCTCAATGCCAATAGCGCATATTCGGAAAGCGGGGTAACTTCGTCGTGTTCGTCTGTCATATCCAGTCCCATCAGAGGAAAAGTCTTGTACCTCCACACTGCGCGTTCTTTATGTACGCAACACCGTCCTAGGGGTTTTGATTTTCGTGGACTCAATTCAATCGGGAGCCGGTCTATCTTTTCCACTAATTCGTCGTTTTTCCAGAGTTTAACGAGGTCTGCCAGCAATTTATGCCGGACAATCATAATATTATTCGTAAATGCCATATTGCAATAAAAAGGTTGTTAGTTAGTTGGTGCAAAGATACGAACAGAATTTCAATATTTAAGTTTTTTGAAACATTCTTGTAACTTTTTTGTAGCCCTCGCGTGTTATCTTTGTGGTGGACAAAAAAACTTAGAGGAGGCAGAGTTATGAATAGCAGTATTTTCGAGCAACGTAGTCGTTTTGCCATGATTGGCGCATTGATGGTTATTATCAGCCTGCTGTTTTTATTCTACATGGGAAGTTCTTTGGTAAGTTCTACCAAAAAATATCTGGAGCAGATACAAGGGATAGAGATCACTTGTATCGACACAGACGAATAAAAACAAGCAACCGAAAGGTAGGATAACCCGGGGGAAATTTGTATTTTTGCCGGAAGAAAAAACAGACCTTATGGAAGAAAAGAATAGAGCCTGGAAAACGGTGAGTAGTAAATATCTATTTCGCCGTCCGTGGCTGACTGTGCGTTGCGAAGATATGTTGCTTCCCAACGGTAACCATATCCCCGAATATTATATTCTTGAGTATCCCGACTGGGTAAATACGATTGCCATTACAAAAGATGGTAAATTTGTTTTTGTCCGCCAGTACCGTCCGGGAATTGAACGAACTTGTTATGAACTTTGTGCCGGTGTCTGTGAGAAGGAAGACGCTTCACCGTTAGTGTCCGCCCAACGTGAATTGTGGGAGGAAACAGGCTACGGAAAAGGAAACTGGCAGGAATATATGGTGATTTCCGCTAATCCGAGCACTCATACCAATCTGACTTATTGCTTTCTTGCTACAGACGTGGAACTGATAGACCATCAGCATCTGGAAGCTACTGAAGATATTAGTGTACATCTGCTTACATTGGAAGAGGTGAGAAGCCTGCTTGATAAGAACGAAATTATGCAGGCGCTGAATGCTGCTCCATTGTGGAAATATATAGCAAATCTGTAATATCGTTTGGAATTCTGTAGAGAAATAATAACTTTGGAGAAAATTTAAATTATCTAATTATGAAAACTATATTATGGAGTATTCTTTGTTTGGTTCTCTCCGGATGGGGAAGTATGCAAACGGTGTCAGCGCAGGACTTGCAAGAGATGGAAAAGAACTTGTCCGCTATCAATGAGGATTTGAATCAAAAGACAAAAGAATATAGTTGGCAGCTTGCGGCGGCTTATGCAGATTATTGTGAAGCAAACAATAAATATATAAGCTGGAACGACTTGCCTTATCTACAAACAGTTGTCGAATATGAACGGCCTGCTTCTTTGGAAACTTACCGACTGGCGCATAAAGCCAGTAAAGATGAATTGGATAAGTTTCTAAATACATATAAGGAATATAAGGATCTGACAAAGAAGCAGAAAGAAGCAGTAACCAAAGAGGAGAAGGATGCTGTATCGACTGCTTTTTCTGCATTCTGGAAGAAATTGAGAAGTGAAGAAAATCCTTATAAAGATTTGTATTATGCCGAACGGAAAGCGATCAGCAAATATCGGGCGGAAGCTTTGCGGTATGTGATTGCCCATTATAAAGAAAAGAAGCAGGAGATTCCGACTTCTTATATAAAATATGCTGAACGGTCTTATTTATTGCAGAAAGGTTCTGCTTTGGAGTTGTTGCAGAAAGAAATAAACGCATTGGAAAGTGTGCAGAGAGAACTTGTTCAGAATATAACAAGAGCAAGGTATGGGTTGGGTAAGACTGAAGATAAATAAAAGAGAGTTTCACACATAATTGATTAAGGTAATACGGGATGGAGAAATCCTTTTCTATACTGGGAGGTCTGGACTGAAAAGTTCAGACCTCTTTATCTTTCCCCTCAAGTACGTATAGAAAAGTTCTTTCCCCTCCTATGCAAACTTCTTTTGCATAGGGAGAAAACTAGTTTAGGGCATAAGGTAAACTATAACCGAAGGTTCTGATTATATAACTGGAAGTTTTGATTACATAACTGAAGCTTTCAGTTTTATAACCGGAACTTGCGGTTATAGTTTGAGGTAAGGGGAAAGTAACTTTTCCCCAAGAGAAAAGCAAGTTCTCACCTTATAGAAAAGAACTTTTCTAGTTATACTTTGGACGATAGGTAGTAGCGATTCGGGAATAGTGGTGTATGTTTGTTCAACGTTTATTCCAATACAAAAATAATAGTTTCATTTACAGGCGCCCAATCATAAATGAATTTGGCATGGGAAGTTGCATTTCGTACGCACATGTGCGAACGCGGTGTCGTTCCTAACGACGGACTATATTCTATCTGTGTCTTGCGGGGAGCATTGACCGGTACTCCGTGAATATAGGCTCCATCCGTGAAACGACTCGCATAAGGAGCATAACCTCCTGTCTCTTTCGAACCGTCTTTTAGAAATACCATCTTCGCTTTCTTTTCCTGTAATACAAACATTCCTAAAGGAGTTTCCTGTGCATACGGCGGCAGGTGACGTCCCGTAGTGGAAGGATTCATGCTACGAACCATCCATTGCCCTTCTCCGCTACGTTCGAGAGCAGCGATATTCTGATTGTGGCGGTCTACGAAAACAGCTTTGTTGAAAACAATCGTATCTCCGATTACTTTGACATACTTTTTAGGAATCATCCATTCATCTCCGGTAAACATTGGCTCTGCTGTTATGAATTTTTCCCCATCTTCGATAAAACGGGTTAGTTCTCCATCCTGCCCGTATCGTTCGGGCACTAATGTGTCGGTCAACAAATAAAGCGGAACGGATTGGTAACGTTCTATGCCGAGAGTATCCGCCACCCGTCCGTAAGCGTTTCTTTTGAAATTCTTCACAAGCGGTGCTTCTCCATTTCTATTTTTGTAATTCTGGAGAATTGCCCAAGTGGAAGGCTGCAACTGTATATTTTCAAGCAAAGCCAGCCGTTCTTTGATTTTGTCCCATTGAAATTGCCGGGTAGTGTCTTTATAAGGATAGGTGTCTTCCAATGTATATTGGTCATACAATAAATCTTTGGTGATTTGTATCTGTTCTGCTGTGAGTTTCTTTTCAACAGGTTTAACCTCGGGTTGAGTTATTGTATCTTGCGACAGCGAATCTGTCTGTTGTTGTTCATGTACAGGAGAAATCTCCCCTGTACGCGAAGTGCAGGAGTAGAAGACGCAAGAGGCAATGATGAGGCCGGATGCTATTCTATTCATATTATTTATACAGTGCATTTGATGGTTCGTTTACGAATATACATCATTATAAGGAATAATCCTTTTGTTTTGTTTAAAAAGTAGGTGACAAATATACTTTTTTGCCATACAGTGCAAGTTGTCAGTCATTTTGTCAGTCTATTTCTGACAAAGAATCATTTATTTACTTTGGCACGCTTTTCGCAATAACTTTAGCGTTCCGCCTGAAAGACGGTGGATAACATCTACAATTAAATGTATAACTAAAATATAACAAGTAACTATGAACATTAAACCATTAGCAGACAGAGTGCTTATCCTCCCTGCACCTGCAGAAGAAAAAACAATTGGTGGTATCATTATTCCTGATACAGCAAAAGAAAAACCTTTGAAGGGTGAAGTTGTGGCAG
>ADJT01002087.1_pt1 | contig 10296 bp, 5 predicted proteins | sample 268108 | NCBI WGS metagenome assembly ADJT01 (sample SAMN00007487, study PRJNA43253) | human gut metagenome | isolation source: feces sample TS29
TGCATAAAGTAGAACCTTACGTATGCTGCCAGATGGTGGCCGGCAAGGACGCCGCCCGCCCCGGTGAAGGCAAGAACAGCTGGCTGACGGGAACGGCTGCCTGGATGTGGTATGCCATCACGCAATTCATACTCGGCATCAAGCCTTCGTATGAAGGTCTGGAAATCAATCCTTGTATCCCGGCAGGCTGGAAAGGCTTCAACGTGAAGCGTAGGTTCCGCGGGGCAGAATATCATATTACCGTGAAGAATCCCGATGGTGTGTGCAAAGGCATCAAGTCCGTCACAGTAGACGGCCAGCCGATAGAAGGCAATGTGGTGAACCATCTGCCGGGCACGCATACAGTAGAAGTAATAATGGGGTAACCCACAAAATACAATATCATGATAAACCCTATTTATTCTCCAGCGCCCGAACGCTATGACAACGGCATGAAATTCCGCCGTTGCGGGCAAAGCGGCATCTTGCTGCCGGAAATATCACTCGGATTGTGGCACAACTTCGGCGACGTGAACACATTTGCCAATTCCCAGGCCATGGCGCACTATGCCTTCGACCGTGGAATCACGCATTTCGACCTCGCCAACAATTACGGTCCTTCCTACGGTTCCGCCGAAGAGACTTTCGGAATGATTATGAAGAAATCCTTCATGCCCTATCGGGACGAACTATTCATCTCCACCAAGGCCGGACACGACATGTGGCCCGGCCCCTACGGGGAGTGGGGCTCACGCAAGTACCTGATGAGCAGCCTCAACCAAAGTCTGAAACGGATGAACCTGGAGTATGTGGACATCTTCTACTCCCACCGCTACGACCCGGATACTCCGCTTGAAGAGACCCTGCAAGCACTGGTTGATATCGTACGGCAAGGCAAAGCACTCTATGTAGGAATCTCCAAATATCCCAAAGAGGCGGCCGAGTTTGCCTACAAATACCTGGAAGAACGGGATGTACACTGCCTGCTCTATCAAGGCAGATACAATCTCTTCAACCGCGAACCGGAAGAAGAAGGTATCCTGCAGCAAGCCAAAGGGAACGGAACCGGCTTCATCGCCTTCTCCCCGCTGGCGCAGGGCCTGCTGACCAACCGCTACCTGAATGGTATTCCCGAAGATTCGCGCATGGCAAAGGGGGCTTTCCTGAAGAAAGAAGCACTGACCGACGAGACGCTGCAAAAAATCAAGGCACTCAACGAAGTTGCTGCCTCACGCGGGCAAACCCTTGCCGAGATGTCACTTGCCTGGCTGTTGAAGGACGACCTGGTGACAAGCGTCATCATCGGAGCGAGCTCCGTTGCCCAACTGGCAGATAACCTGAAAGCGACTGAAAATACAGACTTCTCTGCCGAGGAACTGGAGAAGATAAAGAAAATCATTCAAAAATAAATCAACATGAAAAGCCTCCTTATTCAAACCTTTTGTTTATTATTCCTTTGCTTGGGCACGGTCCGTGCACAGCAATACCAACTTGCATCACCCAACGGAAAACTATCCGTTACGGTAGATGCCGGAGAAGCCCTCACCTGGCAGATAGCACACGACGGAACCACGGTGCTGCAACCCTCTGCCATCGCCCTGCAAGGCAGAGATGAAAAATCAGCCAAGAAAGCAATAACTTTCGGTAAAAATGTAAAAGTAATCCGTGCAGAACGCAAGTCCGTGGAGTCCTCCTTCCCCACTCCCCTCTACAAAAAGGCAAGTGTGGAGGATGTCTACAACCAGCTGACACTGAAATGCCGCGGAGGCTACAGTGTACAGTTCCGCGCATACGATGACGGCGCTGCCTATCGCTTCATTTCCGAACAGAACAAGCCGTTTATCGTCCTCAACGAAACAGCGGACTTCAATTTCGACAAGGATTACCAGGCATTTGTACCTTACATAAACGACAACCGCAACGGTGAGCGCTATTGCTTCTCCTTCGAGTCTTACTACGACGAAGCCCCGTTGTCCAAAATGCACACCGACTCACTCTCCATCACCCCACTGATGGTTTGCCTGGACGGAGGAAAGAAAGCCGTTATCATGGAAGCCGGATTGGAAAACTATCCCGGCATGTTCCTCACTGTAAATCCCCAGACACGTCAAGGAGTGCAGGCAGCATTTGCTCCCTATCCGCTGGAAGAAATAATCGGCGGACACAACCGGCTGAACCTGATACCGACCAAGCGTGCAGACTACATCGCCCGTTGTGCCAAGCAGGAGCTCCCCTGGCGTGTGGTGCTCGTCACCGAAAAGGACACGCAGCTTGCCGACAACGACATGGCACAGCGTCTTGCCCCCGCCTGCCGCATCAAAGACATTTCCTGGATTAAACCCGGCAAAGTGGCTTGGGACTGGTGGAACACTTGCAACCTGACTGGCGTAGACTTCAAAGCCGGCATGAACACCCCGACTTATAAGGCATTCATCGACTTTGCCGCCGACAACAACCTAGAATATATCATCATCGATGACGGCTGGAGCGGAAACGAATCCTTATTGAAAGACCTGAATCCGGATATCGATTTAAAGGAACTGGTAGCCTACGGAAACCAGAAGGGTGTCGGCATCATTCTTTGGGCAAGCTGGCGAAACTCTGCCAAAGATACAGAAACCGCATTCAGCCACTATGCACAGATGGGTATCAAAGGCTTCAAGATAGACTTCTTCGACCGTGACGACCAGCCACTGGTACAGTCCGTAGAACGCATTGTAGCCTGCGCCGCCGAGCACCGCCTGGTATTAGACCTGCATGGACTCAAGCCATACGGTATACAGCGCACCTATCCCAACGTCCTGAACTTTGAAGGTGTAAAGGGACTGGAGAACGCCAAATGGGAACCGATAGTGAACGGAGCCCCCCTCCATAACTTCCCGCGCTATGACGTGACTGCTCCCTACCTGCGTATGCTTATAGGTCCGATGGACTACACACCGGGAGCCACAATGAACGCAACCCGCGAAACCTTCCGTGCCGTCAACGACCATCCGATGAGCCAGGGTACGCGCGTCCACCAGATGGCGATGTACACCCTCTTCGAAGCCCCGCTGCAAATGCTTGCCGACAGCCCCAGCAAATATATGAAGGAGCAGGAATGCACGGATTTCATTGCCAAAGTGCCTACCGTTTTCGACGAGACCGTGGCACTGGACGGTGAAGTAGGTGAATACCTTACACTGGCACGCCGCAAGGGAGACGTCTGGTACGTCGCCTCTATGACCGACTGGACACCACGCGACTGTACCATCGACCTTTCCTTCCTCGGAGAAGGAAGTTACGAAGCCGAAATCTTTTCCGACGGCATCAATGCCGACCGGGAAGCAACCGACTACAAGAAAGAAGTACGCACCGTGACCTCGGGGGACAAGCTGAACATACACATGGCACCCGGAGGAGGATGGACAGCACGGATATGGAAAAAGATGATAGGGTGATAAAGTAATGACATGATAAGTGCAATAGGGTGACAGTTACGTTAAAAGTGCTGTCACCCTATTCCTTTATCACTTTTAACATACCTCTACGTGAACCTTTTATATCCTATCTTGTTTTTCTCACAAAAGCCTAAGGTACCATAGGGCAGGAATTTATATTAAACCTAAACAATTATAAAAGTATGAAGAAATTTATTCCCCTATTATTAGCGGTCTTTGCAGTGACGCTTGCATCTTGCGAAAAAGACCCTGACATGGATAAGCTGGACAATAATTATCTGGTTTATACCAACTATGACAAGAAGGCGGATTTCAAAACCTTCGAAACTTATTACTTGCCGGACAGCATTCTGGTCATCGGTGATAAGGAAAACGCCGAATACTGGAAAGATGAGAATGCCCAGGAAATTCTCAGCGCTTATGTTGCTAACATGAACAGCCGCGGCTACATCCGTGTGGATGACCGGGAAGAAGCCGACCTTGGCTTGCAGGTAAGCTATGTCAGAAGTACCTATTACTTCACCGACTACGGACGTCCCGAATGGTGGTGGAACTATCCAGGCTACTGGGATGCTCCTTACTGGGGCAACTGGGGCGGATGGTATTATCCCTATGCCGTGAACTATTCCTACAGCACCGGTTCCTTTATCAGCGAATTGTTGAATCTGGAGGCGCCGCAAGGCCAGAGCGAGAAACTTCCTGTTCTGTGGACCAGCTATATGAGCGGCTTGCTGAGTGGTTCTACTTCTGTCAATACCAAACTTGCCGTGCAAGGTGTGAACCAAGCTTTCACTCAATCAACTTACCTGACTAACAAGTAGTGACAAGCTACGAGCTATAAGTGACAAATGACGGGTTACCCAATATTAAGGTAACAAGAATAATACGGCAGCATCCTTTCCGGACTGGGAAGTTGCCATTGAACCAAAAAACAAGAACAAAGTATGAAAACAATAAAATATCTTTCCTTGAGAGTATTTGCGGTTGCCGCTCTTGCTCTCGTCTTCGCCCTACCGACGAAGGCACAGATGACCGATAACGGTTATGCCAATATCGACTGGCAATATAACTTTCCCCTCAGCAACAACTTCGCCGACAAATCAAGCGGCTGGGGTATGAATTTTGAAGGCGGTTACTTCCTGACAGACAATTTTGCATTGGGAGCTTTCTTGAACTACCATAGCAACCATGAGTATTTCGGTCGCCAGACACTTCCCGTAGGCGAAGGCGGCAGTCTGAATACCGACCAGCAGCACACTGCATTCCAGTTGCCTTTCGGTCTGGCCTCCCGCTATGTATGGAACCGTGGAGGTGCATTCCAGCCGTATGCCGGTGTAAAACTGGGTGCTGAATATGCACAGTTGAAGTCAACCTTCAACGTATTCGAAGCCAACAAGGATACATGGGGTTTCTATGTATCTCCTGAAATTGGTTTCAATGTGTATCCTTGGGCTTATGGACCGGGCTTGCATTTCGCAGCCTATTACAGCTACGGTACGAACAAAGGTGACCTCTTTACGTACAGCGTAGACGGTTTGAGCAATTTCGGTCTGCGCGTAGGTATTGCGTTCTGATAAGACACACACTTAAAGCTTAACAGATAGAATTTAATTGTTTCAAAATTGAAGAAGAAAAGAGCCTTTCCTGCGTGAGCAAGGGAGGCTCTTTTTAATTCTACCAGTTATTTTTTTCCTCCCAGCATCGCCTTATATACAGCTTCCTGAATCCTCGTCCTTATATCCAGCCTCATCAACTTGTTATTCCACACATCCGGATAGGTGCGGTTGCTCAAAAAGACATAAACCAAGCCGTTCTTCGGGTCTGTCCAGGCGCAAGTACCCGTGAAACCGGTATGACCGTAGACAGAAGCAGGGGCAGACTCTGCGCAGGGACTCTTCTGGGGATTACGCCGGTCGGGCTTATCAAATCCCAGCCCCCGGCGGCTTATCCTTGAGACGGTGGTAGTAAATACCCTGCAGGTCTCCTTGCTCAAATAGCGCTTACCGTCCAGTTCACCCCCATTCAGCAACATCTGATAGACTTTTGCCACTTCTCCGGCAGTGGAGAACAGCCCGGCATTACCGGAAACGCCGCCCTGAAAAGCTGCAGATTCATCATGTACAAATCCTTGCAAGGTAGTCTTACGCAAGAAAGGATCTGTTGATGAAGGTACAATATCTTCCTTCTTCAAGAAGCGCAGAGGAAGATACCCCGTACGCTCCAATCCCATCGGAGTATAGAATTCCTTGGCCAGATATTCGTCCATAGACATGCCGGTGCGCGCCTCGACCAACTGCTGCAACAAGATAAAGCCCACACAACTATAACGGTAACGTTTATCTCTAAGCGGAGTATCCACAATCTTCTGCAAGTACTCTTGCTTGAAGGAACGGTTCAGCCAAAGGCTGTCGGACACTTGCATCGTATATTCCGGTGTCTGCACCTTCGACGTCAGTCCCTGACGGAAGCGGAACTTAGGGTTCGCCCAAGTCTGCCGTCCGATGCGTGCGGAATGCCGGGCATCGGGACGTGCCTTGAACAAAGTGCCGGTGTAGCTCTCTTCATCAATCGCTTCCTGATAGAATAGCAAGGTAGAAGGTAGACCGGATTCATGCATCAGCAGTTCGCGTACCGTAATATTCTTCTTGTCCGTATCCTGTAGGAAAGGCAGATAATCCGACACCCGGTCTGTAAGATTGAGGCGTCCGCCATCGTACAACTTCATCACAGCAAGCAGCGTGGCTGTGGTCTTTGTCAGCGAAGCGATGTCGTATACATCCGTCTTCTTTACGGGAAGCGCCTTGCTTCCGGCCTCGTTCCAGACGTGGGTACCGAAAGCTTTATTATACATCTCCCTGCCATCCTTCAGCACCACCACCTGGCAGCCGGGGTAAGCCCCTTCACGAATGCCTTCTTCAGCTATCTTGTCTATTTCAGCCAGCAGACGGGAATTCATACCATGCTCTTCGGGTACAAAGCGGGGGGCGCTTTGAGGAGTCAGCGTCACTCCCGCACCGGCAGCAAACCGACTACCGATACTGGCAGACAAGCGTCCCTCTGAACAAGCGCTGCCATAAACAATCCGGGCAACCTGCCGCTGTACCTCCTCGTTGGAGGAGTGTGCCAAAATCACCGCTTCAGCAGCAGCGTCCCCTTGTTTTATCTGCAATACCTGCTTGCCAGGAATAAAGAACAGATAAACCACCGGTACGTCAGGAGCGAACTTTGCAAAGAAATTCTGATAGGGCGTCAAACGGTGTTCGGTGACACAGACCAGAATACGTTTGTACTTGGCCAGCGCATTTCTCAAACGGTTCCCGTCAGCCTCCGGCAGATTCTTGCCCAAACGGAACTCCACAGGACGGGTATACTGCGACAGTTCCTTGAGGAACGGCTGGATTTCCTGCGCTTCTCCCACATTGAGCACGGCAACTTCACCGATGGAAGGGTCCAGCGGAAGTACCTCGTCCCGGTTATCCAGCACAGTGATGGCCGCCAAGTTCAGCCGGCGCATCAAATCACGCGTTTTCGGAGTATTGATGCGGGTCCCCAAACCTGAAAACTGTACATGGGGTTTCTTTTCCAACCCAAGGGCATATTTATATTTCAGTACTTTACGGCATTTCGTCTCTATCTCTTTCTCTGTCAGCTCCCCTTTTTTCACAGCGGCAAGCACAGCCTCCACTTCTTCCTTAATACGCCGGGGGACAAGCAGCAAATCATTGCCGGCTTTCAGCGCCTGCAAACAGATGCTTTCATTGCCCGATACCCCTTTCATGGCAAGGGCATCTGTAAAGACAAGCCCCTGAAAGCCGAGGTCATTCACCAACAGACCGGAAACTACCTTACGCGAAAGCGAAGACGGGAGCCCCTTTTGCGGCTCTATGGTAGGCACCTCCAAGTGCCCCACCATCATTCCTCCCAATCCGGCACGAATGGCTTTTCTGAAAGGATAAAGCTCTATACTGTCCAGACGGGCACGGGTAAAAGGCAGCACGGGCAACGCCTTATGAGAATCAACATCCGTATCCCCATGCCCCGGAAAGTGCTTGCTGACAGAAAGTACACCACCATCCTCCAACCCTTTGGAGTAGGCAACAACCTTGTTCGCCACATTGAACGGACTTTCACCGAAGGAACGGGTATTGATAACCGGATTCTTGGGATTGATATTCACATCCGCTACAGGAGCAAAATTCACTTGCACCCCCAGTTCACGGCATTGGCGGGCCACTTCGCGCCCATATTCATAAATCAGTGTATCGTTCTGTATGCAGCCCAGCACCATGTTTCGCGGAAAGTTCGGAGTACCGCGGAGGCGCATAGCCAGTCCCCATTCACCGTCAAAGGTAATCATCAGCGGAACTTCCGCCATCCGCTGCGCCTCATTGGTCAACATCACCTGGTTCTGCATCAATCCGCCGGAAAATAACAGACCGCCTACCTTATAGTCCTCCACCACCTTACGCAGCAGTTCCTTGTTGGCCTTGTCCTGCTGGGGGGCAATCGTATAGATGAACAGTTGTCCGATGCGTTCTTTCAGAGTCAGACGCTGCATGACGGAATCCACCCACTGCCTGCACCGCACGTCACTGTTCAAGAGACGTACAAGCGAAGGGTCGTTCGGCGGCACCGGAGTAAACGGCATCGGGCCAAGCTGCGCTTTCAGAAGCGGACAAAGACAACACAATATAGTGATATAGGCAAGCAGGTATATTCTCTTCATTCCTTATAGATAGATTGTTTTTAGGGGATTTGCGGAATAATACTTTTATAAATCAATTCCTGGATATCTCTTCTTATATTCATGTCACCCAGTTTCGTGTTCCATACATTGGGGCACAAGCGGTTGCTGAGGAATACATACACCGTCTTGTTTTCCGGGTCCACCCAAGCACAAGTACCGGTAAATCCGGTATGTCCATATACCGCTTCCGGAGCGGAAGGAGCACAAGGGCTGCGCTTCACAATGGATACATCCGGCTTGTCGAATCCCAGACCGCGACGGCTGATGGCAGATTTCTCCGTCGTAAACAAACGGCAGGTTGCCTCACTCAAGAAACGCTTGCCATTGAATTCACCGCCGTTCAGCAACATTTGATAAACCTTTGCCACCTCTTCGGCCGTAGAGAAAAGTCCTGCATTACCGGACACCCCACCCATGCAGGCAGCAGTCTCGTCATGCACATATCCGCATATATCCTGGCGACGCAGGAAGTCATTGGATGCCGTGGGCATGATTTCCGCTTTGGTGAACTTCGTCAAAGGCAGAAACATAGTACGTTGCAATCCCATCGGGGCATAGAACTCACGGGCAAGGTACAAATCCATCGGCAGCTCCGTCACCTTCTCCACTACCTGCTGCAACAGCACGAAGCCGAGGTCGCTGTAAACATAACGTTTGCCATCCAACTCGCACTTGGCTATCCGCTGAAGGATGGAATTCTTGAAACTCTTGTTCAGCCACATGCCATCTGCCATGTGCAGGGCATGGACCGGTGTATTCTTGTCGGCCACCATCCCTTTGCGGAACTTGAAGTCGGAACAGTAATAGCTATGCTCGCTTACCTGCGTACGATGCCACTCGTCCACCCAACTCTGGGAGTACGGGCCGTGCACCGAATTCGGGTCTATGATGTCCAGGTAGAAACGGATATAGGGAGGAAGCCCCGATTCGTGAAACAAAAGTTCGCGGATGGTAATGCTCCGCTTGTTGCCATTGCGCAAGAAGGGCAGATAAGCGGAAACCTTGTCATCCAGTTTTATCTTGCCCTCATCATACAGTTTCATGACGGCAAGCAACGTAGCCGTAGTCTTGGTCAGCGAAGCCAAATCAAAAAGGTCCGAAGAACGGACGGCAGTGGTATCCTTATCAGAGTGGGTGCCGAAGCCTTTATCATATACCGGCAGTCCGTCTTTCCACACCAGCACGCGGCAACCGGGATAAGCTCCCGCTTCCAGTCCCTTCCGGGCAACGGCATCGATACTTTGCAGCACATACGACTTCATGCCGTAATCTTCCGGAACAGTCTTCCCCGGTTTCATGCCCGGCTCAATCATACAGCCCGTTCCCGCCGGAAACAGTTTACCGATACTCATCGACATTCTGCCACTGGCCGGCTTTTTGGCAAAAAGAACATCAGCCACGTATTGCTGCAAATCCGTCTCTGCCGAATGTGCCAGCACCACAGCGCTGGATTTGGCAAGTGCGGGCATCAGAGGTTGCAATGTACGGTAAGAGGTAAAAAAAGTATAGACCAGCGGAGCACGCAGGTTCAAGCCTTCCAGAAAGGCCACATCACGGTCGCTGACATAAGCCGAACCGGTGATGCTGATAACCACGCGACGGAAAGCAGCCAACTGCCCCTGCACGTCCTGCCAGAGAGCCTCATCGGCATTCCAAGGCAAGTGGAAATGACTGATGCCTGCATTCTTTTTCATAGCTTCCACAAAGGGAGCATCCGCCTCCTTCTCTCCGATGCTGAGCACGGCAATATCACCTTCCACCGGTGCCAGTGGAAGGACATCGAAATAATTGTTCAATACAGTCACTGCCGAACAGCGCAACTTGGCAGCCAACACCTGCGCTTCCTCCGTATTGATGCGATAGCTCATTCCGCTGACCCGAAGTTGCGGCTGGCGGTTTCTCAAACCAAGCATATACTTGTACATCAATACCTTGCGGCACTTGGCATCGAGTTCGTCCTTACTCAGTTGTCCCGACTCCACTGCATCTACCAGCTCCTGCACCGCATTCTTCGTATTGAACTGTACCAGCACCATATCATTTCCCGCCAGCAGCGCTTTGGTAGTTACCTGCGGAATGGCAGACACACCCTTCATGTCCAAGGCATCGGTAAACACCAGCCCTTTAAAG
>ADJT01012671.1_pt1 | contig 10244 bp, 10 predicted proteins | sample 268108 | NCBI WGS metagenome assembly ADJT01 (sample SAMN00007487, study PRJNA43253) | human gut metagenome | isolation source: feces sample TS29
TTCCGGTGCAGCTCAATAACACCGGTGGGATCATTGACAGCGATTATTTCTTTTCTGACAACAAGGTCATACTTTGCCAAGCTGACTAACGATACAAGAGAAGATAAAACGATCCAGATCCCGGCAGGAACCGGTTTTATGCAGGGGATCTTTGTGGAATACGGAATCACCGTGGATGACGATGCAGATGCAGTAAGAAACGGCGGCTTCGGAAGTACCACAAAATAAAACAAAAGCCCGGAAGGCGGAGGTGTGAAGACCACATACATCCGATTTTCCGGGCTTGTTTTGTGTAGTTACTGCTTTCCGATAAATGCACTGTTTAGCTGAGAGGTGCGTCTGCCTCCTCGTCTGCACGTGCTTTTTCCACGACTGCGTTAAAGGCATTTGCGGCAGCGTCGTACTCTTCATCATCTTCAATGTTTGCCAGCATCGGATCGCCGTCTGCTGTGCGGGAGAAACTGTAGAGATAAACCTCACCGGTCTCATTCTGGCCGTTCTCATCCAGTGGGAGAAGTGCGATATATTCTTTGTTCTCTACAGGGAAAATAGTAAGGATGGCACATTCTACCTCAGTATCATCATCCATAGTCAGGGTGATGGTATGATGTGCTTCATCTACCCTGCTTTCACAGTTAGCTGTGCAGGAAGCGCAGTCGCTTGGTGCACAGCCGTTTTTGTTAAATTCATCACTCATAAAAAAATCCTCCGTTCTGCTGCTGCCTGTAAATAAGAGGGCAGCTCTGCATGATATAGAGAACATTTTAACAGATATGACGTAGAACAGCAACAAAATATTTGAGAGCCTGAGAAAACTTTCAAAATATTTTTTGCTTAATCCGACAATGTGAGATATAATAAAAATATGACGAAAAAATGAGGAGAAAATATAAAAATATGAAATTTATTTCCTGGAATGTAAATGGGATCCGGGCCTGTATCACCAAGGGCTTTGAGGAACGCTTTCATGAGCTGGATGCGGATATTTTCTGTCTGCAGGAGACGAAATGCCAGCAGGGACAGGTGAAACTGGAACTTCCCGGATATCATCAGTACTGGAACTACGCAAACCGCAGAGGCTATTCAGGTACAGCCATTTTTACGAAGAGGGAGCCATTGTCTGCGGCTTACGGGATCGGGATAGAGGAGCATGATAAAGAAGGACGTGTCATCACGCTGGAATTCGATGAGTATTATTTTGTGACTGTATATACTCCCAACTCCCAGAGCGAGCTCCGCCGTCTGGAATACCGTATGAAATGGGAAGAGGATTTTTTGGCTTATCTTCTGAAACTGCAGGAGAAGAAACCGGTGATCTGCTGTGGCGACCTTAATGTGGCACATCAGGAGATCGATCTCAAGAACCCGAAGACCAACCGCAAAAATGCAGGCTTTACGGATGAAGAGAGAGCCTGCTTTACCAGAGCCCTTGAGAGTGGCTTTATTGATACATTCCGCTATTTTTATCCGGATAAAGAGGGCGTTTACTCCTGGTGGTCCTACCGTTTCCGTGCACGAGAGAAGAACGCTGGCTGGCGTATCGACTATTTCCTTGTTTCCCCTTCTCTGAAAGAAAAGCTTCAGGATGCGAAGATCCACGGAGAGATCATGGGATCCGATCATTGCCCGGTTGAGCTGGATATTGATCTGTGACGGATCCGGTGAAACGGATTTCCATGGATTTGAATAATAAAAAGAGAAAAGGAGGAGTTGCCTTGGCAAGCCGCAGATTAGGTCGAGTGGAAAAAGGTCAGCCGCTGATACTTGGAGCCAACAGAATGGAGGGCGGTTATAATTTTGCAGTGGAGGCATCGGAGGATTCCGAAGTGTCCCTGCTTTTATATAAAAAAGAGGAGCTGCCGCACCGGTGGAGATTGTTTTTCCAAAGGATTTCCATACAGGACGTGTGTGGGCACTGAAGCTGTGCAGTGCTTCTCTGAAGGAGTTTGAATATAATTATAAAATAGACGGTGAGATCGTGCAGGATCCGTATGCATACGGACTTCACGGGAGAGAGCATTTCGGAGTACCTTACGATCCGGAAAAGGAGGTCCGCTGTCGCTTCCTTAATGAGAATGTTTCCGGCTGGGAAAATGAAACTGCACCGGCAGTAGAATATGAAAATATGATCCTGTACAAGCTTCATGTCCGTGGTTATACGAAGCTTGCCAGAAAGATGGTTTCCCATAAGGGGACTTTTCTTGGCCTGACAGAGATGATCCCTTACTGGAAAGAACTTGGGATCAATGCCATTGAACTGATGCCTGCCTATGAATTCTGTGAGGTTCCGATCAGTAAACCGAAGGAAGGCAGTGAACACATCAAGACCCGTCGAAAGGAAAATGTAGTGAATTACTGGGGCTATGCATCCGGCTTCTATTTCAGCCCGAAGAGTGCTTACTGCAGCACCAGGGAACCGGAGCAGGAATTTCGGTATATGATCCGGGAGCTGCACAAGAACGGCATTGCCTGTATCATGGAATTCTATTTTCCGGAGGAAACAGACAGCCTGATGGCTCTTCGAGCTTTGCAGTTCTGGAGAGATTTTTACCATGTAGATGGATTTCATGTGCTGGGAGAGGGCTTTAACCGGGAGATGCTTCTTCGGGATGGAATCCTTTCCGGAGCAAAACTGATCTTCCAGGGCTTTGATTTTGATCATTTTTACAGAGGAAAGCTTCCGGCCAGACGTTGCGGAGCGGAGAGCAATATGAATTTTCTCCAGGATATGCGCCGTTTCCTGAAAAGCGATGAAGGTATGGTGGAGGCTGCAGCATGGCATATCCGTCATAACAGCGAGAATCATGGAGTGATCAATTACATGGTCTGCCAGGACGGATTTACCATGAATGACCTGGTGAGCTACAATTATAAACATAACGAGGCCAATGGCGAAGGCAATCAGGACGGAAGCAGCTATAATTACTCCTGGAACTGCGGCGTGGAAGGCCCTACCCGTAAGGTTTCCGTCCGTCAGATGAGGGAGCGTCAGATTAAAAATGCCTTTCTGATGATGCTGCTGAGTCAGGGTGTTCCCATGATCTATCACGGCGATGAATTCGGCAATTCCCAGAGCGGAAACAATAATGCCTACTGTCAGGATAATGCTACCGGCTGGACAGACTGGAAGGGCCTTTCCAGAAACCAGGGACTGAGGGAATTTGTAAAGGATGCCATTGCTTTTCGTAAAGCCCATCCCGTTCTTCATATGCCGGTGGAACTGAAAGGGGTAGATTATCTGACCAAGGGGTTCCCGGATGTGTCTCTTCACGGGGAACGTGCCTGGTATCTGAGCTATGAGAATACCAGCAGGCTTCTTGGTATGATGTACTACGGAGCCTATGCAAGGGAAAAAGAGGATATGGAGGTTGCAGAGGATGATTTTATTTACATCGGTTATAATTTCCACTGGGAAAACCGGAGCCTTGCTCTGCCCAATCTCCCGGAAGGCATGTGCTGGAAAAAAATCGCAGATACTTCTCTTCACGGAACAGGATTCTGTCTGGAGGAGGAAGAAGAATATAAAAAATCAATCGAAATAGGCCCCCGCGCCATTATGGTATTGCTGGGCAGACAGGAGGCGGAGAAAGATGCGATCATGGCACCCGTGGCTGCACTTCAGGACCATCACGAGGCATAAGCTTCTGGTGATGAAATATTGTTTTCGTATCGGGTTATATAAGCAAGGATTACTTCATGACCTGTCCAAATATTCCCCGACGGAATTTCTGGTAGGCTGTAAATATTATCAGGGGACAAGAAGCCCCAACAACGCAGAACGTGAGGCAACCGGCGTATCCATGTCTTGGCTGCACCATAAGGGAAGAAACAGACACCATTTTGAACATTGGGTAGACTATTCCCTTGACGGTGAGCATGTGATCATGGGAGCCAGAATGCCCAGAAAATATGTGGCGGAAATGGTCATGGACCGGATCAGTGCATCCAGAAACTATCTGGGAGAGGAATATACCTATCATGAACCATTGCAGTATTTTCTGAAAAGCAAGGAGAAGCTGTGGTTTATCCACCCACAGACAAAGAAAGAGCTGGAGGGACTTCTCCGGATCCTGGATAAATACGGAGAGGATAAGACCCTGTGGTATATCCGCAATGTATATCTATGTGATAACCGCGGAAAAAAAGTGAAAAGCCCTGGGAAAAAGCTTCGAAATCACAGATAGGGGTGTATTTTTGGCAGGTTGTCTGATATAATATTCAGATATCAGGAGGAAGAATGAATGGATACACCAACAATTGCGAAATACTATAGAGAGAAAGATCCCATGGAGCGTCTGAAGCTTCTGGAGCAGTCCATTGCAGCAGGAGAAGAACCAGAAGAAAACAGGATCCGCAGGGAACTCTGGGAGATCCGTTACAGCGATAAAGCTGAGACTGGTGATACCAGGGCAGACGGTTATCTCGGTCTCTGGATGACCATGGAGTTTAACCGGAATTCCGCTTCCAGATTCTTTGGTACAAGAAGTGCGAAGAAAGAGATAGGCAAGTATCTTAAGAAGCTGAAATTTCAGGAGCTCCAGGAAAGGGGCGGCCTTTATGAGGAGCTTCTTTACCGGGAATGCTGTCATCTGGTTCTGGTCTACATGGATCTCTGTCAGACAGATAAATCCTATAACACAACGATTTTCGGCCTGATCCACATCAAGGAGGACAGTGCGAAGGCCAAGGTCCAGAGAGACATCAGGGAAACAGCTGTGGAGCTTCCGGCTAATCTTGGAATGGAAGCTGAGCTTGGAATCATCACAAGAGCTGCCAGAGAAATCTACAGGCAGTATTATCCCAACGAAGGAAACATTTAGGAGGCCGGAGCGCTTCCGTTTCAGGCTGTCTGACTACTCAGGCAGCCTTTTGTTGCCATGCATCCGATAAAATATTCTGAGATTTTTTGAACGAAGATCCATGTCGGGTGTGAAGAGAAACATTCAGGAGGTTACTATTTTATGAATCCCAATCATCTGAAAGCATATGAAGTCCTGAAGGAAGAGGAGCTTCAGGATATTCATTCAAAAGGATGGCTTCTGAGACACAAAAAAACAGGAGCCAGAGTGATGCTCATCGAGAATAGTGATGAGAATAAGGTTTTTAACATTGCATTCCGTACACCGCCGAAAAACAGCACAGGTGTTGCTCATATATTGGAACACAGCGTACTGTGCGGCTCCAGGGAATTTCCGCTTAAGGATCCTTTTGTGGAGCTGGTAAAAGGTTCTCTTAATACCTTCCTTAATGCCATGACCTATCCGGATAAGACCTGCTACCCGGTAGCAAGCTGTAATGACCGGGATTTCCAGAATCTGATGCATGTATATCTGGATGCGGTATTCTATCCGAATATTTACAAAAAAGAAGAGATTTTCCGTCAGGAAGGCTGGAACTACCATCTGGAGAAAAAAGAAGGCCCGCTGAAATACAACGGTGTCGTTTACAATGAAATGAAGGGTGCTTTTTCCTCACCGGATGATGTTCTGGAGAGAGAGATCATGAATTCGCTGTTCCCGGATACAACCTATGGCTGTGAGTCCGGCGGAGATCCTGTAAATATTCCGGATCTCAGCTATGAGGAATTTCTGGATTTCCACAGACAGTACTATCATCCGTCCAACAGCTTTATCTATCTCTACGGAAACATGGATATGGAGGAGAAGCTGGAATTTCTTGACAGCCATTATCTGTCTGCCTTTGATTCTCTTGTCATTGATTCCGAGATCCGGGATCAGGAAGCCTTTGCTCAGGTAAAGGACATCCAGAAGTCTTATCCGGTATCAGAGGATGAGGGAGAAGAGGATAACACCTATCTTTCCTACAATATGGTTGTGGGTGAAGCGGCAGATATCAACTTGAGTCTTGCTTTCGAGGTTTTGGATTATGCTCTCTTAAGCGCACCGGGTGCACCACTGAAGCAGGCACTTCTGGATGCAAAGATCGGCAAAGATATCTATGGTTCTTTTGAGGATGGCATCAAACAGACCTATTTCTCCATCGTGGCAAAGGGAGCCAACTTAAGCCAGAAAGAGGAATTTGTCAAAGTGATCCGTGACACCCTCACAAAGATCGCAGAGGAAGGCATCGACAAAAAGGCGGTAACAGCCGGAATCAATTACTATGAATTCCGTTTCCGTGAAGCAGACTTCTCTTCCTATCCGAAGGGGCTGATGTATGGCCTGGATATTTTAAGCAGCTGGCTTTATGACGATACGAAACCGTTCTGCGAAGTACAGCTTCTGGAGGGATTTGAGTTCCTCAAAAAAGCTCTGGAAGAGGGATATTTCGAGGAGCTGATCCGGAAATATCTTCTGGATAACACCCATGGTGCGATCCTTTCCCTGGTACCGGAGAAGGGCCTTGCAGCAAAGAGGGATAAGGAACTGGAAGAAAAGCTGGAGAATTACAGAAAGAGCCTTTCTGATGAAGAGCTTACCCGGATGGTAGAGAATACCAAAGCGCTGGAGGCTTATCAGGAAGCGGAGGAAACTCCGGAAGCGCTGACCTGCATCCCCATGCTCTCCAGAGAAGACATCAAAAAAGAGATCACAGGACTGACAAACGAGGAGCACCATGTGGAGGACAGCTTGTTTCTGTATCATGATGTGTGCACCAATGGTATCGGTTATGCGGATCTTCTTTTTGAGATCCATGACTTTGATGTTGATACAGTCCATTATCTGGGACTTCTGAAATCCGTGCTTGGTGCAGTGGATACGGAGAATTACACGTATGGCGAGCTGTTTAATGAAGTGAATGCGAGAACCGGCGGTATTGCCTATGGGATAGAGGTTTTTGATGATGCCCAGGATACCGATGCGTTCCGTGCCATGTTTGCCGTAAGAGGAAAAGCGTTATATCCGGAGATGGATTTCATGTTTTCCATGATCCGGGAGGTTCTTACAACTTCGAAGCTGGATGACACCAAACGTCTCTACGAGATCATTGCCAGAGTGAGATCCAGAGCCCAGGCCAGCCTTGCAAGTGCAGGCCATTCCACCGCCGTTCTCCGTGGTGCCTCCTACGCATCTCCGATGGCGGCATTCCAGGATGAGATGGCAGGAATCGGATATTATCAGTTTATCGAAAAACTGGAGAAGGATTTTGACAGCTGCAAGGATGAGATCGTGAAAAATCTCCGTAAGGTGATGGAAGAGGTACTTCGTCCGGAGAATTTCTGTGTAAGCTATACCGGAGAGAGAGAATCTCTGGATGTAGTAAAAGCACAGGCTGCCGGGATCAAAAAAGTCTTGTTTAACGGACAGAAGCCGGAGTCTGTGAAGCAGGCCCCCTGCATAAAGAAAAACGAAGCCTTCAAGACCTCCGGCCAGGTCCAGTATGTGGCACAGAACGGAAACTTCCGCAAAAAAGGCCTGGAGTATACCGGTGCACTAGAGATCCTGAAAGTGATCTTAAGCTACGATTATCTCTGGATCAACCTTCGTGTAAAGGGTGGAGCGTATGGCTGCATGAGCGGCTTTAAGAGAAACGGAGAGAGCTTCCTGGTATCCTACCGTGATCCCCATCTAAAGAGAACCCTGGAAGTATACCAGGGAGTGCCGGATTATATCCGTGCCTTTGAGGCAGACGAGCGTGAGATGACAAAATATATCATCGGAACAATCAGCAACAAGGATGTGCCGAGAACTCCGCAGATGCAGGGAAGTATCTCAAAAACCGCATATTTCTCCAATGTTACAGAGGATATGCTCCAGAAGGAAAGAAATCAGATCCTCGGAGCGCAGAAGGAGGATATCCAGAAACTGGCAGCTCTTGTAGAAGCAGTACTTTCCGATGATCAGATCTGCGTAGTAGGAAGTGAGACTGCAATAGAGAAGGCGGAAGATGTATTCATGGAAGTGAAGCCACTGATCGGCTGATGAGAAACAAAGCCTGCTGTCCGTTAAATGGGATAGCAGGCTGTGAAAGGATTATGAGAGGATAAAGAATGGATAATAATTTTAGATCAGGCTTTGTTGCGATCATCGGAAGACCGAATGTTGGAAAATCCACGCTGATGAACCATCTTATCGGACAGAAGATCGCCATCACATCAAACAAGCCACAGACAACCAGAAACAAGATACAGACTGTGTATACCTGTGATGAGGGACAGATCATATTTTTGGACACACCGGGTATCCACAAGGCAAAAAACAAGCTTGGAGAATACATGGTACAGGTTGCGGAGAGAACCCTGAAGGAAGTAGATGCCATTATGTGGCTGGTGGAGCCGTCCACATTCGTAGGTGCGGGAGAGCGCCACATTGCCGAGCAGCTGCAGAAGGTTGGAGTTCCTGTGATTCTCATCATCAACAAGATCGATACGGTAAAAAAGAAGAGCTTCTTCCTGCAATCGATACCTACCGTAAGATCTGTGATTTTGCAGAGATCATTCCCTGCTCTGCCCTCCGCGGAAAAAACACACAGGATATCATTCCAAGTATTTTCAAATATCTTCCGTACGGACCGATGTTCTATGATGAGGATACAGTTACCGACCAGCCTCAGCGCCAGATCGCCGCAGAGATCATCCGTGAGAAGGCTCTGCATGCACTGGATGAGGAGATCCCTCACGGAATCGCCGTTGCCATCGACCGGATGAAGAAACGTCCGGGAAGAAGCAACATCATAGATATTGATGCTACCATCATCTGCGAGCGTAATTCCCACAAAGGCATCATCATCGGAAAACAGGGTGCCATGCTGAAAAAGATCGGAAGCAATGCCCGCTATGAGCTGGAGCGTATGCTGGAAGCAAAGGTAAACCTAAAGCTCTGGGTCAAGGTGACTAAGAACTGGAGAGACAGTGATTTCCTGATCAAGAACTTTGGATATGATAAGAAAGAAATCTGAAAATGAGTGATCTGATTACCGTACAGGGAGTGGTACTTTCTGCCATGCCGGTAGGGGATTATGACAAGCGGATCGTCCTTCTCACAAGAGAGAGGGGGAAGATCTCCGCTTTTGCCAAGGGAGCGAGACGGCAGAACAGTCCGTTCATGGCAGCAGCTAACCCGTTTGTATTTGGAAGCTTTAATCTTTATGAGGGAAGGACAAGCTATAATCTGAACCAGGTCAGCGTGCAGCATCATTTTGTGGAGCTGGCCACCCGGCAGCCGGGGGTTTACTATGGATATTATTTTCTGGAGCTGGCAGATTATTTTGGCAAAGAGGGAACGGATGAGAAGGAGATGATGAATCTTCTCTATGTGACCATCAAAGCCATTTTGAATCCTCATATAGAAGACCGGCTGGTGCGCTGTATCTATGAACTGCGGACTATGGTGATCCAGGGCGTGATGCCGCAGCTGTTCCAGTGTGCGGGCTGCGGGAGAGAGCTTACGGAGGAAGAAACCGGAGAACTTTTTTTCTCCCAGGACGAGCATGGGATCCTGTGTGCGGACTGCAGTAGGATGGCCATGGACAGGAAACGGATCTCAGCGGCTGCCCTGTATGCCATGCGCTACATAGCCGTGTCCCCCCTGGCAAAGCTGTATACGTTTACAGTGCGGGATGATGTGCTGCGGGAACTGGAACGCCACATTTACCGGTATACGGAGCTGAATACAGACAAGCGGTTTAAAAGTCTGGAGATCCTGGAATTGATGAGATAGATCACTGCCGGCTACGGAATAACCGTAACGATTTATTTTTCAAAAGCAGGACAGGATGCAATGCAAATGGAAATATCCTTGAAAAATCATGAGGATACTAGTATAATAAGACCAAAAATGTAAAAAAGCAGCTTTTTCCGGAGCTTTCCGGACGCATTTGGCGGAACAGCTGCAAGTCAAGAGGAGAGAAATCATGGAAAAGACAATGGAAAAGATCGTAGCTCTTGCAAAAGCCAGAGGATTTGTTTACCCGGGTTCCGAGATCTACGGCGGCCTGGCAAACACATGGGATTATGGAAATCTCGGTGTAGAGCTTAAAAATAACGTAAAACGTGCATGGTGGCAGAAATTCATTCAGGAGTCTCCGTACAATGTAGGTGTTGACTGTGCGATCCTTATGAACCCGCAGACATGGATCGCTTCCGGACATCTTGGCGGATTTTCTGATCCTCTTATGGACTGTAAAGAGTGCCACGAGCGTTTCCGTGCAGATAAACTCATTGAGGACTTTTGTGCAGAGCATGACATTGCCATTGAGGGAAGCGTAGATGCATGGTCCCAGGAGAAGATGATGGACTTCATCAAAGAACACGAGGTAGGATGTCCGAGCTGTGGTAAACACAA
>ADJT01012866.1_pt1 | contig 10176 bp, 8 predicted proteins | sample 268108 | NCBI WGS metagenome assembly ADJT01 (sample SAMN00007487, study PRJNA43253) | human gut metagenome | isolation source: feces sample TS29
CCTGTCTGTTGGAGTTCGGTTTGCTTTTAAGATTCCCTCTCTGTCCCATCTCTGAAGCGTTTTTACAGAAACACCTAATAATTCAGCAAAATCTTTTGGTTTATAATTTGTGATATTTGATGTGTTCATAATATACCTCCATAAGTATATTTAAACACATTTAATATCTTTTTACAATATATTTAGTTACTTATATCATCCTCCTGCGCTTACCCAGCCTCCGAACAGTTCCGGTGCAAGATCGATCTCACAGGCATCCAGTACATCTTTTAGCTGTGAAGGATTGCTGACGCCGGTTACAGGCACAGCCTGGAATGGCTGATGGAAAAAGTATGCCAAAGACAGGGCCTGCAGGCTGTGGCCGGTTTCTTTCTGCAGCTTTAACAGCTTCAGATAGGTGCGAAGGTTTGTCTCGTTCCAGTAGGATCTTTTCATACTTTCTGAAAGACCTGTGATCTGTGTTTCCTTCTCCCGCATCCAGGATGCATCCACCTCTGCATCTGTACAGGAAAGCCCCATTTTCTGAAGTTTTGAAAAAAATCCCATTGCAGTGGAAGAAAACGGAACGGCAGCAGCGCCTGTCTCACAGTGCCACTGATATTCTTCCCTGGAAAACTCCACAAGTGTAGGATCCGGATTTGTATTTCCTCCGGGATTGATTCCTGCAAGACTCCACTGATTGGATACTGCTGTGATCCCTGAAAGACTTCGTTCTCTCAGACACTGAGCAATTTCTTTCAGCCTCTCTGTGCGGTAATTGGAAAATCCATAATAACGGATCCGGCCTTCTTTTTTCAATTCTTCCAGAATATCCACGATTTCCTCCGCCGGTTTCTCCGGATCATCTCTGTGAAGCCAGTAAAAATCCATCTCATCTTTTCCCAGTGTGCGGCAGCTCTCATCCAGGTCCATACGGATATCTTCTTTGTTCACTCTGCTGCGGCCCGGATCCTCAAAGGAATAGTGCGCGCCCTTCGTTGCCACAATAACTTTTCCCTGCATGCCACTCTCTTTCAGCCATTTTCCTATGATCTGCTCACTGCAGTTTCCATGTCCTTTTAGCCATTTGCAATAGACATTTGCCGTATCAATAAAATTTCCACCTGCGCGTACAAATGCGTTCAGAATCTCAAAGCTTTTTTCCAGGTCTGATTTATCTCCAAATCCTGCTGTTCCGAGGCAAATAGAACTGATGTTCAGATCTGTATTGTTCAGCTGTATATATTTCATCTACGTAACCTCCCGTATTCATATATATCTTTTTCTATTATAACTTTTTTCCGTAGATCCGAACAGTATATTTCCCAACTATCCATATACTATGGCACAAAAAAATCCTCCGGCACATGCATGCCGGAGGATTTGATATTCCGTTATCTTAACAATATGATTTATTTGTAAAGTGGTCCATAGTTCTTGCAAGCGCGGAAGTCTGCACCCTCTTTTTCCATACCGAATGCGTTCCAAGCTGCCGGACGATAGATGTCCTTCTCAGGAACGTTGTGCATGGATACCGGGATTCTCAGCATAGAGCACATTGTGATCAGGTCTGCACCGATGTGTCCGTAGGAGATCGCACCGTGGTTAGCACCCCAGTTGTTCATTACATCGTAAGCTGTTTTGAACGGTCCCTCTTTGCCATCGCATCTTGGAGCGAACCATGTACATGGCCATGTGTAATCTGTACGTTTCCAGAGCTTGTCAGATACCTCTTCCGGAAGGGCTACTGTCCATCCCTCTGCGATCTGAAGAACCGGTCCAAGTCCTTTTACAAGGTTCAGACGGATCATAGTTGCAGGCATCTGAGCACGTGTTTCATAACGGCTGGAGTATCCGCCTCCACGGAAGTATCCGTTGTCGGCCATACACCACTCTGTATTGTCCATGATCGCTTTCTGGTCTGCCTCTGTAACATCCCACCACTGTTTCATAACTGGTGTTCCGTCAGCCTCTTTAGCCTGTCCGTTAGCATCCAGGCAAGCAGCACCGGAGTTGATCAGATGAAGGAATCCGCCAGCTTCTTTGGCAACACCCTCAAGGTCATATCCTGTAGCTTTCTTAACTGCCTCCGGGCTCCAGTATGTACGAACATCAGCGAAGATCTGAGCACGTCCTGTAAGAAGTTTCATGAACAGCATTCCAAGTCCGTTGAGAACATCGTTCTCTGTAGCAAGGATGTACGGCTCACGAGCGCCATTCCAGTCGAAGGATGTGTTCAGCATAGCCTCTGCGAAGTCACCGTTCGGATAGAAGTCTGTCCACTGTCTCTGGCCCTGGAATCCAGCTGCAAGAGCATTGTGTCCGATTGCTTCCTCGGAGAATTCCGGAGCAAGATTATCACAGCCGTTCATCAGCTCTTTGATGATAACTGCCATCTTAACAACAAACTCGAACTGCTCCTCTTTCTTCTCTGGTGAGAACTGAAGCTCTTCCGGGTTCTTGTCCCAGCCGATCTTGCAGGTCTCTTTTGCCCATTTGAGAGCTTTCTCAAACTCTTCGTGATCGTAGATACCCTCGGTCATACGACGGATGATCTCTACCTCATCAACAGACTCAACTCTCATTCCGAGATAGGACTCGATGAAATCAGAATCGATGATAGATCCGCCGATACCCATTGTTACAGAACCGATCTGCAGGTAGGATTTACCTCTCATGGATGCAGCTGCAACTGCTGCACGGCCGAATCTTAACAGTTTCTCTTTAACGTCTTCCGGAATGGATGTGTCGTCAGCTTCCTGAACGTCATGTCCGTAGATACCGAATGCCGGAAGGCCCTTCTGTGCATGTGTAGCAAGAACGGATGCCAGATATACAGCACCAGGTCTCTCTGTTCCGTTGAATCCCCATACAGCCTTGATGGTCTGTGGATCCATATCCATGGTCTCAGCTCCGTAGCACCAGCATGGTGTAACTGTAAGAGTGATATCTACACCCTCTTTACGGAATTTATCCGCACATGCAGCGCTCTCACCAACACGTCCGATGGTGGTATCAGCAATAACAACTTTTACAGGCTCACCATTTGAATATTTCAGGTTCTCCTCGAAAAGCTTTGCTGCGGATTTGGCCATGTTCATAGTCTGATCTTCCAGAGATCCTCTTACATCGAGGGCTCCTCTACGTCCGTCGATGGTTGGTCTGATACCGATAACCGGATAGCTGCCTACTAATCTGCTCTTTGCCATAGTAACAATTACCTCCTAAATTTATATTCACTATTATAACTTACAGTTTTTTTACGTTCCAACAACTCCTGTCCGAACTATGCTTTTATTATACGATTGCATCTTTTAAATTACTTGTGTTATAATAGCAAAAAACAGTACAATATTCACTTTTTCATATGAGTTCCTAAAAAAAACTATAAAATTTAAGAAAGAAGGGTTGTATTTTGCACGATCTTGGAAGAAATGAGGACAGACTTCGAGGTACCTATGAATTTCCTTTTGAATTCCACCACATTGACAGCAGCCATCCACGCTATGTCATGTCCTACCACTGGCATGTAGAATGTGAAATCATGCGTGTATTACAGGGCACTCTCACCGTCACTTTAGACGAAAAAAGTTTTACAGCAAAAGCCGGAGATGTGATTTTTGTCAATAGTGGAGTTCTGCATTCCGGAATTCCTCAGGATTGTATCTATCAGTGCATTGTTTTTGATATGAACATGTTTCTGAAATTTAATTCCGTCTGCACAGAATATATGCAGAAGATCAGCCACCAGGAGCTGCTGATCTATCACCATTTCACCGAAAAGCAGCCTGATATCCAGAGAGCGGTGAACTCTCTTTTTGATTCTTTCTGGCAGAAGAAGCCAGGATATGAGCTGGTTGTGTTTGGACAATTTTACCACTTTTTCGGATTGGTTTTTGGTAATCATTACTACCTGGAAAGCCTGCGGAAAACCAGACGAGATTACAAGCGCATTGTCCAGCTGAAGCAGGTCGTGGAATTTATTGAAAAGAACTATGCCAGCCCCATTACCCTGCAGGAGCTTTCCGCTTCGGTTTCCATGTCTCCCAAATATTTCTGCCGGTTCTTTTCCGAGATGACGCATCAGACACCAATGGATTACCTCAACCGCCAGCGGATCGAGCAGGCCTGCTGCCAGCTGGCTACCACCGATGATTCCATCACGGAGATTGCCTATCGGAATGGCTTTAATGATCTGAGCTACTTTATCCGTACCTTCAAAAAGTACAAGGGGATCACCCCCGGCAAATATAAAAGACGCTGAAATATTTTTCCACGTCTTAATGGCACATACCAGAGTATTACATGACAAAAAGCAGGATTTCGCACATATTGCGGATATCCTGCTTTTTGAGGAATTGGGCTGTTTTATGTAAATACAGCTTTTTCGGCCTGGTGGAGAACAGTCATGCCGGAACGGATTCCCGTTTTGCAGACGGGCTATGTTCATGTCTTTATGAATACATGCTACTCTTCTGTATGAGAAAAAAAGCCGGCAGGGCAGATTTTCTGCATGAAAAAGCCGACGCAGATCGTGAAGGAGCCTGATCTCTGTTCACGCAGTGACCAGCACCAGATTATGTCTTAATTGAAAGCGGATACGATCATCCACCTCACTGCTTGCTTCTGACCAACGGATATCTCACACAGTCGGTCCATCTACTCGAAGGGATTCCACTGCTGCATAGAACTCTGCTTGCGAAATGCCTATACGCTGCACCGGAACGTGCAGCAGAAATATGATACAGTTAAAAACGATCCGGCCGCACTATAGCCGCCGGATGTTTCCTGCTTGTCTTATTCTAACAAATGCCTCTTTAAAATGCAAGAAATTTCAGAACATTTCGCTCTTCATTTTCCGACGGCAAAAGTCTCTTTCCTACAGATTTTTCACCGCGTCTATAAACCTTTTTCCGTATTTTTCGTACTTGTGCCTGCCGACTCCTGTCACATTCAGCATTTCCTCCTCGTTTCCGGGCTTCAAAATGCACATATGGATAAGGGTTTTGTCGGAAAAGACCATATAAGGGGGGATTTTTTCCTCTCTGGCGATTTCCAGGCGAAGAGCACGGAGCTTCTGAAAAAGGGGCTCATCCTGTTCTCCCAGCTCCCCGACTGCAGATTTCGGAAGTCTGCTCCGTTTCTCTTTTTTCTTCGTCTCCAGCTCTTTTGACATTTTCATTGTGAGGATATGCACCTCCTCCAGAAGTGACCTGGAAGCGGCGGTCAGCTTCACAATCGTATATCCGTCATCCGTCAGATAAAGATATTCCTTCAGTACCAGATAATTAAAGATCTGCCGCAGCCGGTGTGCCGGAATCTTTGCACAGACTCCATATTCCGGATTTCCATCCATCTCATACTGCCGGATCTTCGCCGTAGATGCACCGCGCAGAGTATCCAGGATCACGTTCACCCCGTATCTCTGACCACTGCTTTCCACGCACCGGATCATTGCCCTGGCCTCCTGGCTCACATCCTGCTCTTCAAACTCGGTCTGGCAGTTCAGGCAGTTTCCGCAGTAGCTTTTCCCGTATTCCCCAAAATATTTCAGGATGTACTCACGCAGACAATCATGGGTAAAGCAGTAAAAGGTCATCTGCTTCAGCCTCTCCTGATCACGCTCCCGGACAAGGCGCCAGGCTGCCGCTTCCATTTCCTGGTTATCCTGTCCTCTCTCGATAAGATACTGATTGGTAACCACATCCTTCCCGCTGTAAAGCAGGATACATTCCGCAGGATCGCCGTCACGGCCCGCACGGCCTGCTTCCTGATAATAGCCTTCCATGTTCTTCGGCATATTATAATGAATGACATAACGCACATCGGACTTGTCGATTCCCATTCCAAATGCATTGGTGGCTACCATCACACGACAGCGGTCATAAATAAAATCATCCTGATTGTTCCGGCGTTCCTCATCGGAAAGTCCTGCATGATATCTGGTGGCCGTGATGCCGTCACGGATCAGCTTTCCGCAGACCTCCTCCACCAGCTTTCTGGTGAGACAGTAGATGATTCCACTGTCGTCCGGATGCTCCAGTATGTAATCGTGTACTTCCTTATATTTATCTTTCGGTGTTTTCACTGCAAAATAAAGATTTTCCCGGTCAAATCCTGTGGTTGTGCAAAAGGGATCCTGAAGCCCCAGAAGTCTTGCAATATCCTCCCTGACCTCCTTCGTGGCTGTAGCTGTAAATGCACCGATCACCGGTCTTTTTGGAAGCTGTGCCACAAACTCTGCGATCTTCAGATAGCTTGGCCGAAAATCCTGTCCCCACTGTGATACACAGTGTGACTCATCCACTGCGATCATGGAAATATCCGCGCTCAGCGCAAAATCCAGAAACGCCTCTGTGGTAAGCCTCTCCGGTGCTACATAGATGATCGGATATCGTCCTGCCTTTGCATAGCGCAAGGCTGTGAAATACTGCCCCTGCGTCAGAGAGCTGTTGAGGTATGCTGCTGAGATACCGGCCTGGTTCAGACTCCTCACCTGATCCTTCATAAGGGAGATCAACGGTGATATTACCAGTGTGATCCCCTTCATCATCAGTGCCGGTACCTGATAGCAGATGGATTTTCCTGCGCCGGTTGGCATCACTGCCAGAACATCTTTTCCTGCAAGAAGCGCATCGATCACCGCTTCCTGCCCTTCTCTGAATGTATCATACCCGAAGTGGGTCTTTAAAAGTTCCTGTTTCGTCATAAATCGACATGATCCTTTCTGTTACGTTCCCATCGGAACTGTAACGCTTCTCTTTTTCATTGTCGAATCGCTGCTGTTTTCCGAATATTTTATTTTAACATATTTACAGATAAATTGCCAATTGATACAAAAAAATCACAAAGCACTTCCTCCCTGGTTTCCTGTTATAATGATATAAGAGAAAGAGTCTGTTTATACTGTTCCGCAGCAGAGGACCATGAATTCATGGAGTACCCGGGCCTCTGTTCAGTAACAGCCGGTATGCTCATAAAAAAGGAGGTTTGTTATGTGTAAAAGAAAAATAAAAAACATCGAAGCAATTTTTTCCTGTTTCTTTTTTCCGTTATTGTGCTCCTGCTTCCCCAGGATGCCCACGCCAGAGTCCGGGTCGTGACCAAAGGAACCACTTCCACTATCCGTGATACCGACGGTGTGATCGAAGATGAGTCTTCAGACATTAATTTCCCGATCAACATCAAAAATGCAAACTGCCAAAAACGGATCTATGCCGTGACAGTCCGTGTAAGCTTTTATTCACCCAAGGGAGTCATCCCAAAAAGCACCACATTTTCTATCGATGGGATCAATGTGGTTAAGCTGAGCACTTCAAATTATACACCGCTGGCATACAAGGAAACCTTTTTCACCTACGATAACAACATAGAGGATGGCTACCTGGAGTTCGATTTCGGCAATAAAAAATGTCCGGTACCGGTAGACTGTGACTATGAGGTTACCATCAAACAGGCAGTGCCTGAAATTTTTATCAACAATAATTATCTGAACCAGAGCATCCGGACCGGAAAAACCACTTCCATCGGTATCGAGATTTCTGATCCCTACGTAAAAACCATCAGCAAATCAAAATTCAAGGTTACTTCTTCCAACAGCTCTGTTCTCAAGGTACAAAGCATCACTCAGGATTCCAAAAAACGCAGCCGTTTCACAGTTACCCTGAAGGGCATGAAAGCCGGATCCGCAAAGATCACTTTATCCTATCCAAAGGCCGCAGCCTGTAAGCTGACCGGAAAGTAACCTCGTCTTCAAAACCGTAGCAACCTTCCGCGCTTCCAAAACTACACTCAAGGTTGGTTCCAAGGTCAGCATGCGTTCCCTTATCAATCTGAAGGGTGGTACCAGTCTGACCATCAAAAATGCAAACTCCAGCAAGCCTTCCGTACTTGCCATTTCCGGAAACTATCTCGTCCCAAAGAAAAAAGGGTCAGCCACGGTTACCGCAAATTTAAACGGTGTCAATCGTAAGATCACTATTACCGTATCCGCACCGGCCGCCAAACCTACCGTCAAAAATCTGAAGATCAGTGTTGCCGGTATCAAGTATGGTCCCAATGACATGAAGACCTATTATACCTTAAAATTCACCAATACTTCTGCGAAAACCGTCACCACCGCAAAAGTAAAGATCACCACCGGTTCCGGTATCTATGACCAGATGTACTGGACCAAGAACCTGACACTGAACCTGAAACCCGGAAAAACCATGACAAAAACCTATTTCATCCAGAACATGGTCCAGGCACCGGAAAAAAGTGATATTTCCGTTAAATGTCTGAAGATTAGCTGGAAGTAAATAATTCAAAAGGGACGTGCCGCAGTATTGATTTAAAAATCATCACTGCAACACGTCCCTTTTATTTATTCTCTCTGAGCTGTCTATACGTTTTGTTTTTATCCTACAGTACCTCATTCAGTACCTGCAGTCCATACTCTGCGAGGCTGTTATCCTCTTCGCCGGTACCGCCGCTGATACCAAGACCGCCGATGATGGTGTCTCCAACCTTCAGGGGTACACCACCTCCGAATATCACAATATTGTCACTCATTTTTCCAAGACCATAAAAGGTCTGACCCGGCTGTGTCAGTCTGGAAAGCTCCATGGTGGACATCTTCACTGCAACCGATGTATAAGCCTTCTTCAAAGCCACCTCAAAGCTTACAAGAAAAGATCCATCCATCACATGAACCGCAACTGGATTTCCATCCGGGCTGCATATCGCAATTACAGAAGGCTTGTTTCTTCTCAAAGCTTCCTGCTCGATCTTCTCAATAAGCCTCTTGGCAGAATCCAATGTGATACGCCCCTGGATACCCATACGCTTCAGCACTTCCTGGATCATCGCCGTATTTGCTGCCATACTGTCATTCTGTGCCATTGCTGTATTTCCTCCCACTGCAGTCGTCACAGTCCCATTCTGCACATCAAAAGCCTGTACATCCCTTTTCTGCACCATCTGCGGATCCTGTGCTCTTACATCCACCGCCAATGTACCCGCTGCAACATCCGCACTACTTCCAACAGTTCCTGCAGCCTCTACCCCAACATTAGCTACAATCCCAGCAGTTTCTGCTTTCACAGCTCCCTGAACACCTTCAGAAGATTCATTCTTCTCTTCGATCTTCGCAACATCCACATACCTTGCCAGCACATAAAAATAATCTGACAGACGGTTCATATATTTCTTGGCTCCGGTATCCGATCCAAACTTCACACTGACCAGCGCAAGCTCTCTCTCAGCCCTCCGAGCCACAGCTCTTGTCACATCAATCTCAGCCGCAACTCGGGAATCCCACGGAAGAATCGGAAGCCTCTCTCCGGAAAAAATCTCTTTCATCCGGCCAATCTCCTCCTCCAGAAGCTCCGTCCGGTCTTCACTGACCTTAAACTCCCGATTATAAGGATCAGAAACCCCATCTATGATCTTCTTCAAAGTCTCCGAGATCTTCTCCAGCATCCGGACAACATCCACATCATCAACCAGAACCCGCACAAGCCCAATATGACTCATCAGCTCCTCAACCGACCCCATCAGACAAATCCGATCATCCGACTTTGAAACATTCTTCGTATGGGAAAGATCCGTCATCCCCTTATCACCATACCCGGTATAAACCTCCATCCCAGCTCAACCTCCCAGCAACTCCTGATAAATAATCCCACCCATATCAGACCAATTTTACAATCCTCGAAATGCTACGCATGCCACACATACGTAAACACACACCACAATCATCCCGGCAAACCAGGCGCAGTGTCCACAAACGCGTCCACGTATTCCACGCAAACGTAACCCACACCACAACCATCCCAGCAAACCAGGCGCGGCGTTCACAAACGCGCCAGCCTCCGCCAAAACGTCACACATTCAAGGCGCCCACGGCGCCCCATCGGCACAACGTTCAACCCGGAACAACCGCAGCATACAGGCACAAGTCAATACCCTTCCGCCTGCCACAGTCAAGCACTCTAAAAAAAGCCCGAGGGGTGTGCAGAGGGGCCGCGGCTTTGCGGCCCCTTTGCGGTTTTCATCTTTTATCAAAAAGACCAAAGTTTAGTATAAATCTTAACAATATCCTCTTTCTTCGGTACACGCGGATTTGCCGCTGTGCAGGCATCCGCAAGTGCCATATCCGCCATCTTATCAACCGCCGCAAAATAAGCATCCGGTGTGATCGTCTTCATCTCTTCG
>ADJT01012685.1_pt1 | contig 10080 bp, 13 predicted proteins | sample 268108 | NCBI WGS metagenome assembly ADJT01 (sample SAMN00007487, study PRJNA43253) | human gut metagenome | isolation source: feces sample TS29
CCATTTACGCAGAAAGCAGCAGTAAAAGTATTGATTCTTTTATTAAAAACGAAACTTCTTAGGCCCTTTGGCTGGCTGATCAGTAAAAAAAAATAACAAAAAAGATTGTGTGGCGTGCTATTTCCAATGCTTCATATTTTAAATGTTGAAGTAAAATTTCAGTAGAAATATTAAGAGGAAAACAAATGGAATACGTAAGCTTTGTGATATTACATTATAAAGATTATTCAGTAACGGATACCTGTGTCAGGTCTATATTGGCAATGGAACAGCAGGAACGTATCCGGATTGTGATCGTAGACAACGACATTCAGAAAAAAGAAAAAGACAGACAGGAACTGCTCCAAAAATATCAGGGGAATTCCAGAATCAAGGTTTTGCAGATAAAAGAAAATGGCGGCTTTTCTTATGCAAATAATCAAGGGTATCAGTACGCCAGAGAACATTTTGGGAAAGCTATATCATTGTTTTGAATAATGACATTGAATTTACACAAAAAGACTTTATCAGCAGACTGGAAAAAAGTTATGTAAATAATCAATGCTATGTTCTGGGTCCCGATGTGATCAGGCAGAGTACCGGTGAACATCAGAACCCAATGGATACCAGACTTAGAACCAAAGAAGAAGCAGAATATACTATAAAAATGAACCGCCTGGCGTTACGTTTTTATCCAGTCATGTATCCTGTTGTTTACCATATGCTTCAAAAAGCGGAAAAAAACAAGATAGAAAATCAGAAACAACATATGACACTTTATAGTCAGCTTCAGAAAAATATTGTCCCTTTTGGCGCCTGTCTTATTTTTACTCCATCATTTGTCGAAAAAGAAGAAAAAGCCTTTGAGCCGGAAACCCGGTTTTTCTACGAAGAATATATACTGGCGCTGCGCTGTCAGCGAAAAGGCTATAATATTGTGTATGATCCTTCCATGTCGGTGAAACATGAAAGCGGTGCAGCAACCAAGAAAAGCTATGGGACAGAAAAGAAGCGGATTCGGTTTATGATGGAGAAGACTGTGGGGGCGTGTGAGGTTTATTTGGAGATGCTGGGAGAAGAGTAAGTCTGAGAGATACTTTTTCATGTGGTTTTCTTGCGTTTTATATACATATATGATAAGATAACTTCGATTTAAAAGGACAAATATTTGAAATGATCAGGTGGAATACATGAAAAAATGGTGTGAGAAATTGAAAGGAAATTTATTTTTTGTTAGTCAGTTTGCATTGGATGATTTTAAAACAAAATATGCCGGTTCTGTGTTGGGATTTTTCTGGGCATTTGTTCAGCCGGTTATTACGGTATTAATATACTGGTTCATCTTTCAGATTGGATTCAAAAAATGGAGATGTAGACGGCTATCCATTCATATTATGGCTGGTATCCGGCTTATTGCCATGGTTTTTTGTAAGTGATTCTATTACAAATGCAACTTCAAGCTTAGTAGAATACAGTTATCTTGTAAAAAAGGTTTTGTTTAATATTAATATATTGCCAGTTGCAAGAGTTGTATCTGTGTTTTTTGTACAATTATTTTTAATTGGTTTTACAGCGATATTATTTATCGTATATGGACAGATGCCAAGTGTGTATTGGTTACAGTTAGTTTATTATATTGTCTACATGCTTCTTGTATGCATTGGAATATCGTATTTCACTGCATCACTTTTTGTTTTTTTTAGGGATGTCGTTCAAATCGTATCCATTGTTCTACAGATTGTTTTCTGGATAACACCGATTGTATGGCAGATGAGTATTTTTGATGAAAAGGTACAGTGGGCACTGAACTTTAATCCTTTGTTTTATCCGGTACGAGGCTATCGTGACGCATTGATGAGTGGAAAATGCTTTTGGGAATATGGATTCGGATGGAATTTGTATTATTGGCTGATTGCGTTGGCTTTTTGTTTAATAGGAATGAGCTGCTTCAAAAAATTAAAACAGCATTTTGCTGACGTATTATAGAAGTGAGGATATTAGGAATGCAAAATTATGCAGTGAATATAGAAAATTTGAATAAAACATATCGCTTATATAATAAACCGTCTGATCGTGTAAAGGAAGCGTTAGGCTTTGGCAAGAAGCAGAGTAAAACTTTTGAGGCGCTTAAGGATGTAAGCTTCAATGTGAAAAAAGGCGAGACAGTGGGGATTATCGGAACGAATGGTGCCGGTAAATCTACTTTGCTGAAAATTGTAACCGGAGTTTTAAGTCCGACAGCAGGAAATATTCAGATAGAAGGTAAGGTTTCTGCTTTATTGGAACTTGGAGCTGGCTTTAATGAAGAATATTCTGGAATAGAAAATATATATTTGAATGGCCGTATGATGGGTTATTCACGTAAGGAAATGGATGAGCGCCTTAACGGAATCGTAGAATTTGCGGATATTGGAGACTTTATCAATCAGCCGGTGAAAACTTACTCAAGCGGTATGTTTGCACGTTTGGCTTTCGCAGTTGCGATTAATGTGGAACCAGATATTCTTATTGTAGATGAAGCACTGAGTGTTGGAGACATTTTCTTCCAGAACAAGTGTTTTAAAAAATTTGATGAGTTAAAACGAAATGGCGTTACGATTCTTTTTGTATCTCATGATATCGGAAGTGTACGCCAGATGTGTTCCAGAGTTTTATGGCTTGATCATGGTACGGTCAGAGCCTTTGGCGAAGCTGCGCATATTTGTGATATGTATATGGACGAAAAGCGAAAATCAGCAGAATATGTGGCCGGACATATTCAGGATGAAGTTGCAGGGAATGTCTTCATGGAAAAAATTGATGAAGAGAGAAAATATCCCAAGATCAGTTTTGTGGAGGATCGTTTTCACAATGACAGTGTGGCAATCCGTTCTCTGTTTTTTACAGATTCCGAAGATAAAGCGGTAAATCGACTGTACGTTGATAAAACTTATCGAACTCATGTAGTAATTGAGTGTATGAAAGATGCACCAAGCCTGATTGTTGGATTTGTGTTGGAGAATAAAAAGGACTTCCTCTGTTTGATATTAACAATTTTATTAATCAGGGCGAAGTGGTCAACGGAAAGAAAAATGACATTATTGAGATCGTGTACGAATATACATTGCCGCGTATCATGAATGGTGTTTATCTGGTAGGAGCAGCGGTAGGTCAGGGTACACAGTCTAAGCATGAAATGCTTACCTGGCTTCATGGTATTATGGAACTGGAAGTCGTAAATCAAGGTTACAATTCTTCTTATATTGAAATTCCAAGCAAGATCAGAGCCTTTTCTAATCGACAGGAAAATGTAATGTTTTTATAGAATTTGTGGGTAAAATATGGATATTGTAATTGTTACATATAATTCTGAAAAATGGATAAAAAGGTGCCTGGATTCTCTGCTGAAGGCAAAGGCACTTTCTTCAGATCTGAAGTTGTTTTTTGTGGATAATCATTCCAGTGATCAGACGGTAGAATTGCTGACTGCTTATGAAAAGAAAGACGACTTCAGCCGTTTTGAGATTATTCAGCAGGAACAGAATCAGGGGTTTTGGAAATGCTAACAATCTAGGAGCATCCTTTGGAAAGGATGAAATTGTTTGCTTTTTGAACGTTGATACAGAGGTATTCGAAGATACTTTTAAGCGGCTGGAAGAGATAATTGCAGAGTCATCGAAAGAAATCGGAGCCTGGGAATTCAGACAGCTGCCATATGAGCATCCCAAAATTTATGATCCTGTTACTGGCATTACAAGTTGGATGTCCGGAGCAGCATTTGCAGTACGCAGAGAAATTTTTGAAAAACTTCAGGGGTTTGATAAAAATATTTTTATGTATGCGGAGGACGTGGATTTCAGTTGGCGTCTGAGAGCATCCGATTACAAAATTAAATATTGTCCGACTGTGAAAATAATGCATTATTCGTACGAAAGCATTGGAGCGGTGAAGCCGGCGCAGTATGTAAATTCTCTGATTAATAATCTGCTGCTGCGATATCGTTTTGGCAGCTTTTCCGATGTGATGAGAGGCTATTTTCAGTTTGCAATAGTGTTTTTTTTACATCGGGCCCCCTATCCGGGAGCAAAAAAACAATTGCTTCAGGCTTTTGCGGCACATTTTTCATGTATCTCTTCTTTTAATAATAAAAGTTATGCCAGGGCGCAGGTGGGACAGTTCCTGGAGTGGGATTATGAAATTACGCGTGACAATAAAATCCAAACACAGAAGGATTGTGAATTTTGTCCTTTGGTTTCCATTATTGTGCGAACCTGTCAGCGTGCAGAAGTTTTAAGAGAAGCGTTGATCAGCATCCGAAATCAGACGTATTCCAATATAGAGGTTATAGTGGTGGAAGATGGTGAGGCTTCTGCTGAAAAAATGATCGTAGAAGAATTTTCAGATTTGAATATCCGATATTATTCCACCGGAAAGAAAGCCGGACGTTCAGAAGCGGGAAATCTTGCATTATCGAAAGCAGCCGGGGAATATATTAATTTTCTGGACGATGATGATATCTTTTTTGCGGATCATGTAGAAACCCTGGTACAGGCTTTGGCGCAGAACAGAAAATATCTTGCAGCATATGCATTTGGATTTGAGACTCCGGTTGTTGTAGAAAGCACCTCTCCGTACAAATACCATATTAAAGCTTATAATAAGCGATATACGACTGCATTTGATGAAGTAGAGCTGTGTTATCATAATTTTATACCAATACAATGCATTATGTTCTCGAGACGTCTTTATGAAGAATTTGGGGGCTTTGACAGCTCACTGGATTATCTGGAGGACTGGGATTTATGGGTAAGGTATGCACAAAGGACAAAGTATATTTGTGTGGAAAAAACAACATCTTTGTATAGAGTTCCTTTTGAACAGAAGATTCAGAAAGAACGACAGCATCAATTAGACGAGGCATTAAAAACAGTACGAAAAAAACACGAATCCTATGAGATTCCTGTGAGTGCAGCAAGACTGGCTGTATATGGAAAAAAACGAATATGGGAGAAATAATAATGAAATTACAAATTCAATCTGTAATTTATGGAAATCAGGTAGACGCTTTGGTGAAAGCAATGAAAGCCCTTCAGCAGGCTGTAAAAGTCTATCACAGACGCGTGGGAGATCTGCAGGTGAGGCTTATTTATGGTGACTCTACACCAACTCCTGTTCTGGATGAAAAAACACAGAAAGATATCCGTGAAATGCTGAAGGCGGAAATTGAATTTGAATATAAAGTATTTGGATTTAATTCCGGAACTGCCAAAGGTCATAATCTGATGGCTGAGAATACAGATGCTGATATTATGATGATCATGAATCCAGATGTTATTTTGGAGCCAACCTGTCTGTGTAAGCTGATGGAACCTCTTAAACTGAAAGAGGTTGGAATGGTGGAGGCAAGACAGACTCCGCTGGAGCATGCAAAGGAATATAATACAAAAACAGGAGAAACGGAATGGGCATCTACTGCCTGTACTGTGTTTAAAACAGAGGTATACAATAAAATAAATGGTTTTGATGCAGAAACCTTCTTTTATATTGTGATGACCTGGATTTTCCTGGCGTGTGCGCTTGGCTGGTTATAAAATCATTTATATGCCATCCGCTATTGTATATCATGCTAAAAATCTGTCCTTATCAGGAACCTGGCAGCCTACATCCGCAGAAATATATTATTCTGCAGAAGCAGCCATGCTTCTTGCCTATAAATGGTCAAATCCGGAAAGGGCAGAAAAGCTTTGCCAGCAGTATCTGACTCATGGTGGTGAAAGCGAAAAAAAAGCAGCGCAGGAATATCGTAAAAGAGAAAAAGAGGGTACTTTACCCCAAATGATAGATCCAGAACATAAAATCGGAAGATTTTTAGGGGATGAATATTGTAAGATGCGATTTAAGTTTAATCACTAATTGCTTTGAGGAAATGAGTATGAATAATAAAAATAATAATAGTTGGAAAGATATTATTGGTGAATTTTCAGCGAACAGTAATGTTGGGCTGTATTTAAAAGGATTAGAGCATTTAAATACAGAAGAAAACCAGAAATTATACGAAGAGAAATATCTTCCTGTCATTCAAGGTGAAAAAAAAGGAAAATTCTCCTTTTTTAAGCGTTATTATCCGTACGCAGGGAAAGAGAGAGCAGGGATTGCGCGAAGCCCTGCTGTGTCTGCAGGCGCAGGAATGCCAGGACTTTGAAATATTATTGATTGCGCATAAAGCTGATGAAGAACATGGTAAGTTGATCGAAGAAATTCTGGAAGATCAGGAAGAGGAATTCAGAAAGAAAATAAGATTCTTTCGTCTGAATGAAGGAACCAGAACAACTCCGCTGAATTATGGTTTTTCCCATGCGTGGGGCAAGTATGCAGCTGTTTTTGATGATGATGATATTCTTTTCTCAAACTGGGTAGAGGAATTTAAAAAGTGTGCAGAAGAAAACGAGGGCCGTATTCTTCATTCTTTTGCATTTGCACAGGACTGGGAAAATCTGGAAAAACTGGGATATTGTGCAGTGGCTGCTCCGTCTGCAAACTACTGTGTTCCCTTTAATTTGATCAATCAGTTATCTGTTAACAGATGCCCATTGATGACTCTGGCGTTTCCTGTAAATATTTTTCAGAAGGCAGGAATTATATTCAACGAAAGCCTTAATGTGACAGAAGATTGGGAATATTTTATGAGAACCGCTTTTTTATGCGGCGTTTCCGATATTGAAGCACCGACAGCAATCTACAGATTCTGGAAAAACATTGAAACATCTGCCACCTTGCATGATCAGGAAAATTGGGATGCAACGTATCATTCTGTACAAGAGACTTACAACAGTCAGAATATTATTCTGCCGGCAGGAAATATCAGAAGAATCATAGAGCTGTCAACAGCTGGTGCAGCTCAGAATCTTGTAAATGCCAATGGCGAAATGGTAAGTCAACTTTTCTTCAGTAAAGGTGAAAGGTTTAGCAATAATCAGGTGATTCAGGCCGTGAATAAGGCAGAAGCACCGCAATTTGACATCTGGTTTCTATTTGAGAAAAAACAAATGATTTAACAGCAATGCGATTCGATTTATGTGAAGAAGGACTGTTTATGCTGAAAAATTTCAGTGTGGATATCTGGTTTACAAACGGAGAGAAAAAAGTACTTACGTTAGAGGATTGTGTACATAACGGCCTGGAGACGAAAGAGGGAGTATTTTTCATTAACTCAGATCCGGAAATCGTGTGGGAACTTAAAGATGAAAGACTGCTCGATGTTGTGAATGTGAAAGGGGAATTTGAACGGCGGGTGAAAACCAAAGGATGGGTGAATACGCTGCTGAATATTTTCCCATTGAAAAAATGTTTTAAAAAGAGAAAACTACATAACAAAGGGTATTTTTAGATCAGGAGGGTAAGATAATGAAAGTATTGGTAACTGGTGCTGCTGGCTATATGGGAAAATATGTAGTAAAAGAATTGTTGGGAAAAGGTCATGAGGTTTATGCAATTGACTTTAACCATAAGGAAATTGACTCAAGAGCTGAAATTCTGGATGTGGATATATTTTCCGGTGATGACAGAATTTATGAAAAGGTAAAATGTCCTGATTTATGTATTCATTTAGCATGGCAGGATGGATTTGTGCATAATTCACCAAAGCATATGGAAAACTTATCAAAGCATTTTACATTTCTGAAGAATTTAATTGATGGCGGCTGCAAAAGAATCGCAGTTATGGGAACCATGCATGAGATTGGATTCTGGGAAGGTGCAGTGGATGAAAATACTCCGTGTAATCCATTATCACAGTATGGTATTGCAAAAAATGCATTGAGACAGTCTCTTTTACTGCTAACCCAGAATTCAGATGTGAAGATTTACTGGTTAAGAGCATATTACATTCTGGGAGATGACAGACGAAACAGTTCTATTTTCACAAAGCTGCTTCAGGCAGTAGAAGATGGAAAAGAAGAATTTCCATTTACTTCAGGTGAAAACAAATATGATTTCATTGACATAAAAGATCTTGCAATGGAAATCGTAGCTGCAAGCACACAGGATGAAATTACTGGAATTATAAATGTCTGCACAGGAAATCCAGTTGCTCTGAAAGATAAGGTGGAAGCATTCATTAAAGAAAAGGGACTTCCGATTAAATTGAAATATGGAGCATTTCCTGACAGACCTTATGATTCCAAGATTATTTATGGCGATAGCACGAAAATAAATAAAATTTTAATGACAACAGGGAAATAACATTATAAAAGGATGTGATCGTGTGGAATTCGGAAATGGAAAAAAGAATCAGTTAGTATGGCGCTCGTCTGAAAACAGATATCATAATGAGGAATTCAAAGTGAATGAAGATAATGACAATGTAAATGTTGCGATACTTGCACGCCAGGTAAATGCAGAAAGTACAGTGCTTGATATTGGCTGCGGTGAGGGCAAATTTGGTGCTATGCTACTGAATAAAAAATGCCAATTATATGGAATCGATATTGATTCAGAAGCATGTCGAAATGCATCGGAAAAATATAAATATAATAAGATATTCTGCACAAATATTGAAGCGCCTGATTATGCGGATGAAGGATTTGCAGAATTAGAAAGTCTGTCTTTTGAATTTGACCTATATTGCCTTGATCGACATTCTTGAACATGTAATAAATCCTACAAGGGTTATTGAAAACTCAGTCAGATACTTGAAAGATAAAGGGAAAATCCTGATCAGTGTTCCAAATGTGAATAATGCAGATATATTTTTAAATTTGCTTAATGATCATTTTAATTATCGCGAAGCGGGTGTGCTGGATAATACACACACGAAATATTTTACCAGACATTCTTTTATTGAGTGGATCGAAGATATTAATAGTACAGCAGACTTTGCACTGGATTGTGAATATATAGGAAGTACTTTCGGGGAAACCGAGTTTATGCAGGAAGTGGAGAAAAAGTATCCAAACGTGTATGAACTGATTCAGTTAAATCCATGGTTTAATGCGATTCAGCATTTGTTTGTACTGACCTATTATAAAAACAAAAAAGAGGCAAACACCAATCATCTAGAAGGACTTTTACAGGAAAAGGGTAATAATCTTGTAGGAAAGCTGAATCAGGTGCTTGATTTTTCAGGGGCAGATTTGCAGGAAAAGGATTTTTCAATGCTTCCAAATGAGAGAAGAACTTTAAAAGAGCAAGTCTTTGTATCAGAAGAAGGATGGAAAAAGTGTGCAGATGAGTTAAAGAAAGCGAAAGCCTTTGAGGAAAAAAATCAGAGAGACATTGATGAATTAAAGCAAGCATTAGAGCAATCGCAGCAAATGGTGAGTGAAAAAAATGCGGAGCTTAAAAATGTAGAGGATAAATTGGCGCAAAGTACAGCCGCACTGGAAGAAACTCGTGTTGAGTGGAAAAAGTGTGCAGGGGCATTGGAAGAAACCCGTACCGAATGGAAAGAATGTGCGGAAGCATTGGAAAATGCGAAAAAAGGCTGGGGAGAATGCGCGGAAGCATTAGAAAATGCGAAAAAAGGCTGGAAAGAATGTGCGGAAGCGTTAGAAAGTGCGAAAAAAGGCTGGAAAGAATGTGCGGATGCATTAGAACAGGAAAGAAAATCAAAGTGATGTATCCACATAAGTGAAATATAAGAGGAAATGGAGAAAGAAATTATTTAATGGCGAGGGAGAAAAGAGACAATAATTTTAATATCATTAGGTTTGTTGCTGCAATAATGGTTATGGCTGGACATATGGCATATATTGGTAGCTATACCCTTCCTACATTATGGGGAGAAGGAATTCAGGCGCTCGGAGTAAAAATCTTCTTTTTGATTGGTGGATTTCTTATTGCGAAAAGCTGGGATCAGATTCTAATCCGGTACGGTATATGACGAAAAGAGTTTTTAGAATTTTTCCTGCGCTTATTGCATTTACATTAGTTGCTGCTTATGTGATTGGACCAATCCTGTCAACACTTACAATCAACGAATATTTTCAGTCACCACTGGTTAGAAATTATCTGCGAAATATATTGTTATTTCCAGCATATTCACTGCCGGGTGTTTGAAACAAATCCATATCCCAATGCAGTAAATGGTTCATTATGGACTCTGCCTATGAATTCGCAATGTAT
>ADJT01000702.1_pt1 | contig 9952 bp, 9 predicted proteins | sample 268108 | NCBI WGS metagenome assembly ADJT01 (sample SAMN00007487, study PRJNA43253) | human gut metagenome | isolation source: feces sample TS29
GACAAAATCGGCCCCTTCAAAAGCTTTCATCTGGTCATATTCTACGCGGGCATTTCCTACGAACTTGGGGTCGAGTTCATAACCTTCGGGATGTGTAATCACAAAGTCATAATCAGTTGCATTCATCCATTCGGCAAAGGAGTTGGGGACAGCCTGGGGCAATGGACGCGGATGTGGAGCCCATGTCATCACTACTTTGGGGCGTGCCGTCTTCTTATATTCCTCAATGGTTATCAAGTCGGCAAAACTCTGCAGCGGATGGCGTGTGGCAGCCTCCATGGAGAATACCGGCCGGCCGGAATGCTTGATGAACTGCTCCAGTATCACTTCGTTGTAATCGTCTTCCTTATTTTCGAAGCGTGCAAAAGAACGTACGCCGATGACGTCGCAATAGCAGCCCATCACGGGAATGGCTTCCAGTAAGTGTTCCGGTTTGTCACCGTCCATGATGACACCACGCTCTGTCTCCAGTTTCCAGGCTCCCTGGTTGATGTCCAGTACAATTACGTTCATGCCCAGATTCAATGCAGCCTTCTGTGTACTGAGGCGGGTACGCAGGCTGGAGTTGAAGAAAATCATCATCAGCGTTTTGTTACGTCCCAGTTCCACATATTTGAAACGGTCTTTTTTAATCTCGAATGCTTCGTCCAGTGCAGACTTTAGGTTACCGATGTCCTGCACGCAAGTAAAGTTCTTCATATTTACAGTCTTTTTAGTGTATCTATATCTTTGTTATTCGGCTGTCAAGGTCTGGTCTGTCCGGAACCTTCGACAATCCATTTGTATGTGGTGATTTCTTCCAGAGCCATCGGACCGCGGGCGTGTAGCTTCTGGGTGCTGATGCCAATCTCGGCACCGAGTCCGAATTGTGCGCCGTCGGTGAAAGAGGTCGGTGCATTGACGTATACGCAAGCGGCGTCCACTTCCCGGCAGAACCATTCGGCACGTGTCTTGTCGTCCGTAATGATGCATTCGCTATGTTTGGAACCGTACTTCCGGATATGTGCCAATGCTTCCTGGAAAGAATTCACGGTTTAATGGCCATCTTGTAGTCCAGGAACTCTCTGCCGTAGCAGTCTTCAGTGGCAAGTCTCAACAGCTCGACGGGATATTTGTCACGCAGACTGTGGTAGGCGGGTTCATCGGCAAATATCTCTACATTGCTTGATTGCAGCGGCAGGCATAGGTCGGGCAAATTAGCCAGGCTGTCGGCTTCGATAATTAGGCAATCCAAAGCGTTGCATACACTGACCCGGCGTGTCTTTGCATTGGCAATGATAGATGGACCTATGCTTATATCGCCATAGCGGTCGAAGAACGTATGGCATACGCCGGCACCTGTCTCTATAACCGGTACTGTGGCATTCTGGCGTACGAAGTTTATCAGGCTGCTGCTGCCACGCGGAATTATCAAATCTACATAATCGTTGGCATGCAGTAGTTCGGCAGTCGCCTCTCTGTCGGCAGGAAGCAGTTCCACGATATGTGTATCTACGTTGAAATGCTCCAGTACCTCGTGTATCACGCTGATTATGGCACGGTTGGAATAGTCTGCATCGCTTCCGCCTTTCAGAATACAGGCATTGCCGCTTTTAAGGCAGAGTGAGAATACATCGAAACTGACGTTGGGACGGGCTTCGTAGATAATGCCTATGACACCGAAAGGTACACTGACCCTTTTTATCTTCAATCCGTTGGGTAATACGTTCTCTTTAAGGACTTTTCCCAAAGGAGAAGGGAGGGCGGCTACGTTGCGGATGTCCGCAGCGATGTCCTGCAAACGGCTTTTTGTCAGTTTCAGGCGGTCGTATTTAGGGTCGGTAGAAGGCATACGCTCCAAATCCTTCTGGTTTTCACTCAGAATGAAGTCTGTTTTGTTTATGGCAGCGTCTGCAACAGCCAGTAATATTTGGTTGATTTCTTTGTCGCTTAACGCTAGCATGTTACGGCTGGCATCTTGTACGGCGACAAAAGTTTTGTTTAAGTTCATTTTCTTACTGAGTATAGAGTGATAAATATGCAAGTATGAATATCGTGGATAGTATCCGTCTGTGGCCTATTCTATATATAGGTAGTCGTAGTGCACTACGGGTTTCTTTCCATGTTTTCCCATTGTTTCCCGTGCTTGGCTGGAGTCACAGTTGGCTTTTCCCACACCGATGGGTTTACCGCCGAAGTCGATAATCCGTACGATGTCGTCCTTCTCGAACTCGCCTATAACGTCAGTGATGCCTACCGGTAGGATGCTTACTGCTTTGTCCGAGAAGAGCAGTTCGGTGGCACAATGATTGATGTGCAGTTCGCCTTTGGCAAACCCTTCGCTGTGCGCAATCCATTTCTTGATGCTCGATACCGGTTCCGGAGACGGAATGAAACGGGTATAGTTTAATTCTTCATTATTCATTATTTTCACAAGGATGTTGTCCCGCTTCCCGTTGGCTATGATTACTGTGATGCCCTCATCCGCCACTTTGCGGGCAATGTTGGTTTTTGTCAGCATGCCGCCGCGTCCGAAGCTGGACTTGGAAGTTTGTATGTAGGAGGAGAGGTCTTTGCCTTGTTCTATTTCACGGATGACTTGAGACTCCGGGTCGGCGGGTGAACCGTTGTAGATACCGTCTATATTGCTGAGAATGATTAGTGCCTGGGCATCCATCATGGAGGCTATCAGGCCGGACAGCTCATCGTTGTCGGTGAACATCAGTTCGCTCACGGAGATGGTGTCGTTCTCATTGACAATAGGAATGACGCCGTTCTCCAGCATTACGGTCATACAGTTTTTCTGGTTGAGGTAATGGCGGCGGGTGGAAAAGTTCTCTTTCATAGTGAGCACTTGTCCCACGGGGATGCCATGCTCCTGGAACAGCTCGTAGTAGCGGTTGATGAGTTTGGCCTGCCCTACAGCGGAAAAGAGCTGGCGCTGGTCTACGCTGTCCAACTTCTTGGTGGGGCGCACTTCACTACGTCCCGAAGCAACGGCTCCGGAAGAAACAAGTATTATTTTTATGCCGGCCTTGTGCAGCTCGGCTATCTGGTCCACCAAAGCGGACATGCGGGTGACGTCGAGAGTGCCGTCACGACGTGTCAAAACATTGCTGCCTACCTTGACAGCAATTCTATTGAAATCAATCTCCATTTTCTCTCTTTTCGTATTCACGGACTACTTCCATGGCGGCTTCGTAGTCCTTCTCATTGACGAGAACGGAAACATCTACCGCAGTGGCAGGCAGTACAACGTTTACTACCATTCCGTCTTTTGTTACAGCTTCAATATCACTATTTCCCAGCAGGCTCTTTACGAGTTCTGCTTCCCACGGTGAACCGGTGAACACCTCAACGAGTTTGCTTTTGTCTTCTTCTTTCATGATGGTATGAATTTAGAGGTTTCTGTCTTACAAATATAACAAATGTTTTTGTTTTAATGTTTAATGCTGACGAATTTATAGTTCAATCCTCTCAACTCTTATCGATTCATTCAGGAAAGTAGAAGCCGATTCTGTGAATTTCTCCTCCGATTCCGTGGTGCGGTAGACGCATCTTCCACCTTTGGTACATTTTTTGTCCATTTCCGGATGGCGGTGAAGATAGTCTTTCAGGCTGTCTGCTACCAGTTCCCCCTGGGTGACGGTCGTGATGCCGTCGGGCATGTATTGCTGTATCTTGGGCAGCAGCAACGGGAAGTGCGTGCAGCCCAGAATGACGGTGTCTATTTGCGTGTCTTTGGCCAGCAGGTTGCCGATGTTTTTGCGTATGAAGTAGTCAGTACCCTCACCTTGTGCCTCATTGTTTTCTACGAGGGATACCCATAGAGGGCAGGCTTCACCGCTCACTTTGATGTCGGGGAAGAGTTTATGCACTTCCAGCGGATAGGATTCAGACTTGATGGTTCCTGCCGTGGCAAGCACTCCCACATGGCGGCTTTGGGTTATGTTCCCTATGCATTCTACGGTTGGGCGGATTACTCCCAACACACGGCGCATAGGGTCGAGGCGAGGCAAATCATTCATTTGTATGTTGCGCAGAGCTTTTGCCGAAGCTGTATTGCATGCCAGAATGACGAGGTGACAACCCATCTCGAACAGTTTGGTGACTGCCTGCAAGGTGAACTCATAGACAATCTCGAACGAGCGGGTTCCGTAAGGCGCGCGCGCGTTGTCGCCCAGATAAATGTAATCATATTGGGGAAGGGCTTCCCGTATCTTGCTCAGGATGGTCAGTCCGCCATATCCGGAATCGAATATTCCGATGGGACCGGCTGCAGAAGGTAATGTCTGTTTCATGCTTTCTAAAGACTATGTACCGTGCAAAGATAATGCAAATTTCTCAGTAATGTATAAAAAATAAGCGCGGATAAAACTATCCGCGCTTGCTCTATCATAGATAATTCTATTATTTAATGCCCAATTGCGTTTTAACTTTGGCAGTTACATCAACGCTCTGTGCTCCTACGAATGGTATCGGGGTACGGGCCAAGTCGAAGATATAGACCACGCCTTCAGCCTTGCCGACAGCCTGGATGGCTTCGTCCAGTTTCTGATAGATGGGAGCCATAGCATCTTGCTGTGCTTTCTGCATACTTTGATAAGCTTCTTGTTGGAATTGTTCTTGGCGTTGGGCCATATCGTTTAATTCTTTCTGGCGTCTTTCAGCGATGTTTTTGGGCAAAGAATCTTGTTGAACAAGATATTCCTGATACTTCTTTTGGAATTCTTCGTTAGTGCGCTGCATTTCATCCTGATATTTCTTAGACATAGCATCAAGGTCAGCTTGAGCTTTGGTAAATTCAGGCATAACAGTGATTACTTCCTGAGAATTCATGTGAGCGAATTTAGCTTGCGCCATAGCTCCCAGCGGGAGGGCGAACATAACTACGAGTAGTGCGATTTTTTTAAGCATAATGTTTATTATTTATTTGAATGATTATTCGTCGGGGACAAATATAGCGCAAACTGAACGCAATACAAAATAAGCAAGCTTATTTTTAATCCTGAATGCAGTCTATATTCTGAAACAAATGTATGAAATTAATTTGAATATCCCAGTTTTGCAAGTACTTCATTGCTGACGTCAATACTCGGCGAGGCAAAAATGATACTTGATGCGGAAGCACGGTCTACAACTACCGCATATCCGTTCTGTGTCGCAATTTCCTTTACAGCATTGTATATTTCATCTTGAATGGGTTGCATCAGACTTTCACGTTTTTATACAGTTCGCCTTCCGGACCGAAGTATTTGCGGCGCAGTTCGGCTGCTGATTTCTCTTTAGCGACAATCTCTTCTTCCTTTTTACCTCTCTGTGTTTCAGAAAGGGAGGCAATCTGAGACTGATAGTTCTTGTACAGAGTCTTGGCTTCTTCGGAAATCTTTTCGACTTCACTCTGCCATTGTCTGGAGGCTTGCTCCAGTTGTTCATTGGCACGTTCGTAGGCAGGAATATTTTCCAGGATATATTCCATGTCAATCAAGGCGAACTTCTGTGCATTGGCTGTTATACTTACTGCAAACAGTGTAAAAAGGATCAATAAACTCTTCTTCATAACGATACTGCATTAATTGTCAATTATCAATTGTCCATTGCTTAGAATTCCTGTCCCAGGATGAAGTGGAACTGGCTGCCGCCATATTGCGAGGAACCCATTATTTTGTCGAAACCGTAAGCCCAGTCGATACCCATCATACCAATCATCGGGAGGAAGATGCGGACACCGACACCGGCTGAACGTTTCAATTCGAACGGGTTGAACTTATTGACATCATGCCATGCATTACCGGCTTCCACAAACGTTAACGCATAAATACTGGTACTTGTTTCGAGCATCAAAGGATATCTTAATTCCAGTCCGAGACGTGTATAGGCATAACCTTCAGAACCGTATGGAGTCAATGAGCTGTTCTCATAACCACGGAGGGCGATACTTTCTGTAGCATAGCTGGAGTAGCCGGTCATACCGTCACCACCCACGTCAAACGTTTCGAACGGAGACTTCTTGTATTTGTTGTAGTGTCCCAGCAAACCGAATTCTACACGTCCCATCAATACCGGAGTACGTTTAACGGTAATCGGGTCCATCAACGGGATATAGATTTTGGATTTGAATTTCCACTTGTGGTATTCAATCCACTTGTGCATCTTGTTCATGTCTTCCTGGCTGCTGGTGCTGTACTTGCTGTAATCGGTACCGTCGAACAGAGAGAAAGGCGGTGTGATTTGTGCAGACAACGAGAACTCGGAACCTTGGCGCGGATAAATCGGGTTGTCGATAGAGCTACGGGACAAGGTCAGGTTGAGGCTGAGGTTATTACACTTACCGTTGGTAACCGGGAAGTACTGCCAGTCACTCAGAACATAACGTTGGTAAGACAACTCGGCTGTGAACTGGAAGTAGTCATCCGGCCACTTCAAACGCTTACCGAACATCACTGCAAGACCATACATCTGGATAGATTTGTCCGGGTCGTAATAATTCTCGTAGTTGTTGTAATTGCCGTAGTTGTACATACCGTAGCCATACATACCGCTATAATAGCTGTTGTAATAGCTGTTCATGTAGGCTGAATTGTAATAACGGCTACTGATGTCGGTCTGGCGGGAATAGAAAGCCGATACGGAGAATGCATTCGGGCGTTTACCGCCAAACCACGGGTCGTAGAATGAAACGCTGTATGACTGATAGTATTTGGCATTGGTCTGGCCGCTGATGGTCAATGTCTGACCATCGCCTTGCGGGAGGATACCGCGGTAGTTCTCACCCGGATGCAGCAGGTTGGACAGAGAGAAGTTGGTGAACTTCAGACTTAACTTACCGATAATACCCGTTTGTCCCCAACCGGCGGAGAACTCTACCTGGTCGTTGGCTTTGGATACAAGGTCATAACCGATGTCTACCGTGCCGTCTTCCGGTCTCGGCTGGATGTCGGGCTGGATTTGTTCGGGGTCGAAGTGTCCCATCTGCTGGATTTCACGCATGGAACGCATCAGGTCTTCACGGCTGAAGAGTTCGCCCGGACGGGTACGGAGTTCACGGCGTACTACGTTTTCATACAAACGGTCGTTACCGTTGATGCTGACTTTATTGATGGTAGCCTGGCGGCCTTCGTAGATACGCATTTCCAAGTCGATGGAGTCGCCCACGATGTTTACTTCCACCGGTTCGAGGCTGTAGAACAGATAACCGTTGTTGTAGTAGAGGTTGCCGATGGCATCGTCATCGGTCATTGTACGTTCTTCAAGTAACTTTTGGTTGTAGACGTCACCCTTCTTCATTTGGAGGAGGAAGTTCAGTTGTTCGGAAGGATACAGTGTGTTACCTACCCAAGTTACATTGCGGAGGTAATATTTCTGTCCTTCCTCAATCTGCATGAAGATGTCTACTGTGCGGTCATCGTAGGGCTTGATACTGTCTGTCACGATGATGGCGTCACGATAACCCAGTTCGTTGTATTTGTCGATAATCAGCTGTTTGTCCGCTTCGTAGTTGTCCTCAATGAATTTCTTGGTGCGGAACAGATTGAGCAGCTTGCCCTTTTCGTTTGTTTTCTTCATCACACGCTTCAGCTTCTTGGTCGTGAGGGCCTCGTTGCCTACAATGGTGATTTGATGTACTTTCACTTTCTCCTTCTTGTCGATGTCGATGTTGACAATCACTTCATTCTTCTTTTCCGGATCATCACGTTGGGTGATGATTACATCTGCATTCTTGAAGCCCTTGTCGTCAAAGTAGCGCTTTATCAAGGTCTTGGCGCGGTCTACCAGGTTAGGTGTAATCTGGCCGCCCTTTATCATGCCGATTCTGCTTTCCAGGTCTTCACGCTCCGACTTCTTCACACCGTTGTAGCGTATGTCGGAAACACGCGGACGCATGGTCAGATGAATGGTCAGCCAAATTTGGTCACCTTCAACTTGTCTGCTGTAATTTCCACGTCAGAGAACAGGCCGTGGCGCCAGTAGCGCTTACAAGCTTGTGTAATCTCGTCACCCGGCACGGTGATAGTCTGCCCTTTGGATAGTCCGGACAATCCGACAATTACATAATCTTCATAGTTCTGGGCTCCTTCGACCTTAATGTCGGCTATTTCATACTTCTTGGGGGTTCCCGAATAGAGTATAACCGGCTTTTCGGTTTCATCGGTGTTGTTTACGTCCTGTGCTGCTGTTGTCAGTGCGTAGCCGAAAAGGCAGACAAACGTTACGAGTATGGAGAAAATACGATAGTGCATCTTTTTATTTACTGTTTTACAATTTACTATTTACTATTTGTGTGTCCGGTGATTAATTGATTTGCTCGCTGGTCTTGCCGAACCTGCGTTCGCGTTTCTGATAGTCACATATGGCTTTGCGTAGCTCCTCTTCACGGAAGTCGGGCCAATAGGTATCACAGAAATAAAGTTCCGAATAGGCGCATTGCCAGAGCATGTAGTTACTGAGGCGGAGCTCTCCTCCGGTACGTATCAGCAGGTCGGGGTCGGGCATGAAGTGGGTTGTCAGATGACGGGATATGAGCTCACTGTCGATTTGTTCGGGTTTCAGCTCACCTTTCTGTACCAGGTCGGCTATTTGCCGGGCAACTTCCGTTATTTCCCAGCGGGAAGAGTAGCTCAATGCCAGTACCAGGCACATTCCCGTGTTGTGGGAGGTGTGTGCCACGCAAGTGTTGAGCCGTTGCTGTACGTTGGCAGGCAGTTTTTCAATATCTCCTATTACCCGGAAACTGATATTGTTCTTCATGAACGTCTCTTCCTCTATGGAGTCGAAGAGCAATCCCATCAAGGCGGCTACCTCGTCCGACGGACGATTCCAGTTCTCGGTAGAGAACGTATATAAAGTAAGGTATCTGACTCCTAATTTAGCGGCTTCCTCTGCAATGACGTGCACAGTCTCTGCGCCGGCCTGATGTCCATAGCTGCGTTCGTGTCCACGCTGCTTGGCCCACCGTCCGTTACCGTCCATGATAATCGCCACGTGCTGGGGTATCCGGTTTAGATCGATTTCTTCCTTATATGACATCATTATTATTGTATTTCGAAGCCCAATCTGTTAAGACGTCCGCGCCATACTTCATTTTTGGTGCCGTTGCCGCCGAATATCACCCAAATGAAGTCCCGTTTGTCTGCCGGGGCCACAGTTTTGTCTTTCGTCGGTTCCACTATAATGGAGTACGCGCCTTTCCCTTTGAATTCCTGGGGTAGCAGGAACTTGGTTTCTGTCTTGCTCCACGCAATGCCTGTGATGGAGTTGTAGATGGCGTCAAGTTCTCCTCCAAAGCAATAGAACATGTCGCCATAGTACATAATGGCAGGGTTGACCATGCCGGGACAAGATGTGTCGTACACCGTGTTAGCCAGGCTTGCCCAGCCTTTGCCGTCCAATGAGAACCAGGGTATTGTCTCTTGTTCGTTGGCCAGCGGCATTCCTGCCAGAACCACCTTCTCTACACCATTGCCGGTGTTGGTCTGGGTGGTGGATATGTTTTCGGTAGGGAATCCTGCCGGGACTTCCTCAAGGGTAAGGTTGTCAGCCGTGTTTTCCGTTTCCCAATTCTTTCCGTCTTTACAGATGTTGAAATATTGCTTTCCATTGATTTCCACAATACCCGAGAGCCGGTCGGAGAAACCATTGATGAGGACTATGACATTGTCTCCCAATGTAGTGACTTCTGTCCAGGCGCCGCCGTTGGTGGAGCTGAATACTCTCTTGCTTTTTGTAACCATGTAGAGTGCATTGTTATACTCTACGGCAGATGTCAGCTTTACGTCTGAGGGGAGGTTGCTGACATTGACTTTACTCCAGTTGTATTTATCGGGCGCAGTCGATGTCTTGTAAGCGGTAGTGTTGGAAGTGTAGACAAACAACTCGTCTCCAAGTATAACCGCTTTTTGCTGGCCTAAATTGATGGTATTGGAGAATACATTCCCTTTTTTCTGCATGTCTGTCCAGACGAGTGAGTCCGGGT
>ADJT01012926.1_pt1 | contig 9939 bp, 10 predicted proteins | sample 268108 | NCBI WGS metagenome assembly ADJT01 (sample SAMN00007487, study PRJNA43253) | human gut metagenome | isolation source: feces sample TS29
TCTTGATTTTGCAACACTGGATCCGGAAGCATGCGATATGCCGTTTGGATTTGGTTCCGGCGGTGGCGTTATCTTCGGTGTTACCGGTGGTGTTACCGAGGCAGTTCTTCGAAGACTGAGCCCGGATCACAGCAAGGAAGCCATGCATGAGATTGCAGAGTGCGGTGTTCGTGGTGAAGAGGGAATCAAGGAATTTACCGTACCGTACAAGGGAATGGATATCAATGTATGCGTAGCCAGTGGCCTTGCAAATGCAAGAACCGTTATGGAACGTGTAAAGAACGGCGAGGCAAACTATCATCTGATCGAGGTTATGGCATGCCGCCGTGGATGTATCATGGGTGGAGGTCAGCCGACCAGATCCGGTGACAGAACCAAGGCAGCCAGAGCAAGAGGTTTGTACAATGCAGACAATACCATGATCATCAAGAAATCCGATGAGAACCCACTGGTTCTGGAGCTTTATGAGGGACTCCTCAAAGGCAAAGAGCATCATCTGCTTCACAATGAGTTCTATATCAAAGACTGATATGAGGAATACAAAGGGCTGCTGTTCCCGGTGAACAGCAGCATATAAGAAGCCTTCCGGGCATATACTGTGGTATGCGGGAACTGTCTTTTTTAAGACGTTTCCCGGAACTTACAGGCCAGTATATGCAGGGAGGCTTTTTTATATGGAAAACTTTCAGGTTTACCGTGATATCCAGGCGCGGACGGGCGGGGATATCTACATAGGGGTTGTGGGACCGGTCCGTACAGGAAAATCCACATTCATCCGGAGATTTATGGAGCTGATAGCACTGCCATCGATCAGCGAGGGAAAAAGAGCAGAACTTCAGGATGAACTGCCATTAAGCGGTGCCGGAAAAATGATCACCACCGTAGAACCCAAATTTATTCCAAAAGAAGCAGTGGAAGTATCCATAGGGGAAAACCAGAAAATCCGGGTAAAACTCATTGACTGTGTAGGCTTTCTGGTAAAAGATGCATCCGGAAATGTGGAAGAAGGCAGGGAGCGGATGGTCAAAACTCCCTGGCAGGAAAAAGCAATCCCGTTCCATGATGCAGCCCGCATTGGAACGGAAAAAGTGATCAGCCAGCATTCCACCATTGGGATTGTAGTCACAACAGACGGAAGTTTCGGGGAGATTCCCAGAGAAAATTTTATCCCGGCAGAGGAACAGACCATAAAAGAACTGAAAGTCCAGGGAAAACCCTTTCTGATCCTGGTAAACTCCCAGACTCCCTACAGTGAGGAAACCGGAAAAACTGTAAAACATCTGGAAGAGAAATTTGGAGTATCCGTTCTGGCAGTCAACTGTGAACAGCTTCGAAAAGAGGATGTGACCAGAATCCTGGAGAAGATCCTTTATGAATTCCCGGTCAGTGAGATAGAGCTTTTTGTTCCCAGATGGGTGGAGATGCTTTCTCCGGAACATGAGGTAAAGGCGGCTCTGTTAAATGAGATTCGGGAAAAGATGACCAAACTTACTCATGTGCGTGATGTAAGCAGAGAATCAGTATATCTGGAAAGTCCATATGTGGAAGATACATTGCTTGAGCAGGTCAGTCTTTCCGATGGAAAAGTCCGTATCCGGATCGCAGTAAAAGACATTTATTATTATCAGATGCTCAGTGAAATGAGCGGGATATCCATGGAAAGCGAATATGAACTGATCCAGACCATAAAAGAGCTTGCCGGTATGAAGGAACAATTTGTAAAAGTCCAGGCTGCCCTGGAAGCGGTAAAAGGAACAGGGTATGGGGTTGTGGTGCCTGAGCTTTCCGAGATCACTATTGAGGAACCAGAGGTGATCCGTCAGGGAAATAAATTCGGAGTAAAGATCCGGTCAAAAAGTCCGTCCATTCATATGATCCGGGCGGGAATCGAAACGGAGATCGCTCCGATCGTTGGTACAGAACAGCAGGCGGAGGACCTGATAAAGTATATCAGAGAAAGCCCGGAGCGAGGGGAAAGTATCTGGGAGACCAATATTTTCGGAAAATCCATCCAGCAGCTGGTGGAAGACGGAATCCGGAACAAGCTGGCCATGATCAGCGAAGAAAGTCAGGTGAAGCTTCAGGATACTATGAAGAAGATCGTAAATGACAGCAAAGGCGGACTGGTGTGTATCATCATATGAATGGAGAATAGAATTGCAAAGCAAAAAGGACGTTCTTCAGCAGACGTCCTTTTTTGATGTTGTTTTTTCCATTCTGCGATAAACTGAAGCTGTTCCTGGTCAGATAGTTCCTGGGAAGCGGCGTCATTTCCTGCAGCGGCACAGCAGAAAAGAACAAAGATCTGGAGTCCGAAGAATACAAGAAAAAAGAGAAGCATAGAAAAACCTCCTTTATTTTTCAGATATGTTAAGTATTGGAGGAGATAATGTATTTTATACATTATATTGCAAGAAAATCAGAGCAATGCTATAATTATCACCGGGTATGAAGATTTTTAAAACAGGAGGAAAAGAAACCATGAAAAAGAGAAGATTCGCACAGCTTGTTCTCATGATCACAATGCTGTTTTGCCTGACATTTGGCACAGTGTGTGCGCAGGCGGCAACAACAGCAACCACAACAACCGTAAAAGCAGCTGTTAAAAATGGCTGGAAAAAAGAGGGCGGTCAGTATTATTACTACATCAAAGGTAAAAAAGTTACCAACAAATTAAAAAAGATCAATGGTGCGATATATTATTTAGGCTCGAATGGTGCAAGAAAGACCGGATGGTATACAGTAAAATCCGGAAATACCTACAAAACCATGCAGTTTGCTTCCAACGGAAAATACACTGGGAAATCCAAAAAAGCAAATGCAGAACTGATCAAGATGACAGATTCAGTGCTTCGCAGCCAGAAGATTTCTGCAAGTCTGACTACAACTGCGCAGAAAAAAACGGCTCTTCAGAAATTGTTTAACTGTTCCAAAAAATACGGATATATGAGAATGAAGGGCTTTGACGGAAAACCTTTGCAGTTTACAAAAGGTAAAAGCCAGATGTTTGCATATCTGACCATGGGAATGAAAAAGGAAACTGCTACGGTGTTGCATCAGCCTTTGCAGTACAGGCTAAACGTGCAACAGGACTTCCGGTCCGTGTATGCTGGGGAAAAAGTAATGTATTTAATAAAAATAAATGGCAGCCACATGGATGGACAGAGATCAAGATCGGAAATACCTGGTATACATTTGATGCAAATGCAGCAGGAAACAAATCCAGAAAAGATGTTAAATATTATATGCAGAAATCTTCATCCATGAAAAAATACTATAAAACTGAAGGAAGAGAAGATATCGTTCTCTAAAGAATAGGAGCAGATCATGAAAAAGTGGACAAAGAAGATCCTGGTAGCAGTACTTTGTCTGATGATGCTCCAGATGCCGGCAGCTGAACCACTTATTGCGGTTCAGACTGTACAGGCAGCATCTACAGCCAAGGCAGCCAAAGGTAAAAAACGGTCTCAAAAAAGAGGGCGGACAATACTACTATTATGTGAAAGGGAAAAAAAGTAAAGAATACATGGAAAACCGTGACTGTCGCTAATAAGACTACCGGCAAAAAAATGACATACAGATACTATTTTTCCAACACCGGAAAGGCTTATAAAGGTGGAACATTCTTCGGGGAGAACTATCTCCTTGTAAAAAAGATCGGCGGGAAATACTATGGATTTAACCGGTATGCACAGATGGTAAAAGGCGTTTATTATTCCGCATATGGACAGTCCAGAGCCGGATTTTATGCTTTTAATACAAAAACCGGTGTATACGATGCCAGAACATCTTCAAGATTAAGGAAAGCATTTGTAAGAGAAAAGAGTTCTGCAGCACTGCGGAAAGCCCTTGGCAGACCTCTTCGTACCAGAAAGACAGATGGCTGTTATGGTGACGGACAGGAATATCTGTTGGAATACACAAGATTCTGGGTCAATACATACAAAGACAAAAAAGGGAAGGAAATCGTACTGGACGTGATCAGCAAATAAGATTCGCCAGACCGATAAATAAATATAATTATGGTTTTCAGTTCAATGGTATTTCTGTGTGTATTTCTTCCAGCTGCTTTTTGTCTGCATCTCCTTTTACCTGGGATGCGGGCCAAAAATTTTTTGCTTGTAGTGGCAAGTCTGGTCTTTTATGCATACGGAGAACCGATTTATGTAATATTACTGGTTGCTTCATCGGCGGGCAACTATATTTTAGCGCGCCTGACAGGGGAATGTCCGAAGATCCGTAAGCTCACAATGACATTGGCTGTGGTGATAAATCTCGGTCTTCTTGTGATCTTTAAATATTCCGGATTTCTGGTGGAGACATTTAATTCTGTTACCGGTGCCGGAATTCCGGTTCCGCAGGTCCGGATGCCGATCGGAATATCGTTTTTTACTTTTCAGGCACTTTCCTACGTGATCGATGTTTATCGGGGAGATGCTTCGGTTCAGAAGAATTTCGGAAAGGTGCTTCTGTATATCTCATTTTTCCCACAGCTGATCGCGGGACCTATCGTCAAGTATCATGATGTGGAGGCGGAGATCAATAATCGTAAGCAGACGCCGGAGGAAATCGGAAAAGGAATCCGGCGTTTCATTGCAGGTTTGAGCAAAAAGGTTCTTATCGCCAATACAATGGGACTTGTGGCGGATAATCTCTTTGGTGCGGCAGCAACCGGAATCACCGGTCCGGGTGCTTGGCTGGGCGCAGTTTCCTATATGCTGCAGATCTATTTTGATTTCAGCGGCTACAGTGATATGGCGCTGGGACTCGGAATGATGTTTGGATTTCATTTCCATGAGAATTTTGATTATCCTTATATTTCTGCCAGTATCCGTGAATTCTGGAGAAGATGGCATATGTCTCTTTCAGGATGGTTTAAGGAATATCTGTATATTCCGTTAGGGGGAAACCGCAGAGGGAAATTCCGTACAGTGGTCAATAAAATGATCGTTTTTGTGTGTACAGGTATCTGGCATGGCGCCTCCTTTAATTTTCTGTTCTGGGGAATTTATCATGGCTTTTTCCTGATGCTGGAAGAGTATATCCCATTTATCGGGAAAAAGGGCGGAAAGCTCAAGAGCTTTTTTCAGCATGTCTATGCACTTCTGGTAGTTTGTGTTGGCTTTGTGTTTTTCCGTGCGGACACTATGAAGCAGGGATGCTTCTGGATCAGAGAAATGTTTACGGATTTTGGATGGAAGGCTTCCGCAATGAGCCTTACACTGCAGCAGCTGACACCGGTATATCTTGTAACGCTGGCAGCGGCACTGGTCGCAGCAGTTCCGGTAAACAGCATGCTGAAAAAGTATAAATGGTATGAAGGCTTTAACTATGTATTAAGTCTGGCTGGTTTTGCGCTTTGTGTATTGAGCCTTGCCGGCGGAACCTATAATCCGTTCATCTATTTTCGATTTTAAGAGGAGGCAGAAAACATGAAAAAATTGCAGGTGCTTTATATTACTGCATTTTTTGCAGCTTGTCTTGTGCCATCTCTGGGGATGGCGGTGACAAAGCAGGAAGCATCGTCTGAGAACCGAAGACTGGCTGAGTTTCCTGAACTGAAAAAAGAAAACGAGATCAATACCCGTTGGCTGCCGGAAGCAGGCGAATATTTTCAGGAACATTTTGCGTTTCGAAATGAGCTGGTAACGGCAAATGCCCTTTTGAACGGGAAGATTTTCGGAGTATCTACTGCAGATGGTGTGATCCAGGGAACCGATAACTGGCTTTATTATAAGGATTCGCTGGAGGATTATCTTGGAGAGGAGCTTCTTTCCGAGAGAAGCCTTTTTAATATTGCACATACATTGGCCATGATGCAGGAGACATTGAATGAAAAAGGTGTGCAGTTTCTTTTTACTGTGGCACCTAATAAAAACTCACTCTATGGAGAGAACATGCCGTACTATGACAGCCTGAAGGTATCATCGGACAAAAACCTTGTTAATCTTCAGAAATATCTCAGGCAGGAGCAGGTTTCTTACGGAGATCTGTATGAGACTCTTTCAGAAGAGAAAGAAGTTCTTTATCACAAAAGAGATTCACACTGGAACAACAAGGGTGCTGCAGTTGCGGCGGATACATTGCTGTCTTCTCTGAAAAAGGAGCATGTTTCCTATAAGGAGGAACCCTATACTATAAAAACAGATTTCATAGGAGATCTGGATGAGATGCTGTATCCTCTTGCAACGACACCGGAAGAGGAAGTTTATTATGACAGACAGACAACATTTGCCTATGTGGGAGAAGTGGTAAGTAATTTTGATCCGAAGATCACAACGGTAAATCCTGTGAAGGAAGGGAGTCTGGTCATGTTCCGTGATTCTTTTGGTAATGCACTGCTTCCGTTTATGGCAGATGCTTATTCCAGTGCGTATTTTTCCAGAGGAGTACCTTACCAGATGAGTGAAGTGGATGAGAAGAATGCAGATACTGTGATCGTGGAACGGGCAGAGCGTTTTCTCCCGGAAATGGCACAGTCACCGCCGATCATGGAAGGACCGGAGTGTCAGGTGAACGTTACGGAAGAAGATACGGTTCCTGCCGGTGCCGGAGCAGTTCAGTGCGAGATCCAGGGAAATCTGGAGAAGATCACAGGCTGTATTGAAGAAAAATATCTGGATACAGACAGCAGGATTTATATAAGATTGAACCATGATAAGATTTATGAAGCATTTCCGATGGATGTTTCCACAGAAGATGGAAAAACGGACAGCAGCGGTTTTTGCTTATATCTGGACCGTTCACTTCTTGCAGCAGACGGAAATCAGATCGAAATTCTTACAGGCAACAAAGATTCAGCCCGTATAATAGGCGGACTGACACTATAAAGGAGGACATAAGAAATGAGAAAAAAACAGTACAGGTGCTTTTAGGGGCAGCATTGATCGCAGCGATGTGTCTGGGGGCACCGACAGCTGCTTTTGCAGGCGAGACAACGACAAAGGAGGAAACCGCAGAGAAAACTGGCGATAAAGATTCCGCAGAAGAAAAAGAGACCGCAGAGGATTTTCAGATCGGAGAGCTTACAGTAAAAAATCAGAGCGGACTTGAGGTGAAATCCGCAGAGCTTCAGGATGCAAAAGAGGACGACAGCAAAAAGAAAGACTCCAAGGATGCGGCAGGTCAGGATCTAGTGATCACCATGAAAGATGGTACAGAGCATACCTTCCGGAATGTGACACCGGATGACTGGAAAGAACCTGTTTTTTATAATGAGTATGAGATCCTTTATATTTCCTACACAGATGAAAAAGGAAAATCTCAGGAAGCGCTGGAAGATGCGGAGGAGACTGAGCTGGAAGAAGCTGCCACTACCTATGCAAAATCCAATGTAAATATCCGTGAAAAAGCGGATACAAAATCAAAATCCCTGAAAGTAACATCTCTTGGAACCGAGTTCAAGGTAACCGGTGTATGCCCTGGATGGCTGAAGGTTGAAGGAGATGGTGTTAAGGGATATGCGGCACATACATACTTCACTTCCAATAAAGATGAGATCGACAAGCTGGTAGCAGAGCAGAAAGCAGCTGAAGAGAAAAAAGCGGCAGAGGCAAAAGCGGCATCAGACGCACAGGCAGCAGCAGAAGCGCAGGCAGCGGCAGACGCGCAGGCAGCAGCGGACGCACAGGCAGCGGCAGACGCACAAGCAGCGGCAGACGCACAGGCAGCGGCAGAGGCACAGGCAGCAGCAGAGGCAGCAGCATCAGAACCTACCGAAGTTAGCCGTCAGGCCTATGATGACTGTGACGGAAGTGGTCATGGCTACTATGAGATCACCTATTCTGACGGAAGTGTGAGATACGAAGAGTATTGATTAGAATGAACGATAAGGAAAGATACGTATGAAAAGATTAAAATTGTTTTTTATGGCGATGGTCATGCTTTTTGCGGTGCAGATCTGCACGGTTTCCGTAACCTGTGAGACGCAGGCAGCAACTACTACGGCAACTGTAAAGAAGAAAACCGGTCTCTACAGAGAAAAAGGAAAATATTACTACTACACCAAGGGCAGAAAGATCAGAAACCAATGGAAGACCGTAAAGGGAAAACGGTATTATTTCGGGCCTAAATATTATGCGTTAACTTACCATAACAAGATCGGTTCCAGGATCTATGTGTTTGATACTGCAGGACGCCTTTTGAACGGAAAGACGTCACGTATCGTAAATGTAGGAAAATATTCCTATTACGTAAATAAATATGGAAATCCTTCAAAGGGTTGGCTGTGCCTTCCAGATAGAAATCTTTACTATGCGGATTCCTGGGGACGTTTTTACAAAAACCGTACTCTGGAGGGAATCCGGTTCAACGGAAAGGGGCAGGCTGTAAAAAATGATATGCGCAGCCTGAAGCTGCATTGTATAGGTGTGGTCCAAAATATTACAAGAAGTGGAATGTCCAAAAGCCAGAAGCTACAGGCGTGCTGGAGTTATGTGATAAATAATACCTATTATTCATCTGCCTATTATCCGAATTTAAATCAGAATGACTGGTGGAGAATGACTGCGTGGAGAACGCTTGCTACAGGAAAGGGAAACTGTTATGGCTATGCCTGTGCATTTGCCGCACTGGCAAGAGAGATCGGATATGATCCATATGTGGTATGCGGTCGTGTTCCGGGAACCAGAGATGGAGCCGGGGATGGCTTTACAAGACATAGCTGGGTGATCATAAACGGACTTCATTATGACCCGGAAGGACAGGCTAAGGGCTGGCATACCGGTGTTTATGGAAGCTACAGCTACGGAATGGATAATCAGATCCAGAAAACAGTTAATTTCCGTACAGGAAGAGGAAACTAAATAAAATATACAGCAAAGATCCCGGGGATTCAGATGTAAGATCCCGGGGTCTTTTTATATAAAACGAGTAGCGGGAAAGATGTCCGCAGAATAAGCTAAAGAAAGGTCAGCTGTCCGACGGGAGAGCTTTGGAAAGGTATAAAAGGATGTATACAGGAAAAGGGATAGGCGTGGCGGTTCTGGACACCGGTATTTTTCCTCATATAGATTTTGGCAGCCGTATTTCCGTGTTTCGTGATTTTACAGGAGTCAGACGCAGCCCATATGATGATAACGGACATGGGACTCATGTCAGCGGGATCCTTGCAGGGGACGGAACTGCATCAGGTGGAAAATATAAAGGGGCTGCACCTGGCTGCAGTATCGCTGCTCTGAAGGTTCTGGATCGTTTCGGGAACGGAAGCAGGGAGGATGTGATGCGGGCATTTCGGTGGATCATGGAGTTTGGAAGCATTTATCATATCCGTATCGTTAATATTTCAGTGGGAACAACATCCCGGGATCATAAGGAACAGACAGATCTTCTTGAAGGAGTGGAAAAACTTTGGGATCTGGGATTTGTGGTGGTAGCTGCAGCAGGAAATCAGGGACCGGGGGCCGGCACGGTAACAGCACCGGGAAGCAGCCGGAAGATCATTACCGTAGGCTCCAGTGATATGCTGAATGGCAGAAAGGCAGTTTCCGGAAGAGGCCCTACTTTTGACTGTGTGTGCAAACCGGATCTGGTAGCGCCGGGAAGCCAGGTCATTGCCTGTGCACCGGGACTGCCGTACTCATATGGGCTCAAAAGCGGAACCTCCATGTCGACGCCTCTGGTGTCAGGAGGGATCGCCTGCCTTCTGGAAAAAGATCCCCGGCTTTCTAATGTAGAGGTAAAGATGTTGTTAAGAGAAAATGCAGAAGATATGGGACTTCCCAGAAATCAGCAGGGATGGGGGAAATTTAACTGTGAAAAACTGTTGGCAGGCTGAATTATTATACAATTCTTATAAACATAGTGTGGTAAAGCACAAAAGCGTTGACGGAACCGGAAAATATGAGTACAATGTACAGTAAAAGTGCTGAAGAAAGATTCTAAAGGAAAGAGTACCTGGAATCCGAACAGGAGAATAAACCTCAAAAGGAGAAAATAATA
>ADJT01012229.1_pt1 | contig 9865 bp, 6 predicted proteins | sample 268108 | NCBI WGS metagenome assembly ADJT01 (sample SAMN00007487, study PRJNA43253) | human gut metagenome | isolation source: feces sample TS29
CCTGCAAGTCCGATATCCAGGGTATGTACACTTAATTTCGTAATGTCAAAATCAAAAACCGAATCTCCATTCACCAGCTCTTTTCCAAATGCATAATAGCCGCCAATAGCATTGATCTCTTCCCTTGCATACTCTGCCATATCTGCTACCTGATGAAAAATCTGGCGTCCTCGCTGTGCAAGATTCCGGCGCGAAATGTCAAGACTTGACATCAGAAGATAGCTGCCTGAAGTAGTCTGAGTCAGATTGATGATCTGACGGACATAACCGGCATGAACACCTGGTCCTGTAAGAAGAAGGCTGGACTGGGTCAGGCTTCCGCCGCTTTTATGCATGGATACAGACGCCATATCTGCACCAGCTGCCATTGCCGAAACCGGCAGACCTCCGCCAAAATAAAAATGAGTTCCATGTGCCTCATCTGCCAGACACAGCATTCCTGCTTCATGAGCCATGCGTACAATTGCGCGAAGATCACTGCAGATTCCATAATAGGTGGGATTGTTCACCAGCACAGCCACCGCATTTGGGTGCTCCTTAATTGCCTTTGCCACCTGTTCACGTCGCATTCCAAGAGAAATCCCAAGTCTCTGATCCACCTCCGGATTCACATAGACCGGGATTGCTCCGCACAGAACCAGCGCATTCAGCACACTTCTGTGGACATTTCGGGGAAGAATGATCTCATCTCCCCTCTTACAGGCAGTTAGCACCATAGTCTGCACTGAGCTTGTAGTTCCTCCAACCATAAGAAATGCATGCGCTGCTCCAAAGGCATCTGCTGCCAGCTCTTCCGCCTCCCGGATCACAGATACGGGATGACAGAGATTATCAAGCGGCTTCATGCTGTTTACATCCACACCTACACATTTTTGTCCCAGAAATTCAGTAAGCTCCGGATTTCCTCTTCCTCTTTTATGTCCCGGCACATCGAAAGGTACTACTCTCATACGCAGGAATTTTTCCAGAGCTTCATGAATTGGAGCATGATTCTGGTCCAGTTTAAAACGACTTCTGTTCATTGCTTCTCCATTTCCAGTTCCTTTATCCGCACAAAAAAAGCAGGCCGATACAAAACCGTAAACCTGCTTAGATCATTCTTCCTGATTTTATTTTCATCGCATATAAATATGAGAATCCCCATATTTACATGAGATCAGAATCCGGATGATATATGTCAGAGTCTATATAGCAATCATACTTTTACTACTCTTATTGACCGTTTCACAAGTCTGCGCAACATGCGCATGACGGTTATCAAAGGAACCAACTTATAAAATTTGAGCTTCTAACTCAATCAATAAGGCAACCAAAGTTACCATCAGCGGCAGTGGACCCGGCTGTCCGTATGGCCTTGACCCCAAAATGGAGTGGTCCAAAATAATTGCTTTGAAAAGACTCTTTCTTGTCCTTCAAAATCTTCATAATCATAGCATATCTGAAAATTCATGTCAACTATCAAAATCGTTTAGATACTTATAGTATGAACCATTTATAATAATGTCAGAAGGATATTCTTTTCTTGAATCCCTTATATTTTCATGCTAATATATATAATTAGGTCAAAAACTACAAAATACAAAATGGAGGAAATATGAATCAAAAAAGTACATCTGCTCCCATAGCAGAAAACAAAATGGGGACCATGCCCGTAGGAAGGCTTGTACTAAACATGTCTCTGCCAATGATGATCTCCATGCTGGTGCAGGCATTGTACAATATTGTAGACAGTGTTTTCGTTGCCATGCTTTCCGAAAATGCTCTGACGGCAGTTTCCATGGCTTTTCCACTGCAGACACTTCTGATCGCAGTAGGTGCAGGTACCGGTGTGGGTATGAACGCACTGCTTTCCAAATCCCTTGGAGAAAAAATTTTAAAAAGCTGATCGGACAGCCAGCAATGCTGCTTTCCTGTATGGCTTAAGCTATCTGGTTTTCCTGATCCTTGGATTTACAGTAGTAAAACCATTTTATGCCAGCCAGGTACATAACGCAGACCCTGAAATCCTTAAATTTGGGATTGAATATCTGAGCACAGTTATGATATTCTCCTTTGGTCTGCTTGGACAGTTTTTCTTTGAACGTCTGCTCACATCCACAGGAAAAACCATATTCAGCATGACTTCTCAGCTGTGCGGTGCCATCACCAACATCATCCTTGACCCGATCCTGATCTTTGGTCTGTTCGGTGCTCCGAAAATGGGTGTTACCGGAGCTGCTGTAGCTACTGTGATCGGACAGTGTGTAGCCTGCATCGTTGCAGGAATCTGCAACCATAAATTTAATCATGAAGTCCGGCTCAGCTTCAGGGGCTTCCGTCCTGACCTTAAGATCATCGGCCATATTTATGCAGTAGGTATTCCATCGATCATCATGCAGTCCATCAGTTCTATCATGACCTACTGCATGAATCTGATCCTGGTACAGTTCACAGTCACTGCAACTGCAATATTTGGTGTTTACTTCAAATTGCAGAGTTTTTTCTTCATGCCTGTATTTGGACTTAACAACGGCATTACACCGATCATTGCCTATAATTATGGTGCACGCCACAGAAAGCGTATGCTTAAAACTGTCAAAGTCAGCATGTTCATCGCATTCTGTTTTACATTCATTGGTTTTCTTGCCTTTGAATTTATTCCGAAAACACTGCTGGGGCTGTTCAGTGCTTCCGAAGATATGCTTACCATCGGAATCCCTGCACTTCGTATCATAGGAATCCACTATCTGATCGCATGGTTCTGTATCATTGCGGGAACTGTATTCCAGGCACTCGGAAAAGCTGTATTCAGTATGATCGTATCTATCATGCGTCAGCTGTTTGTCCTGGTACCTGCTGCTTATATCCTTGCTTCCATCGGCGGACTTCACGCAGTATGGTGGTCTTTCCCCATTGCGGAGATCATTTCTCTGATCGTGTCCGTAACTTTCCTGGTTGTCATAAACAGAACGATCATTCAAAAAATTCCGGAAGCCTAAGGACATCAAAGCTTCCCATTCCAATTTATACAAAAAGAAGACAGAAGATTTCCTTTTTCTCTTCAGGATATCTTCTGTCTTTTTTATTGTTATTTATAGATCCGGTAGCCATCCCTTCCGGAGCGTTTTACCTGATAAAGGGCAAAATCTGCTTTTTGATACAGTTCCATAAAGGTATCTCCATCCTGTGGTGCAAAAGCAATTCCTGCACTAAAAGTAAATGTATGCTCTCCCATGCCTTCCATACGGATCTCCCTGAGCTTTTCATGAAGTTTTTTATTCTGCTCTCCATATTTTTCCGGGAACCGATATTACAGAGCAGGATCACAAACTCATCCCCGCCGATACGCCCGATCACATCCTGTTCCCGGAACTGCTCTTTAAGAAAACCTCCCAGCATTTTTAATACATTATCTCCCATGACATGTCCGTAAACATCATTCACTTCTTTAAAATGATCCATATCCAGGATCAGAAAGCCATGAAAGCCTTCCGGAGCTTTTTCTCTCAGAATAGCATCGATCACCTTCTGCGTATTCTCTCTGTTATAAACGCCTGTAAGCGCATCCTTCTGGGCAGAACGTACCAATTCCGCTTTCTCTTGGTTATTTCTTACAACAATATACAGGAGCAGGAGAAGCACCAGAATACAGAAGCTTCCCATAAATAGGATTTCATAACCGGAAATGAATTCATAAGCCTGCTGTGCACTTTTTACAGGAATTGCATAACAGATCATCCAGTCGTTGTATCCAAGAGGCATATATGCCAGATACCGGTCTGCTTCTTTTCTCTCTTTGAGACTAAGCTTCACCAGACCACTTTCGCCAACTTTAAAATCTTCCTGAAGAGTATGCTTTCCTTTAAGATTTTTTTCTCCGTAATATTTAAAAAGATTGATTCCATATGTGATCTCCGTACCAGACGCCGAACCACTGTCAAAGGCAATGATCTCTCCATCACTTGTAGCCAGAAGACTGTTTCCCGCTCCATCAAAAAGATCATTAAAAAGCATATGGCTCAGCGCTGTAACATTACAGGATCCGCCCAACACACCGATCACTTTATGGTCTTTGTATACCGGCACACCTAAAACCACCCGCACCTTATGGTCCACACTGCTTTCCAGGGGATCGCTGATGGTCTGCTCTCCACTGATAGCCTCCTGAAAATATCTGCGATGAGAAACATTCTTGGTTACTCCATTGTCGTAGTATGCATCTCCATTCTTATCAATAAGAGCAGCCCTCTCTAGGTCTGTCTTTTCATAAATGGATATCAGTCGTTCTTTATTTTCTTCTGAAAAAAGTTCTTCTGATCTTCCCATTGCAGAGGCAATCTCATTCAGATATTGATAATTAATATCCAGTATCGTCCGCAAATGTTCACTTTGTCTCTGCACATTTATCTTCAATGTATTCTGAGAATTCACCTGTACAGCCCTCTGCACACACTCGAAAAAAATAAGAATCCCTGCTATAACCGCCAAGATAAAAGCGCCGGTTGCCATAACATAATTTTTTAATTCAAAGTGATTCTTTTTCATACGTTTTCTCCTGATCTAACCTTTTTTGTCCTGCATTTTTATTTTACCATGATTTTTGTTTTTTCTCTATAACAAAAAATCTGCAGATTCCAATCATAAGATTGAAAAATGCAGATTTTTTACAACGATATCTGATTATTATGCCTTATTATGCCGCCTTCCGCGACTCACGTCCGGCTTATATTGCTGCAATAAGAACAACGTTATTTATTTTTCTTTGTGTTTACGATCAGCGGAACAATTTCTCCTTTTTTTACATCCACCAGTCCCTTATCAGTCAGCTTCAGTGCCGGGCTTACCGGTAATCCAAGTGTTGCCACTGACATGATCGGATTATTATGCACATATCCCAGATCTGTAAGGCTTTTTCTTACCGCCTTCAATGCAAGGCCATTCTCCCTGATTGATTTTTCGGATAAAAGCCCACATACCGGAAGTGCAAGTTCAGAAAGGATCCTTCCATCTTTTACTGTCAGAAATCCCCCCTGCAGTTCCCGGATCCTGTTTACAGCAAATAACATATCATCCGGAGAGCTTCCTGCCACAAAGAGATTATGATGATCATGAAAATATGTTGTTGCCACAGTTCCCTTTTTCAAGCAGGAGCCTGTAAGAAATCCATAGCCGATATTTCCGTTCTTCCCATGACGTTCCACCACCATAGCCAGAAGACATCCGCTGTTTTCCCAGCAGATCTTTCCGGCTTTCACCGGCATTTCCACCAGTTTTTCAGTAGTATGGGTACGATCCGGATTGATCTCTATCACACGAACCGTTGCATATCCTTCCTGAAAAGGAGCATTCACCTGAAAATCCTTCAGAAAAATCTCCGGAAGCTGTACACTCCGGTAAAAATCTGCCGGAAATTCATATGTGGAAGCAGACAGCGGCAACTGCGGTTCATCCTTTGCATAAATCGGAACACCATTTTTGAATACAGCTTCCGGTTTAAGAACGGACGGATCTTTAAGCAACATAAAGTCCGCAAGTTTTCCCGGTGCGATAGCTCCTCTGTCATAAAAATGCATCCGCTGACATGGTGTATATGTGGCACAGTAGATTGCCTGTTCCATCGGAAATCCCATATCGATCGCTTTCTGTACCACTGCATTCAGCGGTCCCTGCTCATACAAAACATCTGCCATAGTATCATCTGTTACAAAGGAACAATACTCGTAGAGCTGGTTCTGACAGATATATTCCAGGATTTCCGGTTTCAGCATTTTATCCTGGATCTCAAAAAACATTCCGTTTTCGATCCGCTGCTTTACTTCCTCAAGAGTATGTTCTGTATGATCACCATTAATACCCAGATAAAGAAACTTTGCAAGATCCAGATCCAGTAATGACGGACAGTGTCCCTCGATCACATATCCCGGATGGTCTTTTTTCAGATATTCCAGAAACCGACTGATCTCCAGATCATTTTCCCGGATGATCTGCCGGTAATTCATGATTTCGCCTACACATACCACATCTTTTTCTTCCAGCAGATGCTTCATTGCACTGCAGTCAATGATCCCGCCTGTTGTTTCCAGCTTTTCACTGGTTGACGGAACGCTGCTTGGAATCCCGTAAAAAATATCGATAGGTGCATTCTTTGCCGCAGAGATCATCTCCAGAATCCCTCGGATCCCTTTGACATTGGCCATTTCGTGAGGCTCTGAAACCACCGTCGTCACACCATTTTCTCCTGCACATTTTCCAAAAAAAGCCGGTGTGGCCATAGAACTCTCAATATGCATGTGTATATCTGTCAGTCCTGGAATCATGTATGATCCCTTTGCATCGATCACATTGTCAGTCTGAAGATCCGTATCCTGTTTTCTGTCTATGTAATAAAATTTTCCATCTTTCACCGCAACATTGGCAGATATGAATTTCTTAAGATAGGAATTAAATACCTTTGCGTTTTTGATCAGCAGATGAACCTGCTCCATACCATTTCACCATCCTTAGATAATTGAATAAAAATACAACAGACAGACTGCTACCAGTACATACATGACCGGTTCAACCTTTTTGATCTTTCCTGCTGCGATCTTCATAACGAGATAAGCCGGAAGCGCCACGCAGATACCATTTGCGATATTATTTGCAAAAATCGTAAAGGTTACACATAAAAATGCCGGAATATACTCTGTAATATCCGAATAATCAATATTTCTCATAGCACCAAGCATATTGATGCCGATATAGATCAGCACCGGACCGGTTGCCGCAGATGGGATCACAAGAGCCAGTGGTGCCAGAAACAGCGAAAGTCCGAAGAAAATGCTTGTAAAAATAACCGTAAGTCCCGTTTTTCCTCCTGCTTCTACGCCTGCAGATGACTCCAGATAAGTAGTAAGACTCGGCATTCCAAACAATGCTCCAAAGCTTGTTGCAATCGCATCTACCTTAAAGCATTTATCAATACCCGGAAGATTTCCATCCTTATCCAGATAGCCTGCCTTTGCTCCCACTCCCAGAACTGTTCCGAATGTAGAAAAGAAATCCGGTACAAACAGAGCGATCAGAAATGGAATATAAGCAAAATTCAGCGCTCCCATAAAATCAACTTTCAGGAACTGATGGCCGATACCTGCCGGAAATGCAAAAATGGATTCCGGAGCATGTGTAACACCGAAAGGAATTCCTGCCAGAGTGGTCAGCAGGATCGCAAGAATCATACCACCCGGTATATTTCGTACCTTGATCACCAGAAGGATCAGAAATCCGATCACTGCTACGATCACAGATGGAGATGCAAGATCTCCAAAGGAAAGACAGTTTTTTGCATCATTTGCCACGATCAGTCCACAGTTTTTTGCACCAAGAAGTGCGATAAACAGACCAATACCGGCACTAACCGCTTGTTTCAGGCTTACCGGGATCACACGTACCACGGCTTCTCGCAGACCAAAGAATGAAATTATGATAAAAAGAACACCACTCCAGAATATCACACCTGCTGCGATCGGCATACTTACGCCTTCATTGGTAATCATAGACGCAATAATTCCAACGCTTCCAAGTCCCGGAGCCAGAGCAAACGGTCGATTGGTAACCAATGCCATTGCACAGCTGGTCACAATGATCAGAATGATCATAGCTGTCAGAGTCGTGTGTTTATCATAACCGGCGCCTGCCAGAATATTTGGGATCGTAGCAAGCACATACGCCATAGTTACAAAAGTTGTCAGTCCTGCCAGAAGTTCTGTTTTTATATTTGTATTGAACTCAGACAGTCTGAACTGTTTTTCCAGCCAGTTTTTCATTTATTTTTTCCCCCTTGATATGATGATAGGATGTATTGTAAAATATGCATATCAGGAAGTCAAATTCATATTATACATAAAAATTATGCCAAAATGGAATAGTTGGAGGAAAACATGAACTATCATGAACTGAAGTACATTCTCTGCATTGCCAAATATCAGAATCTTACAAAAGCCGCACAGGAGCTTTATATTTCCCAGCCAACCCTGACCAAGCATCTCCAGAAACTGGAACGAGAAATGGGGACCAAGCTGTTCAGCCGCAGCGGAAACAGCTATACACCTACCTTTGCGGGCCGCAAATATATGGAGTATACCCGAAAGATCCTGCAGATACAACAGGACTGGGAAAAAGAGCTGAAAGATCTTACAGAAAATAATGAAGGAGAACTGAACGTTGCTTTCCCACTGATGAGGAGTACCTGTATGGTTCCTCAGATCATGACCTCTTTTTTTCAAAAATATCCTAAAGTAAAGGTCAATATCCTGGAAGAGGCATATTCTATCCAGGAAAAACTTCTGCTCAATGATCAGCTTGATTTTGGCATTTTCAATGAAGTACATAAACACCCCAAGCTGGAATACGAACTGCTGAAAAAAGAAGAAATCCTTCTGATCATGCCTCCGGAGCACCCATTGGCTGCTGCCGGCAGTGTATCCACTCACGGCATATACCCGAAGCTTGATCTCTCACTTCTGGCAGAAGAGCCTTTTATCCTGCATTTTCCAGAACAGACTACCGGACAGCTTTCGCTGGAAGCATTGAAAGCTGCCCATATCAAGCCTTATGTGCCAATTCAGAGCCGCAACACAGAAACCTGTGTCAAACTCTGCATGCAAGGACTTGGTATGTGTTTCACCCCGGAAACCTATGTCCAAAATATGGACCTCCCTGTAAAACCAGCCTGTTTTTCCATTGGTGAAGATGGCGTCTTCAGCACACTGACAATTGCATACCGAAGAGGTACCTATCTCCCACAGTACGCCCGGGATTTTATATGTACTGCGAAGAAGGTCCTGTAGTGTTTTGATCAACATATATTGAAGCAAAAAAATCTTCTGTTCAGAGGGAATATTTTTATTGCATTATTCTGAATATTCCTGTATAATTGACACAATAATCAAAACTTAAGAGCGTAACGTACAAGGGCGTACAGCACATATTTCCTGTGTCTGTACGCCTTTGTGTTATTTCTGCAGTCCTGCGGATATTTCGCTTTGAGAAAGGGAGGAGATTTCTATGATGAATGCAATCGGAAGTGTGATAAACCAGATCGACAGTCTGGTGTGGGGCTGGTGGATGATCATTTTACTTCTGGGCACCCATATTTTCATGACCATCCGTACCGGTGTGATCCAGCGTAAGATTGGTACCGCCATTCGCCTGTCTGTCGCCAAAGATACCAATGAGGAAGGTGAAGTCAGCCAGTTTGGCGCCCTGACAACAGCCCTTGCTTCCACTATTGGAACCGGAAATATCATCGGTGTCGGTACTGCCATTGCTCTTGGTGGTCCCGGTGCAGTCCTCTGGTGCTGGCTTACCGGTGTCTTCGGAATCGCCACCAAATACAGTGAGTCTCTCATCGCTGTAAAATACCGCGTCAAGACCAAAGACGGCCGTATGCAGGGTGGTGCTATGTATGCCCTGGAGCGCGGATTAAATATGCGCTGGCTTGGTCTGATCTTTGCCTTTTTCGGTGGCTTTGCTTCCTTTGGAATCGGATGTGCTACCCAGGTCAATGCCATTGCAACGGTATGTAATGAGAACCTTCATATTTCGCCGGCAGCGATCGGCATTGCTGTGGCAGTTCTTACTGCCCTTGTTATTTTCGGCGGGATCAAATCCATCGCCAATGTATGTGAACGTCTTGTTCCGTTTATGGCATTTTTCTATGTGATCGGATGTATCATCATCCTGGGGATCAATTTCGATTTTATCATTCCCGCAGTAAAAACCATCTGCAAATTTGCATTTACCCCTGGTGCTGCTGCAGGAGGTCTTGTAGGACGTGGTATCATGATGGCCATGCAGTATGGAATCGCAAGAGGACTTTTTTCCAATGAATCCGGTATGGGTTCTG
>ADJT01000551.1_pt1 | contig 9862 bp, 5 predicted proteins | sample 268108 | NCBI WGS metagenome assembly ADJT01 (sample SAMN00007487, study PRJNA43253) | human gut metagenome | isolation source: feces sample TS29
CTGTCATTGCCGTCAAACTCCTGCACCGGCATCAACTCAATAGCGTTAACACCCATCTCTTTCAAGTAAGAAAGCTTTCCCATCGCACCGTTAATGTTACTCGTAGCCGTAAAGTCGCGCAAGTGCAATTCATATATCACTAATTGCTCAGGATTTGCTATTTTAAAATCATTATACTTCCAGTTATAACTATCTTTCTGTATCTTGAAGGTCGAAACGATTCCTACCCCTCCCTCAGGATAAACCAGGTTTTCATTATAGGTAGAAGCTGAAATATCTTTATCATTATCAGGATCCAGTATTTTTTCAGTATAAGCATCCGCCAAATGAATTACTTCACCTTCCTTTGTACCCACATAGTATTGGAAAGCATACTCTTTACCAGCATCTAACCCCGCCAACGTAATCCACCAACATCCGGAAGCATCATCACGATACATCTGCGACTTTTCGTCATTACTTAAGGTCCAATTGTTAAAGTCACCCACAACATGTGCAAAATCCTTATGATTTCCATTCACGTCTTTATCATAAAGTACCAGTGTCACTGTAGAATTATCCATTATGTTGATACCTTCGACCATACCAGCCGGTACAGCGGCAGTTTTAATCTCACCGGGTACAAATCCTTCATATTTTGTATCAGTTACCGCTATAAAGGAATCAGTATCTATTCCTTTTTTACTACCATCCGCACTACGAATCACTATTCCAAGTTGGTTCACCGGTGTCTTTCCACTCCCAAACCACTCCCGGATATTCGGACTCAATGTAATACTCCAAATATTAGCCTCAGATAAAGTCATCTTACATTTATCTTTGTTTTCTGCCCACTCTGCAGGCACGAATTGCCAACGACCTTCACTGACAACACCAATATGTACATACACATCTCCTTTATACTCATAGAGGGCAGACTTTGTATCCGCTTTAAACGTAATGACAAGAGACTGATCAGCATCTGGTACCACCGGTGTATAACTCAGACCAGCAGGAATTGCAATTGCATTGGCAGCTTGAGTGACGGATATTTCTTCCCTTTTTGAACCGGATATAATATTCAATTGTGCTGTACGCGCTATTCCAGTTTCATTTTTAGCAACAGAAACCATAATCGTAGCTTTTCCTGACAAGCCTTTTGCCGGATTGATACTGCACCAGCCAATATCCTCACCACTCAGCTCAGCAGTCCATTGATATCCGGCCTCAAAACTGACACTTTGTGAAGAAGCAGCTTCAGCAAAGCTAAAACCTTGTTCAAAAATAGCTTCACTACCGGAGGCAGGAGTCAAATATTCCTGAAACTCCTCTTTGTTGTCACTACATGCCGTGAATGCCAGCAGCACGCTGAAGCATATCAAATGCCATAAAACAAGATTCTCACGTTGAACGATAATTTTCATAATATGAAGTATTTAAAGTTATCACTTCACAAATATAACCGGAAAAGAAAGGGCAAATCAATTAACGTAAAGAAAAACGAGAACAATATCACGAAAACGTTTGCATATCAAACAGAAAGAGGAGACCTTACACAATATAATAGTATAGGGTCTCCTCTTTTATTAAAATCCAGCCGTCAGAATCTAATTATTCTATACTCTAATGCATTCAGTTTAATTTCATTCATCAATTCCAGAGGTTTATTTTCGTAAATATCAGTAGCTACATGATGCTTCCAACCCTCCGGTAAGATAACAGAAACATCTCTATTACGCACATTAACCAATATCATAAAAGCATCTTTACCATCACTTTTCTGATACATCAAGACGTCTGAAGCAGGATACCCAGTTAATATTCCTTTCCGAAGTGCAGGATATTTATTATACAATCCCATTAAACACCCATATTCTTGATAAATATCCGAACATTCGGACCAATCCACGGATGTATATGCAAAAAAATTAATAGGAGCCTCATGTCCAATTTCTTGTGAACTATAAATCAATGCTCCACCATGCAAAAAAACTGTTCCAACGAAAGCAGCCATAGCCGCCCTTTCACTTCCTAACTCCACAATTGGCGACATTTTAGAAGCCTCATCATGATTGGTAATAAAACGTAATTTCATTTTTCCTGCCGGAATTGAGTCATACTCGCTCCAATCCACCTCCAACAAGCGTGCCGCACTACTATCATTAACGAAAACATCCCGCATTGCCTCCATCAAATCCCAAGCATAGTTCATATCAAATCCTGCATCAAAATGATCTTTGCGCTTACCTTCTGCCAACATTAACAATTTCCGATTTGGAATAGCCCTCAGAGAATCAACAGCTTGCTTCCAGAAAGTATATGGAACATAATCAGCAGCATCACAGCGAAAACCATCTACACCAACTTCTTGTATCCAATATTTCATAGCATCAATCATTGCAAGGCACATATCTGCATTATCGTAGTTCAAATCTGCCACATCATTCCATCCCGTTCCTGCAGGAGAAATTATATTTCCGATACTATCCTGAGTATACCACTCTTTATGTTCTTTAATCCAAGCATGGTCCCAAGATGTATGATTAGCAACCCAATCTAAAATTACACTTATTCCTTTTTCATGGCATAATTCCACTAAACGCTTAAATTCTTCTACTGTTCCAAATTCAGGATTTATTCTTTTATAATCTTTGATACAATAAGGAGAATTCACCGTATTTACCTCACCAATCTCATAGATTGGCATAAACCAAACAACATTAACACCCAAAAACTGAATAGAATCAAGATGTTTTGATATGACATTAAATGCATTCTTCAGAGCAAAAACACGTGGATTGATTTCGTACATCACAACGTCTTCTACAGCAGGTAATACTTGCTTTTGTTCAGTAACTATCTCGCGTTTTCCGGCACAAGCATACACTGTCAATAATACAAGTATAGTATAAAATAAATTCCTCATCTATTTACAATTCATTGGTCTGACAAATAAAAAAGGATTAAAGGTTCCCCCCTTAATCCTTTTTCTATAAATAAGAGAGCCTTAATTGGCTGTCATTGTAGCATTCTTAGCTTCTGGATCCAATACAATCGTGTATGTTCCAGCTGAAACTTTAATATTTCCACCATCCTGCGTCAGCGCACCTAAACTACCACCAAAGTTTATAGTCCAAGCTGCATCCCATCTGAATTTCATTTCACCATCACCTAATGTAACAGTCACCGACCACTTTTGCGTTTCAGCATCATAATCCATTAAAGTGCCTTTATCCCATCCACCAGGAGTAGCATCACCAATAATCTCCCAACCTGTCTTATCCAAAGTAGCAACCATCTTCTTAGTATCGGCACCTACTCGATAATAACCGGCAGCCTCAATCTTAACATTACCGCCATCACCGATAACAAACGTAGTTGATGTCTTAGCCTCATTCCAAGTAATATCTCCAACAACACCAATCCACGTACCAGAATCATAGAACTTGAATTCTGTATCGGCAGGGAAATAGTGAGTGCCAGTATATTTGAAATCACGAGCTGCAGATTCTACCTTATAGCAATCATCAGCTTCCGGCTTCCAACCATCACCACTCTGATAGCTACCAGGCAATGTCATTGCAGAGCTAGAAAGCTCAATCGTTGTTTCTTCCATACTATAAGTATATTTTCCTGCATTAGTCAAATTTAAAGTAATAATATAGGGACTTGCCTTTACCACTTTGAAATTTTGACCTCCAGCGACCAAGTTACCGGCCAACTCAGAAAGTTTACCTTCTTCTGCTCCATAATTGAATCCCCAGTCATTATTGGCTCTAAATTTGAATTCCTTATCGAGCAACGGAGTAACCACTGTCCAAAGACGAGTAGTGGTATCGTATTCCATCTGGGTATCTTTGTCCCAACCACTAGACGTAGCATCTCCAATTACTCCCCAAACCAGCCCTTTCTCTGATTGGGTTACCTTACCTTCTGCATCTAAAGTAATTTCAATGAAACCTTTACCATCAGCAGTAACTTGCTGGTCTTTAGCCAATACTTTCGTAAGGTCTGCACCATCAATGATTGCATAAGAAGCAGCACCATCAAAAATTGGCATAACCACTATAAATGCCATCACCGTCAGGGTCACCTATCAAATAGGCAGTAGTGTAGTCCCAATCAGGATAGCCAACAGCTACATAAGCATACTTCCATGTAATATTATCTACATTAGGGTCATAAGGTGTAGCCTTAAAAGTTATTGAGTTACTAGCTGCATCAGTATAAGCATCATATGCCTCAGAAACCAAAGAAACAGTAAAATCATACGTTTGCCCCGGATATGCTCCTACCTTAGCCAATAAAGAATTCATTTCACTATTTGTAAATGCCAGTTTTGCATCCCCTGTTTCTCCTATTACAATACTCTTATTGGTAGAAGTATTTGTTAGAGTTACAACATAATTAACTACTGCAGAAACTCCATAATCTGCCTTATCCCAAGCTATTTCCGGAAATTGCGCATCCTTATTGTCTTTAGTAATAGTAATGTCTGTTTGGGAAAGCGCATGCAATGCAGCAGCAGTCTTCAATTCCAATATGGGGGTAGCATCCTCCTCACAAGACATCAATGCGAAGATTCCAGCCAAAAGTAAATAAATATATTTTGTCTTCATATCATTCATGTTTAATCATTAATATTAGTATCCTTCATTCTGTACCAGGTTCTGATTAGAACCAACATCGTCTGAAGGCAAGGGGAACACTTGATAAAAGCTTTCAACAGATTTTCCTGCCGCAACTCCACCCTTCCATGGCCAAACATAATCAGCAGAAGTATATTTACCGAAGCGAATCAAATCAGTACGTCTTTGAGCTTCGTAGAATAGCTCACGTGCGCGTTCATCCATCATAAAGTCCAAAGTAAAATCACTATCGGAAATAGGTGCGGACGCCTTGTCTGAATATGCACGTTTACGCAAATCATTTACATATCCCAAAGCCTCTGTTTTTGTTGCTCCTTGTCCGCCACGAAGAACAGCTTCTGCTAAATTCAAATAGATTTCACCTAAACGGAATAATGGATAATCTGTCCAAGTTTCCGCAGATGCAGGTTTACTTCCATCTTTATTCACATTATAAAACTTGGTAACGGGAATGCCATTATTGACAAAATCAGCCTCATTTGTGATCTCAATATTTGTGGTAGCTTCTGTACGCAACATTGCTTTACGAGTATCCTTATCACTGCTATCCTCTTTTTCAAAGATATTATATAAAGACGACTTAGCTCTAACACCTTGCCAACCTCCCTTTGCATTCGTTTCTTCTTGAAAATCAGCAGAACCCCAGCATAACAAAGCTGTCATACCTCCCCAGGTCATTGTATCTTCACCTTCATATCTCAATGGGAAAATCATCTCTTTGGATTGGTCATTATCAGCTTTGAACATATCGCCATAAACCGGTTCCAATTGGTAACCTGCTGAAATAATCTTTTTAGAATAAGTCACACATTCAGTATATTTATTTACACCTACATACGTGTCTGCATTCAAATACAAGCGAGACAATGCAGCCCACAGAGCAGCTTTATTAGCATGTCCATAATTATCATTAAATCCAACTACAGGATCAAGCATATCACTTTCACATGCCAACATTTCACTTTCAATGTATTCAAATAATTGATCTTTCATAATTTGTTGTGGACGAACGCTACCAATAGGGCTGTTTTCATCTACAAACGGAACATTACGATACAAATCCAAAGCATACAGATACATCAAAGCACGCATAAAACGAGCTTCTGCACGGAAAGTTTTAATAGAAGCCTTTACTTGCTCTGAACAACCTCGTGAGGCAAGTTTATCATCAGTTGTTTCACGTAAAAACGCATTTGACAAGTTAATCTGATAATACAAACGATAATATGATCCTTTGATCCATGGACTTGAAGCAGCCCAAGAAATATGATTGAAGTCTGGAATACCAGGATCATTCCAGCAACAATGAGCGATATCAGAAGCCAATTCCTGCATATTCCACAATACGCGAATAAATGAAGCCTGAGAACCACCGTCAATGCCGGCAACATCCTGGTCTGAGTCTCCACCTGCATTACCACCTATTACCAAACCTGCATATATTTTAGCCAAACTTTGTTCATAAGCTCCTATCTCCTTTCCAAAAACGACATCCGAAACCAATTCATCCTTATCCAATGGAACCGTATCCAGATCGTTCACACAAGAGGTAACCCCTAACATCGTACTCAAAAGGGCTGCCGACAATATATATTTATATTTTAATATTTTCATAACTTCATTGATTAAAAATTAAGATTCAAGCCTAACATAAATACACGAGGGCGAGGATAGATATTATTATCAACTCCACTACCGCTAATTTCAGGATCCAAACCATCATATTTGGTAATAACAAACGGATTCTGTACCGTGACATAAACACGTGCACTTTGTTTATCATTGAACAGCTTGTTAAAAGTGTATCCTAATGAAATATTGTCCATCCGTACAAAAGAAGCATTCTGAACATAGTAACTAGAACGATATTGCCCTGTCTTGAAATTTGTTTTCCATGCAGAAGTCAAACGATTTTTCAAGAAACCAGTTTGGTCATACATTTGTGAACCATCCCAAGCCTCACGATTGGATTGTACATTGTTATAAGCATAGTTTCCAATACTTGCACGCAAAGCAAATGACAAATCCCAATTCTTATAAGACAATTGAGAAGTTAATCCCATAAATACGTCAGGAGCAGACTTTTTGTAAGCGACCAAATCTTCTTCGTCTATTTTATTATCCCCATTTTGATCAACATAAGCACCTTCTATCGGATTTCCAGCCTTATCATAAAGTTGTTCCCATACATAGAATGAATTATAAGGATGATCAACAGCATTTATCATGATATTATAACCGGTTGCTCCATCAATACCAGTATGAATCACACCTTTATAAGCCGGGTCATCATTAAATGTCAATTTGGTAATTTCATTTTTATTATAAGAGATGTTATAACTCAATGTCCAGTCCCAATCTTTTGTCGTGATAGGATGAGCCGTCAAAGTAAGTTCAATACCTTTATTCTCCAATGTACCTACATTCGTCAACAACTGGTTACTAAAGTTTGTACCGGCAGGAGCTGTAACTGTATTCAGCAAATCATCAGTTTTACGATAATACAAATCAAGAGTACCTGTCAATTTGTTGTTCAATACACCGAAATCCAATCCAATATTGTAAGTTGTAGTTTCTTCCCATTTCAAGTTTTCATCATAAGCTTGAGGAGCAATCAATGAATACTTGTTGTTACCAAAATAATAATTTGCTCCAACTTTGGAATACATATAGCGAGCCATATAAGGATAGTCACCATTATTCAGGTTTTGCTGACCAGTAATACCATAGCCCAAACGCAACTTCAAATCAGAAAGCCAATCCACTCCCTTCAAGAAATTCTCTTCTTTCATCTTCCATGCCAAAGCAACTGAAGGAAATAATCCCCAACGATTGTCTTTATTGAAACGTGAAGAACCATCATTACGCAAGGTAAATGTCACCAAATAACGATTCAATAATGTATAATTCAAACGCCCAAAGAAAGAAACAAGATAGTTTTCAGTTGAATAATCTTCCATATCCTTATAGAATTCCTTACCAGTTTCTTCAGCTTTTACTGTAGAATAAGGATATTTGGTCCATGTAGAATTATAGAAATGCTGCCAAGAATAACCCGCCATAACATCGACATGATGTGCACCAAACTCTTTAGCATAATTCAAATAGAAATCCAGCAATGTATTCCGCTTCAATTGATAATAACTGCTATTTTCACCAAACCCTGTTTTATAGTTACCTTGGCACCAAGTCATAGGAGCATTATCTTCTATAATAACATCACCTTCACTCTTAGACACGTCGTAACCTAAATTCAAGTTTGCTCTCAATTCGGGCAGGAAATGAAACTTATAGTCAATTTGTGCATTACCAATACTTCTATAAACAGTTGATTCGTCATGCTTTGAATCTAAAATAGAAACGGGATTAGCCAAACCAATATCAACCGGTGTAGGATTATTGCCACTTTTCATATACATAAAGTAGCCGTTACCATAGGGATTTCCATCCATGTAAATAGGCTGTGTCGGATCATATTGCGTCGCCATACCTATCGCACCAGTATCTGCAAAACGGTTTGTATTATAAATACCTTTCACATTCAACTGAATATTCAATTTCTTATCAAAGAAATTAGGATTCAAGCTAATAGCACCAGTCAAACGCTCCATATTAGAAGTCTTCAATATACCATTTTCATTGGTATAAGAAACTGATACACGATAGGGCATGTGTGGTATAGCACCAGAAACATTAACATTGTGGTCTGTACTGAAAGAGGTTTTGAATATTTCATCCTGCCAATCAGTATTTGCCTGACCTAATGCTTTAAACTGAGCACTTGATTCACCGAATTTAGAAGTCACAAATTCTCTAAATTCATTTGCAGACATTACATCTACTTTATTGGGTCTTGTATTAATAGAGAATGTACCGCTATAACCAACTTGTACACGTCCAGACTTTCCTTTTTTAGTATTAATAATAATAACACCGTTAGATGCACGAGAACCATAAATGGCTGTTGCAGAAGCATCTTTCAAAATAGTAAAAGTCTCAATATCATTGGGATGGACAGTAGCCAAAGGATTTGACATACCATTAATACCACCGTCATCTACAGGCACACCGTCAATAACAATCAACGGATTATTGGATGCAGACATAGAAGAACCGCCACGCACACGAATTGTAGCACCAGCTCCCGGAGCACCACCGTCAGTAATCACACTTACACCGGCAGCTTTACCAACCAACATATCAGTAGCAGATGTAACAGCACCTTTTACCATTTTATCTGCACTAATAGCCGTAACAGACCCGGTCAAATCATTCTTTTTGGCTGTACCGTAACCAATTACGACCACCTCGCCCAACAATTCCGCATCATCTTGTAATGTAATAATTACTGAAGGAGCAGCAGCTACTTCTTGCGTCTTGTATCCGATAAAAGACACGACCAACGTAGCTCCCTGAGGAACTGTCAATGTAAAATTACCATCAAGGTCAGTGATTGTACCATTCGTGGAATTTCCTTTTTCCACTACATTTGCGCCTATCACTCCTCCCAAAGCATCTTTTACATGCCCTTTCACGGTGATGTTCTGTGCATAAGCGCCTACAGACAAGAATAACCCTAACATTAGGGTAAGAATCGTTTGACAGATTCTAAGATTAACTTGCTTCATGCATTTAATAAATTAAAGTTAACAATATTAATTACCTATATATATTATTCGAGAAATAATTTTCGTACTTTTGCTTTCCAACGTCTTTCAAGTACCCAAAGCATGACGCAACAAAAATATGCTTTATTACTTTAGTAAAGTATAAAGAGAGTGTAAAATGTGGGAAACGAACAGTGCAAACGATTGCATGCGGTTGCACAAGATAGAAAAATCACTTGATATATCATAATACAGCGCTTCTCTCCACTCTACATGTGGCATTCTTGCACATAACATATATGTTTATTCTGCTAAAGTACAGAGATTTTCACCGCCTAACGGCCGTTAGGCGATTTGTCGATGGCCGTTGACAGATCGCTTTACGGCCGTCAACAAATCGCTTTACGACCGTTAAGTACTACACAACATCAAGACAAAACAAAAGAAACACAAAGCTTTTACTGAAGAAATGCCATACATGTATAAACCAAGCAACATACTTTCAGGATATGAATAACGTGTCTGCACAATATTAATATGCCATTAACACGATATTAACAAAATGGCCGACATGATATTAACTTATTACATTACAACAAGTTAACATCATGTCGGCCCTAAAAACAG